>OLXK01001215.1_pt1 | contig 19325 bp, 16 predicted proteins | sample 1674321 | NCBI WGS metagenome assembly OLXK01 (sample SAMEA103958162, study PRJEB25191) | human gut metagenome | reverse complement strand
CCTATTATACACCTGCTGTAAAGGGGTGACCGCTTTTGTGAGAAGTGCTATAGAAGAGAACGTCCAGCAGCTGGGTCAGCTCAATCGTACCGATGGCCTCCGGAATGACGGGGGATTCAGGCGTGCAGAGCGATCCCGTCAGGGATACCTGCTGCCCGGCGGCATCGGTGAAGGTCAGCGAACAGCTGGTGTCGGAAAGCGCGGCGAAATCCAGATGGAAATCTCCGTCCGGCAGGGAGAGCAGCAGGCTGAAGCCGGTTGCCGTTTCCGTCAGGGCAAGGCGGTATGTCGTGTCGCCGTACACGCCGGTGCAGATCAGACCGTTGAGCGCGGTGCGGACGTGGGCGGTGAAGATATCGAAAGTGCCCGCCTGTGCAACAATATCAAGCCCATCCGTGGCAGGGGTGATCGTAAGCGTATAATAATTGTAATATATCTTGACACGGATATAATCCGATGTGGATTCAAGGGAAAAAACGTTGGCATTAAGGGCAAAAACGTTGGCATTCTCATTGTTAAGCCGCAAACTGAAATTGCTGCCAGCTTGAACGATGGACAGGCTGAAGCTGTTATCAACGCTGGCGATAAACACAAAGTTGTTTGCAGAACCGTAACTGCAAGTGACAGAGAACGCCGTATGCTGATTCTCGGAGTAGCCGCTCAAAGCAAAGTCGTATTCATTTCGCCAATAGAGCACACCATCAATGGTATCGCTGTTCGCAGTTGTCAGCAGATAATGCCAACTGTTAGGCGTGGTTTGCTCATAGGTCAAATGGTATGGCTCTTGGTAGGGCTGACGAAAAAGAAGTTCCCCTTTCTCAATGCCGATTTGCCCGGAAAGCCTGAAATTAGAGAGAAGGTATCCGCGCATCGCGGAACGATATGCGCGTGCAACCTCCGAAGATTGCACGACCGACGCAAGAAGATGATGGTAGATATCGCTGAAGTTCAAGCCGTCAAGATATTCCATGCTGTAGATCTTTCCCAGAACAGAAGCCGCCATACGATTCAGTTCTTCAGAAGTGATGGAAATTGTCCCTGTTTGCGCAGCAATGTATAGGTCGCTGAACAGGCGCGCAAACGCAGGGTCTCTTATCAAGGTCATTGGCAAGTTATAGAGCGAGGGAATCGCATCGAGCATCTTGTTGACATCCTCCGCCAACAGCCCCAGCGCCTCCGACGGGGAGCGCCCATCCAGCAGCTTGAGCGGCGTGGTCAGCAGCGCCGCATCCACCGGATGGCCTTCCACCAGCAATTGCGCCCACTGACCGCCCGACTGCACGCAAAGCCCCTTGTCCGGCGAGAAGGCGAGGTCAATCTGCCCCGAAGGCAGCGTCAGCGAGCAGAACGGCGTTTCGCCTAAGCCAGCCGTCATCCGCAGGGACAAGCCGTCGCCATAGGTGGAGGTCAGCGCGAGGTCAATGCCCTGCGGCGTTTCCGCCAGCGCACAGGGGAGAAAGAGGGCAAGCATCAGCAGCAGGGAGAGGATTTTCCGCATGAAAAACACTCCTTTCGATAAAGAACAAACGGTTTTGTTACGTTCAGAATACAGCATTTGGTGCGTTTTGTCAAGGAAAATGACAAATTCCACGTTCCGCATTGTTTTTTATGTTTTGTTTTCTTTTTGTCCTTTCCGCTTCCCGGTCTTGACACGCGCCGAAGGATACGGTACACTTTTCCTTGTAGAAACGCTTTGGCTTTGGCGGAAGCGAGTAGTATTTGAAGGAGGTTTCCCTGTATGAAGAAGATGTTTGCAGTTTTGCTGGCGCTGTGTATGGCGCTGACCTGCCTGACGATGGCGAGCGCGGAAGAAAAGACGTATCACGTCGGCATTTTGCAGCTGGTGCAGCATGAGGCGCTGGACGCGGCGACTAAGGGTTTCCGTGACGCGCTGACGGAGAAGCTTGGTGACAAGGTTGTTTTTGATGAGCAGAACGCTTCGGGTGATACGGCTTCCTGTGCTATGATTGCCAATGGCTTTGTGGCGGCGGAAGTTGACCTGATTATGGCGAACGCGACGCCCGCGCTTCAGGCGGCGGTCAGCGCGACGGCGGATATTCCGATTCTCGGCACGTCGATTTCCCACTACGGCACGGCACTGGAAATCAGCGACTGGAAGGGCTACACGGAAATCAACGTTTCCGGCACGAGCGACCTCGCCCCGCTGGACGGTCAGGCGAACATGATTGTGGAGCTGTTCCCGGAAGCGAAGACGGTTGCGCTGCTCTACTGCTCGGCGGAAGCGAACAGCGCCTATCAGATTGGCGTTGTGAAGGCGAAGCTGGAAGCGAAGGGCATCACCTGCAAGGAATACGCTTTCACGGACTCCAACGACGTTGCGTCCATGGCGCAGCAGGCGACCGAATGCGACGTGATTTATATCCCGACGGATAACACCGCCGCCGCCTACAGCGAAACGATTGCCAACGTCGTCGTTCCTGCGAAGGTTCCGGTCATCGCGGGCGAGGAAGGCATTTGCCGCGGCTGCGGTGCCGCGACGCTGACCATCAGCTACTATGACCTCGGCTACAAGACCGGCGAAATGGCGTACGAAATCCTTGTGAATGGCGCGGATGTTTCCACCATGCCGATTGCTTTCGCGCCTCAGTTCACCAAGAAGTACAACGCCGCGAACTGCGAAGCGCTGGGCATCACCGTCCCGGACGACTACATCCCGATGGAGTAATCAATCGATACATTTTGCGAAGCCATAGGGCATTTCGCCTTATGGCTTTGCTTGCGTTTATAGTAGGAGGAAGATTCCGTGGAAATTATGAAGCTGCTCAACGCCTTGCCCGGCGCGGTTTCGCAGGGCGTCATCTGGGGCATTATGGCCATTGGCGTCTACATTACCTACCGCATTCTGGACGTGGCGGACTTGACGGTGGACGGCTCCATCGCCACTGGCGGCGCGGTCGCGGCGGTGCTCATCATCAGCGGCTGCAACGCGTGGGCGGCGCTGGTGGCGGCGTTCGTCGTCGGGATGCTGACGGGCTTGGTGACGGGCGTGTTCCACACATGGATGGGGATTCCTGCCATCCTATCGGGCATTCTGACGCAGCTTGCGCTCTATTCCATCAACCTTGGCATCATGAGCAACAAGGCGAACACGGCGGTGAATGCGAATAAGTATGACCTGCTGGTGTCCCTGCGCAACGTGCGCAATTTTTCGCTTGACAACCCAATTCTGCTGCTGCTCATTATTACCGCGGCGGTGATTGCGCTGCTGTACTGGTTCTTCGGCACGGAGTATGGCTGTGCACTGCGCGCAACGGGCGCAAACGTCAACATGGCGCGCGCACAGGGCATCAACACCGGGCGCGCGAAGGTCGTCGGGCTGATGCTGTCCAACGGCTTGGTGGCGCTCTCCGGCGCGTTGCTGACGCAGTATCAGGGCTATGCGGATGTCAGCATGGGTCGCGGCGCGATTGTCATCGGCTTGGCGGCAGTTATCATCGGCGAAGTGCTATTTGGCAAGATTTTCCGCAATTTTGCCACGAAGCTTATCGCCGTGTCCATCGGCGCCATCATCTACTACATCGTCATGCAGGTGGTGCTGTGGCTGGGTCTGCCCACGAACTACCTGAAGCTGCTCACGGCGCTGGTTGTGGCGATGTTCCTCGCCGTGCCGCACTGGAAGAGCAAGCTTTTTACCGCCCGCAGCGCTCGAAAGGGGGAGAAGCAGGATGCTTGATATCAATCATATTGCAAAGACCTTCAATCCCGGCTTGATTACCGAGAAGCGTGCATTGGCGGATGTTGACCTCCATCTGGCGGAAGGTGATTTCGTCACAATGATTGGCGGCAACGGCGCGGGCAAATCCACGACGCTCAACGCCGTCGCAGGCACGTTTATGGTGGATCGCGGCAGCATCGTCATTGATGGCGTGGATGTGACGCACCTGCCGGAATACAAGCGCGCGAAGTATCTGGGGCGCGTGTTCCAAGACCCGATGAACGGCACGGCGGCAACGATGAACATTGAGGAGAACCTCGCGCTGGCGTATCGCCGCGGGCAGGGGCGGACGCTTCGCTGGGGCATCACGGCGAAGGAACGCGATGAGTACCGCGAAAAGCTGGCGACGCTGGGGCTGGGGCTGGAAAACCGCATGAGCAGCAAGGTCGGTCTGCTTTCCGGTGGACAGCGGCAGGCGCTGACGCTGCTGATGGCGACCATCAAGCAGCCGAAACTCCTCCTGCTGGATGAGCACACTGCCGCCCTTGACCCCAAAACGGCGAAAAACGTGCTGACGCTGACGCAGAAAATCATTGCGGAAAACCATCTGACGGCCATGATGGTGACGCATAACATGAAAGACGCGCTGGAGTACGGCAACCGCACGATCATGATGCATGAGGGCAAAATCATCCTCGATATCGACGCGGAAACGAAGAAGCGCATTCGCGTCGAAGACCTGCTGGTGATGTTTGAAAAAGCAAGCGGCAGCGAAATCAACAACGACCGGATGCTGCTGGGATAAAGTCAAAAATGAAAAGAATGCGGACGAGGTGAAAAAAGCGCCTCATCCGCATTCTTTTTGCCGAATATGAAAGAAAAAAACAGCATAAAAGCGAATGATATGCGGAATAAGGATAAATTATAACCATTTTATCGCATAGAATTTACAATTCGCCATCGACAATTGGACAAAAATGTGATATACTGCTTTTTGTTCCTAAAGAATGGAACGAAACTTTCGCGGCGGCTCTCCGCAGCGAAAATATTCTGGAAAAGAAAGAGAGGAAAATGAACATGAAGAAGTTCCTTGCAATCATGATGGCGCTGTCCATGATGCTGTGCGCGTTTGCCGTGGCGGAAACCGTGAGTCCCGTTGCCAGCACGGTCGCCAGCCCTGTTGCCAGCCCCGTTGCGGATATGGTGGGCGACCCGGCGGATCTGCCGGCGATTGCGGCTGTGCTGAACGGCGGCAGCGAGGTCTATGTTCCCTCTGACAAGACGAACAAGACCCTGCAGGATGCCCTGAACGACGAGTTCACCGAGGGCGCAGGCTATGATTCCTTCGCTGTGCTGGATGTGGACGGCGACGGCAAGCTCGACGTGGTGCTGAATGTGACCGTGAACGGCGAAGTACTGGGCTATCTGGTGCTGACCAGCGCCGATGAAGTCATCTGTGCGTACGGCTTCTACTACCGCGCGATGATTGGCCTGAAGGAAGATGGCTCCTTCTCCTTCAGCAGCAGCGCGCTGGAATCCGGCGTGGCGACCTTCTACAAGGACGAGAACCGCGATGCGCAGTACAATGAGCTGGCGGAAAGCAAGCTGGATGAAAACGAAAACGTCGTCTATTTCGTGAACGGCGAAGCGGCGGATGAAGATGCCTTCACCGCGGTCATCAACGCGCAGAACGAAAAGGCGGATGTGACCTTCGTGCCCGCAACGGCGGAAAATCTGGCACTCTACCTGACGATTGAGTAATCAACCCGTCCAAAGCAGCCTCCCGGCATGGATTGTGCCGGGAGGCTGTTTTTTTCTTCAAATCAATAGATAATCGTCGAACGAAAACCAATTTTCGATACGAAACCGTTTTTTCGTAAAAGACAGCGAAAATCCGCCGAAGATTTGGCAGATATGGCATGAAAATATGGATAGACAGACAAATATCCATTGACAAAACGATTTCGCTGATGCTATAATTGAAAGGAAGCTGCGGTCAAATACGCAGAAGAAAGGAACGATGGATATGAAGAAGCGGTTCCTGCACCTGTTCAGCCTGATGCTGGCGGTGCTGATGCTGATTCCATGCGTAGGGTCGGCGGAAGAGGCGGAAGCGGTGGATAACGGCGTGATGCGCGAGGGCTTGACGGCGCTGGAGGCTACCCGCCTGATGGGCAACGGCATCAACCTCGGCAACACCCTGGAAGCCTGCGACAACAACGTCGGCATCAAGACGAACACGCCCCTTAGCTATGAGACGCACTGGGGTCAGCCGAAAACGACGCAGGCCATGATTGACGGCATGAAAGCGGCGGGCTTTGACACCATCCGCATTCCCGTGGCTTGGATGACCAACGCCACCCACCTCTACGAAGGCGACTACACCATCGACGCTGACTACATGGACCGCGTGGAGGAAGTTGTCCGCTATGCGCGCAAGGCGGGCATGTACGTCATCATCAATGACCATTGGGATGGCGGCTGGTATGGCATGTTCGGTTCGGAAAGCGCCGAAACCCGCGCACTGGCCATGGAAGCCTACAAGGGCATGTGGCAGCAGATTGCCGAACGCTTCCGTGATTACTCCGATTACCTGATTTTCGAGAGCGCAAACGAGGAGCTCGGCGGCCGCTTCGACGAGAATTCTCCGCTGTACTGCTCCGATTCCGTCGTTACCTACCTGACCGACGACGAGCGGTACGCGCTGACGAACGAAATCAACCAGACGTTTGTGGATGTCGTCCGCGCGACGGGCGGTAACAACGCGACCCGCTTCCTGCTGATTGCGGGTTACAGCACCGACATTAACCAGACCTGCGACGATCGCTTCCAGATGCCCAAGGACACCGTGGACAGCAAGCTGATGGTTTCTGTCCATTACTACGATCCGTGGTCGTACTGCGGCGCGTCCAGCGCGGCGAGCGCCACCAAGTGGGGCAAAGTGAGCGACTATGAGTACATGGATCAGCAGCTGGCAAAGATGACGAAATTCACCGAGGCGGGCTACGGCGTGGTCATCGGCGAATACGGCGCGCTGCCGTGCAGCGACGGGCTGAAGGACAACACGCTGGCGTACCACACGGCGTTCCTTGACGCCTGCACCAAGTACAACCTGACGAACTGCCTGTGGGATTGCAGCGGGCTGTACAAGCGCGTGTCCCAGACCTTCGCGGATGACGATATTCTGGCGATGTATCAGGAGAAGCGTCAGGCGAACGAAGAAGGTCAGGATTATGCGGATGTGCAGGCGGCTGCTGCGGCGGAAGCAGCGGCTGCTGCAGCGGAAGCCCCCGTGACCTTCCTGCAAGATGCCGTGGTCGTGGATGACCAGACCGCGCTGGCGTGGATTATGTGGAACGACGGCAGCTGGGCGCTCACCCACAGCGTCGGCGATACCTACAACGCGGATTCCATCTCCGAGGGACTTGTCGCGACCAACGCCATCATCACGGGCGAAGGCAAGTACACCGTCGGGCTGGATTTCACCGGCACGGCGCAGGGCTACTCCGCGTCCGTCGCGTTTGCCGCCATCGGCATCAGCAACGGCGAAGTGCTGTACCCGAACTACCTCGTTAACATCAAGGAAGTGCGCATCAACGGCGAAATCTACCGCCTGAAGGGCCGCGCCTACACGACCTCTGACGACAGCGTGTGCACGCGCGTGAATCTGTACAACGAATGGGTGACGAGCGTGCCCAAGACCGCGCGTCTGCCCGGCGGCAACCTCGCCGGCGCAACGCCGACCCCCATCAACCGCAACGATGCTGTCATCGCCGAAATCAAGACGATTGAAATCGACTTTGAGTATGTGCCGATGAACTAAGGCAAAAAGAAGCCCGAATCAGCGATGGTTCGGGCTTCTTTGAATGCGGATGATTTCACTTCCTATAATTGCGCGCTTTGTCGCAGAGGGTTTCGCGTCCGCAGACGCGGCTGGAGCAGCAAAAAAGACATGCCTGATATTGAATATCAAGCACGTCTTTCGCTGCAACAAGCGACAATCACCCCAGATACTGCATCGCCAAAATCACCACGCCCAGCACCACCAAAACCACGCCGACCACCCGGTTGAGCGTCTCCGGTTTCGATTTGTTCGCAATTTTCGCGGCAATCTGCGCGAACAGCAGCGTGAATGCCATGCACAGCGCCAGCGTCCATCCGTCCGGCAATCCGCCGATGGTGAAGTGGCTGACCGCACCCGTCAGCGCCGTGAACGCCATGATGAACACACTCGTGCCGACGGCGGTTTTCAGCTCGTAGCCCATGACGGAGGTCAGAATCAGCAGCATCATCATGCCGCCGCCCGCGCCGACGAAGCCGCAAATCATGCCGATGAACGCGCCGCAGACGATCGACTGCACCATGCGCTTCTTTTTGCTCACGTTCTGCATGGCTTCGCGCGTCGTCATCACCGGGCGGATGATGAACTTGATGCCCAGCAGCATCGTCATCAATACGCTGAAGCTGCCCATCGTTCGGCTCGGCACAAGGCTTGCGACGTAGCTGCCTACGACCGTGAACGCCAGCACCGCCGCCATCATCAGCAAGCCGTTGCGAATGTCGAGATTCTTGTTTTTGCCGTATGTCCACGCGCTTGCGGCACTCGCCAGCACGTCGCTCGCCAGCGCAATGCCGACCGCCTCATACGGCTCCATGCCCAAGAACGTAATCAGCATCGGGCTGATGACCGCCGCGGCGCTCATGCCCGCGAATCCCGTGCCTAAGCCAGCGCCTAAGCCCGCCAGCAGGCATATCAGTACTTTTTCCACCATGAGGAAAGCCTTCCTTCTGTCGATTCTTATGCACATTGTAGCGGATTCGTGTGTACTCAGCATGAACATTGCGGACGAAAATGCAAAATTCGCGCATCAGGCGAAAATCCGCCGCTGATGGCTGGAAAATTCCGCAAGAAGCCGCGAAACCGCTTGTGCAAACGCGCATTTCGGGCTATACTACCCTCATCAGCAGAAGGAGGATAATCATCATGTGTACCGCGATTCGCCTGACCACGCGCGACCACTATTTCGGCAGAAACCTTGACTTGGAGTACAGCTATCAGGAGACCGTCGCCATCACGCCGCGGCGCTATCCGTTCCATTTCCGGCACGAGGGGACGAACAGCGACCATTTTGCCATGATTGGCATGGCGTTCGTCGTCGGTGGAATGCCTTTATATTATGAAGCGACGAACGAGAAGGGCTTGAGCATGGCGGGGCTGAACTTCCCCGCGAGTGCCGTGTATCACGACGTGAAGCCGGATTGCGCGAACGTCGCCAGCTTTGAGCTGATTCCGTACATTCTGGGGCAGTGCGAAAGCGTCCAAGAGGCGAAAACGCTGCTCCAGCGCCTGAACATCACCCGCGACGGCTTCAGCGAGCAGCTCCCGCCGTCGCCGCTGCACTGGATGATTGACGACCGCGAAGGCTGCATCGTCGTCGAGTCGATGGCGGACGGGCTGCACGTCTACGACAACTGGTCGAACGTGATGACGAACGAACCGCCGCTGCCATTGCAATTGGAGAATCTGGCGCACTATCAGGCGCTTTCGCCGGAAGAGCCGGTGAATCGCTTTGCGCCCACGCTGCCGCTGAAGGTGGGCGGACGCTGCACGGGCGCGATTGGCTTGCCGGGCGACTGGTCGCCGTGGTCGCGGTTCGTCCGCGCAGCATTCCTGACGAACAACTCCGTCTCCGGGGACAGCGAGGAGGAGAGCGTCGGGCAGTTCTTCCACATTTTAGGCGGCGTGGCACACCCGCGCGGCTGCGCCCACCTGCCGCATGGGTATGAAATCACGGTGTACACAAGCTGCTGCAACGCCGACACGGGGGTCTACTACTACACGACCTACGGCAACCAGCAGATTTGCGCGGTGGACATGCACAAGGTGGATTTGGACGGCGGCGAAGTTGTGTCGTATGAACTGAAAAAGCAGCAGGGGATTCATTACCAGAACTAAAAGCAGGGCAGGGGTGCAGAACGCATCCTTGCCCTTTTTGCTTAGGGCACCACCGCACAATTCGGCGGCACGTCTTGCGATGTCTTTTCCGCCATCTGCGGCATGCAAATTCCTCGATTTACATCCAGTAAACCTTCGAAATTTGCATTTGCATCTGACGAAAAATCCATTCGCCAGTCGACCACCTCATTTGTGCGGTGTTACCTTAGCCGATGCAAATCACCGTTCCCGACGAGAAGTCGCTGGGCAGCAGCGTCGGGTTCAGCGAAAGCAGCCGCCCACGCGTCGTCCGAAAGCGCACCGCCAGCGTGTCCAGCGTCTCCCTCGGCTGAATGGTGTACGAGCGCAAGCCGGCGCACGTCTGCCGCGTGCCGGACGGCGGTGCACAGTATGCGGTGCCCGCAATCAGGTAGCCCGGCATCAATTGCGGATTCGCGCTGCGCATCGCCCGATAGCTGACGTTGTGCTGCACCAGCAAATCCGCGTAACTCTGCCCCGACTGCACCGCGGACAGCGTATATCCTGACGGACAGACACGGGTCGGCGTATCAGGCAGGGCGGGATATTCGCCGTCGTCCGGCAGGGGAATCACGGGCGTCTGGCTGTCATCGGGCAGGGCAGGGTACTCACCGTCGTCCGGCAGGGGGATGGCGGGCGTCTGCGCGTCGTCGGCGTCGTCCGCTTTTGCCGGAACGCACAGCACCTGCCCGACCGTGAGATTGTTCTGTGACACGCCGGGATTCCGCTCGGCGAGTTCGAAGGTCGTAATGCCCAGCCGCGCGGCAATCGACGCGAACGTGTCGCCGTCTTCAACCACATACGGCTGACCGCTGATGCAGGTATAGATGAAATTGGGCAGACAGATTTCCTCCCCGGCGGTCAGCGTGGCAAAATCGACGCCGGGATTGATGACCTGCAGCGCCTGCACGGTGGTGGCGTATGTACGGGCGATACGCTCGGCGGTGTCGCCCTCCTGCCAAGTGTAGCTCTCCGCCCCGCGCGGACAGACGCGCCCGATGGCTCTGCGACCTTGCTGTTCCATGCCTGTTTCCCTCCTGTTTGCACTTTTCGGCGGGTTTTGCGCCCACCATTCAAAATTTATGCGCCGGGCAGTGGTTTCATCCCTTGCCCTCGCTGCTATTCTATGCTATAATGTTCGGCAGGTGTGCTGACGCGCCGATTTTCGTGTGCCTAAGTTTCACCAGAATCTGGTTGTTTCCCCTGAACCCGACACATTTCGGTGCGCCTCGGTTCGGGCGGGAAAACGAAAGAAACCATGATGCGTATACAGAAAATGTGCATCAATATGCAGCTTTATACTTCTGCGACATCTGCGAAGAATGATGGAGGGAATTCCCATGAAGCATCTGCTGAAGCTCCTCGACCTGAGCAAGGAAGAAATCACGGAGCTGCTTGACCTCGCTGACCGCCTGAAGGCGGAAACCAAAGCCGGCGTGGAGCACCACATCCTTAAAGGCAAAACGCTGGGCATGATTTTTGAGAAGTCCTCGACCCGCACGCGCGTCAGCTTTGAGACGGGCATGTACCAGCTGGGTGGTCATGCGCTGTTCCTGTCCAGCCGCGATCTGCAAATTGGCCGCGGCGAACCGGTGGAGGACACCGCGCGCGTCCTGAGCCGCTATCTGGACGGCATCATGATTCGCACCTTCGCGCAGGAAGAAGTGGAAACGCTGGCGCGCGTGGGCAGCATCCCGATTATCAACGGCTTGACGGACTTCTGCCACCCCTGCCAAGTGCTGGCGGATTTGCAGACCGTGCGCGAGTACAAGGGGCGCATTGAGGGGCTGAATATGTGCTACATCGGCGACGGCAACAACATGGCCAATTCGCTGATTGTCGGCTTCCTCAAAATGGGCGCGCATGTGTCCATCGCCTGCCCGAAGGCGTATCAGCCGGACTCGCAGGTGCTCTCGTTCACCGAGCAGTACCCCGGCAAGTTCGTCATGACCGAAAGCCCGGAAGAAGCGGCGAAGGATGCGGACGTCATTTTCACTGACGTGTGGGCTTCGATGGGGCAGGAGGAAGAAAAGTCGGTGCGCGAGAAGGCGTTCCGCGGCTATCAGATTAACGCGGAGCTGCTGGCGAAGGCGCATCTGGGCTGCATGGTGCAGCACTGCCTGCCCGCGCACCGCGGCGAGGAAATCACGGCGGATGTGTTTGAATCCCACGCCGACCAGATTTTCGATGAGGCGGAGAACCGCCTGCACGCGCAGAAGGCAGTCATGGTCGCTGTTATGGCGGACAAGAAAGACTGGTAAGCAACACGCGGTTTTTGCCCCAATAGAAAAATGGAGGAAACGAGCATGAAGGGCTATCTGCTGCTGGCCAACGGTCAGCTTTACGAAGGCACGCTGATGGGCGCTGCGAAGCCGGTCATGGCGGAGCTGGTGTTCACCACGGCGATGACAGGCTATCTGGAAACCCTGACCGACCCGTCCTACGAAGGGGAAATCGTCATTCAGACGTTCCCGACCATTGGCAACTACGGCGTGATTCCGGAGGACTTCGAGTCGCCGCGCCCGCGCCTGTCCGCGTATATCGTCCGGGAACTCTGCGATGAGCCGAGCAACTTCCGCTGCCAAGGCAAGCTCGATGATTACCTCAAAGCGCAGGGCATTCCCTGCCTGACGGGGGTGGACACCCGCGCGCTGACCCGCGTCATCCGCAATGCGGGCGTGATGAATGCCGCGCTGCTGACCGAGAAGCCGGAGAATCCGGAGGAAATCTGCGCGCAATTGAAGGTGCTGCCGTTCCATCCGTCGATTCAGGACGTGACGTGCGACGGCGTTCAGCCCGCGAAGAAGCGGGGAATCCACAACGTCGTCCTCTGGGACTTCGGCGCAAAGGCGAACATCCAGCGCGAACTGGAAAAGCGCGGCTGTGCGGTCACGGCCGTTCCGGCGAGCGCGACGGCGCAGGAAATCCTGAACCTGAATCCCGACGGACTGATGCTGTCCAACGGCCCCGGCGACCCGGCGGATAACACCGCCGTGATTGCGAACCTGCGCGAACTCATGCGCCACCGCATCCCCACCTTCGGCATCTGCCTGGGGCATCAGCTGCTGGCGCTCAGTCAGGGCGCAAAGACCGCCAAGCTGAAGTACGGCCACCGCGGCGCAAATCAGCCCGCGAAGGACGTCAAGACCGGGCTGTCCTACATGACGAGCCAGAACCACGGCTATGCGGTGGATTGCGACACGCTGCCGGAAAACGCGTCCCTGCGTTTTGTCAACGGCAACGACGGCACCTGCGAGGGCGTTGATTATACCGATATGCCCGCGTTCTCCGTCCAGTTCCACCCGGAAGCGTGCGGCGGCCCGCTTGACACCCGCTTCCTGTTCGACCGCTTTATTGCCATGATGGGAGGGAATAAGGAATGCCGCTGAATCCCGATCTGCACAAAGTAATGATTATCGGCTCCGGCCCGATTGTGATTGGTCAGGCTGCCGAATTTGACTACGCCGGTTCGCAGGCGTGCCGCGCCTTGAAGGACGCGGGGCTGGAAGTCGTGCTGGTCAACCCGAACCCCGCGACCATCATGACCGACCATTCCTCCGCCGACCATATCTACATTGAGCCGCTGACGCTGGAAACCCTGCGCCGCATCATCCTCAAGGAAAAGCCGGACTCCCTGCTGTCCACGCTGGGCGGGCAGAGCGGTCTGACCCTCTCCATGCAGCTGGCGAAGGAGGGCTTCCTCGAACAGCACGGCGTGAAGCTGCTGGGCGCCAAGTGCGAGACGATTGAAAAGGCGGAAGACCGCCAGCAGTTCAAGGACACGATGCTCGCCATCCACCAGCCCGTCATTCCGTCGGAAGTCGTGGAGACGGTGGAGGATGCGCTCGCGTTCGCCAAGACCATCGGCTACCCCGTGATTGTGCGTCCGGCGTATACGCTGGGCGGTTCGGGCGGCGGCATCTGCCAAGACGAAAAGGAGCTGGCGGAAATCGCTGAGAATGGTCTGCGCCTGTCGCCGATTACGCAGATTCTGGTCGAGAAGTGCATTTCCGGCTGGAAGGAAATCGAATTCGAGGTCATGCGCGACAAGCTCGGCAACGTGATTGCCGTCTGCTCGATGGAGAACATCGACCCCGTCGGCGTGCATACGGGCGACTCCATCGTCGTTGCGCCCGCGCTGACTTTGGCGGACAAGGAGTACCAGATGCTCCGCCGCGCCGCGCTGGACATCATCACCGCGCTGGAAGTCGAGGGCGGCTGCAACTGCCAGTTCGCGCTCAATCCCGATACGTTCGACTATGCCGTCATCGAGGTCAACCCGCGCGTCAGCCGTTCCTCCGCCCTTGCGTCGAAGGCGACGGGCTACCCGATTGCCAAGTGCGCCGCGCAGATTGCCATCGGCTATACGCTGGATGAAATGAAGAACGCCGTGACGGGCAAGACCTGCGCTGCGTTCGAGCCCGCGCTGGACTACATCGTGGCGAAAATCCCGAAGTGGCCGTTTGACAAGTTCGTGTACGGCAAGCGCACCCTCGGCACGCAGATGAAGGCGACCGGCGAGGTGATGGCGATTGGCGTGAACGTCGAGCAGGCGCTGATGAAGGCGGTTCGCGGCGCGGAAATCGGCTGCGACACGCTGCGGATGAAGTCGATGGCGAATCTCACCGTGGATGAGCTGCTGGAGCTCATCGGCAAGTGCACCGACCAGCGCATGTTTGCAATGTACGAGGCGATTGCGCGCGGCGTGACGCTGGAAAAGCTGCACGAAATCACGAAAATCGACTACTTCTTCCTCCATAAGTACCTGAACCTGTACAACATGGAATGCCGTCTGAAAGAGGGCAACATCGACGCGGAGACGTATCTGCGCGCGAAGAAGATGGGCTATCCGGACAAGGCGATTGAGCGCCTGTCGGGCGAAAAAGTGCCGATGCACCGCGACCCGGTCTACAAGATGGTCGATACCTGCGCGGCGGAATTTGCGGCGGAAACGCCTTACTTCTACGCAACCTATGACGATGAGAACGAAGCGAAGGAGTTCCTCGATGAGCGCCCGAAGAAGCCGTGCGTCGTCGTCTTGGGTTCCGGCCCGATCCGCATCGGTCAGGGCATCGAGTTCGACTATGCGTCCGTCCACTGCGTGTGGATGCTCAAACAGGCGGGCTACGATGTCGTGATGATCAACAACAACCCGGAGACGGTTTCGACTGACTTTGATACCGCTGACCGCCTGTACTTCGAGCCGCTGACGGCGGAGGACGTGCTGGGCGTGATTGCGACGGAGAAGCCGGTTGGCGTCGTCGCGGCGTTCGGCGGGCAGACGGCGATTAAGCTGACTCACGCGCTGGAGCAGGCGGGCGTGCGCATCATGGGTACGTCGGCGGATATGATTGACGCGGCGGAAGACCGCGAGCGCTTCGACGCGGCGATGGAGAAGTACGGCATCAAGCGCGCCAAGGGCCGCACGGTCATGACGAGCGAAGAAGCGGTGGCGGCGGCGAACGAGCTGGGCTACCCGGTGCTGGTGCGCCCGTCGTATGTGCTGGGCGGTCAGAACATGATTATCGCCTATCAGGACAGCGACATTGTGGAGTACATGCGCATTATCCTCGCGCAGGGCATCGAGAACCCGGTGCTGATTGACCAGTACCTGATGGGCATCGAGGCGGAAGCGGACGCGATTTGCGACGGCACGGACGTGCTGATTCCCGGCATCATGGAGCACGTCGAGCGCTCCGGCATCCACTCCGGCGACTCCATCGCTGTCTATCCCGCGTGGAACCTGACCGGCGCGATGACGCAGCGGCTGATTGAGGTCACGCGGCAGATTGCGCTCGAACTCGGCACGCTGGGGCTTATCAACATTCAGTATATCGTCTATCATAACGAAGTCTATGTCATTGAGGCGAACCCGCGCGCCAGCCGCACCGTGCCGTACATCAGCAAGGTGACGGGCGTGCCGATGGTTGACCTCGCCGTCCGCGCGATGCTGGGCGAAAAGATTCGCGACATGGGCTACGGCACGGGGCTGTACCGGCAAAGCCCGTACTACGCGGTCAAGGTGCCGTGCTTCTCCTTCGAGAAACTGGCGGATGTCGATACGCACCTTGGCCCGGAGATGAAGTCCACCGGCGAAGTGCTGGGCATCGGCACGAACCTGCAGGAGGCCATCTTCAAGGGACTCGTCGCCGCGGGCTACAAGATGCGCCATCAGGGCGGCATTCTCGTTTCCGTCCGCGACAAGGACAAGCCGGAAGCCGTTGACTGCGCGCGCAAGTTCGCCAAGCTCGGCTTCAACATTTTCGCCACGCCCGGCACGGCGCGCGCCATGCAGGAGCATGGGCTGTACGCCGCCGTCGTGAAGAAGGAAGCGCAGGAGAAAATGCTGGAAATGGGGCAGGTGCAGTACGTCATTTCCACGTCCAACAAGGGTCGTCTGCCGCAGCTGGAATCCGTCCGGATGCGCCGCAAGGCAGTCGAACGCGGCATCCCGCTGTTCACCAGCCTTGACACGGCGAATGCCCTCGCCAACGCGCTGACCAGCCGCTACTCGCTGGGCAACGTCGAATTGGTGGACATCAACAACATGCGCACCAAGCACAAGAAGCTGACTTTCACCAAGATGCGCGGCACGGGCAATGACTACCTGTACTTCGATTGCTTCGACCAGACGGTGGAAAGCCCCGAATCGCTGGCTGTGCGCCTGTCCAACCGCCGCACGGGTGTCGGCTCGGACGGTATTGTGCTGATTATGCCCTCAACCATCGCTGATGCGAAGATGCGCATGTTCAACGCCGACGGCACGGAAGGCTCGGTGGCGGGCAATGCCCTGCGCTGCGTCTGCAAGTACCTGTACGAGAACGGCCATGTGCGCAAGGACGAAATGGCGGTCGAGACTGGCAGCGGCGTTAAGACGGCGAAGCTGTTCATCCGCGAAGATCAGGTGTTCTCCGTGCTGGTGGACATGGGCTGCCCGGCGTTCGCTCCGGCGAAGATTCCCGTCAAGCTCGACGGCGACCGCGTGATGATGCGCCCTGTATTCCTTGCGGGCGAAAAGCGCGAAATCAGCTGCGTCAGCATGGGCAATCCGCATGTTGTCATCTTCGTGGAGGATGTAAACCGCATCCCGCTGGAGCAGGTGGGTCCGCAGATTGAGACGGACAGCCTGTTCCCGGAACGTGTGAACGTGTCGTTCGCCCAGATTGTGGACAAGAACGACATCGTGATGCGCGTATGGGAGCGCGGCATCGGCGAAACGGCGGCCTGCGGCACGGGCGCGTGCGCGGTGGCAGTCGCGGCAGTCGAAAATGGCTTCTGCACCCGCGGTGCGGATATTGATGTGCGCCTGCCCGGCGGCACGCTCGTCGTCCGCTATCAGGAGGACGGCAAAGTCTGGCTGACTGGCGACGCTAACACCGACTTCACGGGGACTATCGAAATTTAACTGGCAGCGGCATCTCGTTTTTCACGCGGGATGCCGCCCTTTTTGCAAAGGGGAGGAAATTTGCATGAAACACGTTCTTTGCTTTGGCGACAGCAATACTTGGGGCTTCATCCCCGGCACCTGCAAGCGCTACGACGAACACACCCGCTGGACAGGCATTTTGCAGGACGAACTTGGCGCAGACTGGCGCATCCACGAGAACGGGCAGAACGGCAGAACCACCGTCTTTCCTGAACCCGGCAAGAATTTCATGACCGGCTTGGGCGCGCTGCCTTACGCGCTGGACACCCTGCGCCCGCTGGATGCCATCATCATCATGCTCGGCACGAACGACCTGAAGGAGCATTCCGCACAGGCGAGCGTCAACGGCGTCGGCACGCTGATTCGCACGATTCAGACGTTCGACCAGCTGTACCCCGCGAGCGTGCCGCTGTTCGGGGATAACAAGCCGCGGATTCTGGTACTGACGCCGATTGAGATTGGCGAGAATGTGGCGGAGTGGGACACGCTGTACGGCAAGGGGGAGGAATCCCGGAAATTCCCGGCACTGATGAAGGGCTTGTGTGAGTGGCTCGGTGTGGAAATGATGAATACGCAGGAGATTGTGCAGCCGTCAAAGGTGGATGGGATTCATATGATGCCGGAAGAGCATCGGAAACTGGCGCTGGCGGTGAAGGAAAGGTTATTAGGGCTTGTAAAAGCCTAAAAGCCTCGAAAGAGGACAGTAGGGAAGCGAACCCAAGCCGGGCTGCCCAAAAAGGGTCAAGGGGCAATTGCCCCTTGCAGGGTCAAGGGGGGATTTCGCCCCTTCTCATCTGTCCCTTGTGGGGTTTGGGGCAACGCCCCAACTGTTCCGCGGGCGACCAATTCCAAGGAAGCCGCCAACAAAGGTGCAGGCAGCGAAGCGTCCCTGCCAGTAACTTTGCGCGTCCGCAGACGCGCCCTCAAGCTGCTCTTCCCCCAAGATTCCGTGAAGAACCAAAAAGAAGAAACGCACGGAAGGCGTATGGAAGAAAAACCAACACAATCGCGCGTGAATTCTTTTTCTGCCCGAATAGGCAGGAAAAAGCGACTGCATTGTAGAATACCTGATTGTTTGCTAATGAACAGAGGTCAGTCTCTCTGTTCAGAAAGAAATCAAAAAAAGGAGTGAAGCACATGGCAGAGATGCTCGAATTCAAGTTCGACACGCAGCTGCTCATTGAAGGGCACGACCTCGACGAGGACGAAATCAACGACTACATCACGGAGCATTTCAAGGGCGACTGTCTGCTGGCAGTGGGGGACGATGAATTGATTAAGATTCACTTCCACACGAACGAACCGTGGAAGGTGCTGGAATACTGCGCGTCGCTGGGTGAAATCCATGACATTGTGGTGGAGAACATGCAGCTGCAGAGCGAAGGCCAGCACGGCTAATTGCACACAATATAAAGGGGCGCTGTCCGGCTCGGTGGTCGGAACAGCGCCCTGCTTATATGATACGATTATTGATACTATTTCCAGATTCGGAAATAGTATTAAACGTTCAGGTGTGCCTTCTTCAAGCGGCTGGAAATCATCGGGCCAATCAGCATGACAATCACCATCTTCACGATGTCCAGCGGAATGAACGGATAGACGCAGATGGCCAGCGCCGCGCTCGCCGTCTTGCCCGCCTGTACGCAGAACCAGACTGTGCCAATCAGGTACAGCACGACTTCACCCGCGACCATTGCCAGCAGGTGCAGCCACCACTTGTCGCTCTTGCTCATCAGGAAGCCCGCCAGCGCCACCATCGGGATATAGCCGACGATGTAGCCGCCTGTCGCGCCCGCCAGCTTCGACACGCCGCCCGTGAAGCCGCTGAACACCGGCACGCCGACCAGCCCCAGCAGGATGTACAGGCAGACGCTGATGGTCGCCTTCTTCCAGCCCAGCACATAAATCGACAGGAACAGCACCAGCGTCGCCATGCTAATCGGCACAGGGCCAATCGGCAGCGAGAGCGGTGCAAGCACGCAGATAACCGCCGTCATCAGCGCAATTGCAACCAAGGTATAGGTTGTGTTCTTTGTAGAAGCCGTCTTTTCCATCGTCGGGAATCCTCCTTGCGTAAACCAAAATGCGGTTTTGAGTTTACCATAGTTTCGGACGTTTGTCAACTGCTTTTTGCGCTTTGGTTGACGATGCGGAACTTTTCGCCCTTCCTTTTTCTCTCGAAATGTGGTACACTTAAGGCACCACCGCACAATTCGGCGGCGCGTCTGGCGATGTCTTTTCCGCCATCT
>OLXK01001206.1_pt1 | contig 19482 bp, 15 predicted proteins | sample 1674321 | NCBI WGS metagenome assembly OLXK01 (sample SAMEA103958162, study PRJEB25191) | human gut metagenome | reverse complement strand
GGCCTTTCCTCCGATCCGGACATGAACCGGCTCTGGTCTGCGCTCGACCGTTATGCGCTCGTTTCCAACTCCGACGCCCATTCTCCCGCGCGCCTTGGCCGCGAAGCCAACCTGCTGGATGTGCCGCCCGCCTATCCGGCGCTCCGGGCGGCCCTGGAGACCGGCGACGGCTTTGCGGGCACCATCGAGTTTTTTCCCGAGGAGGGCAAGTATCATCTGGACGGGCACCGCGCCTGCGGCGTGCGGCTGACCCCGGCCGAAACGGAACGGCTCGGCGGCCGCTGCCCGGTCTGCGGCGGGCGCGTGACCGTCGGGGTGGAACACCGGGTAGAGGCGCTGGCCGACCGCCCGGCCGGCGCGCGGCCCGGGCGGGCAAAGCCGTTTGAGCGGCTCGTGCCGCTGCCGGAGGTCATCGCCGCGCACAACAACGGCGTGCTGCTCGGCAGCGACCGGTTGCGCTCGGTGCTGTTTTTGCTCGTGGAAACGCTGCGCCGGAGCGTTGCGGCCATCGTGCGCCAGCTTGCCGCCGGGGCGTTCGACCTCGACGGCACCGAGGTGCGCTTTGGCGAGGGATGCGCCTTCCCGCCCATCGAGCTGACCACGCGCGATGGCCGCCGCGCGCTGCTGCACGGCGTGATTGACCGCGTGGATCGGGCGGAGGACGTGCGCCGTGTCATCGACTACAAGACCGGCGGGCGAGCGCTCGATTTTGCCGCAATCGCCGACGGACTGACCCTGCAACTGCCGCTCTATCTCTCCGCCGTCATACAGGCGGGGGGCTGTGGCGGCGGCATGTACTATATGCCCGTGCGCGTGCCGCCTGTGGCCGATGGCGAGGATGAGGCGGCGGCGCTTACCGCTGCCTTCCGCCTGCGCGGGCTGACGCTGTCGCAGCCGCGCGTCATCGAGCTGACCGATGCGGCGCTCGCCGGGGAAACGGCGGCGGCGTCCGACGTGGTATACGGCCTGCGCCGCCGGCGGGACGGCACGCTGTCCGGGCCCGCTGCGGATGAAGCGGCGTTTGCCGGGCTGCTTGCGGCCGCGCGCAACAAAGCCGTTTCCACACTGGAAAACATGCTTGACGGCGTTGCCGCCGCCGCGCCGGCGGAGGGCGCCTGCGTCTACTGCCCGCACAGGAGCATCTGCCGCTTTGACCCGCGTCTGCCAGGCTGCCGCACGCGCCGTAGGCGCACGCTGTCGCAGCGGGCGTTTTTTGAAACACTGTAGCCGCCATGCGGCGGAACCTGACCGATGAGCGGGGGGTCGCCCCGCAGGGTCGGAGCATCGAACGAAGGAAGGAGCGAGCCAATGCGCAACTGGACGGAGGCACAGCGCCGCGCGATTGAAACGCAGGGGAACCTGATCGTATCGGCTGCGGCGGGCGCGGGCAAGACGGCCGTGCTGACGGAGCGATTGACGCGCATCGTGGCCTCCGGCACGCCGGTGGACCGGTTGCTTGTGCTCACGTTTACGCGCGCCGCCGCAGCGGAGATGAAGCAGCGCATAGAAAAAAACCTGCGCGACGCGGCCGCCCGGGCACAGACGGCCGAGCAACAGGCCTATCTGCGCGCGCAGGCGGGCGCAATCGGGCGCGCCTACATCTCGACGATCGACGCATTCTGCGCGCGGGTCCTGCGGCGGCACGGACACCGGATCGACCTGCCGCCCGCCATGCGCGTGCTCGACGAGCTGGAGGCGCCGGTGCTGTCCGAGCGCGTAAAGGATGCGCTGCTTACCGCGTTTGGGGCGGAGGAAAACGCGCACTGGCGCGCGCTGCTCGCCGCATTCGGCAGCGAGGACGCGGCCTGGGCGGCGGTTGCGGAGATCTCCACGTTCCTGCAGACCCAGCCGGAACCGGAGGCGTGGCTCGAGCGCGCGACGCTGCAGTACGCCGAGCCGGCATGGATCGCGCAAATGCTGCGCCTGGTGACGGACGATGCGCGCAGCGCGCTCTCGGAATCGCTCCGCACCCTGCAGGCCGTGCGCGACACGCTGCCGCCCGACTGGGCCGGCGTGATCGGCGTGCTGGACGCGGACCTGCTTTCCCTGCGCGCCGCGCTGCTGCAGCAGGACTACGATGCCTACCGGGCGGCGCTGCTCGCCTATGCGCCCGGCCGGCTGACCTTCCCGCGCGGTACCGCCGAGGCGGACAAGGCGGATGTGAAGGACGCGCGCGACGCGCTCAAAAAGCTGATCGCCGCCCAGCAGGCGCAATTCTCCCGCACGGCGGAACAGGAAAGCGCGTTGCTGCTGCGCACCGGCGAGGTGCTTGCGTCGCTCAGGGCGGTAGTGGAAGCCTACCGGGATGCTTATGCCGACGAAAAGCGACGGCTGGGCGCGCTGGACTATGCCGATCTCGAGCATCTGGCGCTGCGCCTGCTCGGCGATGAGGCGGTCGCGGCGGAGTACCGCGAACGGTTTTTGTACATTGCCGTGGACGAGTATCAGGACAGCAACCGGGTGCAGGAGGCGTTGCTCGACGCCGTGCGCCGCCCGGACAATCTGTTCCTCGTGGGCGACGTCAAGCAGTCCATCTACCGTTTTCGTCAGGCCGAGCCCGGACTGTTTCTCGAAAAACTGGATCGGTTTTGCGGCGAGGCCGGTACGCGCATCGACCTGACGAGCAATTTCCGCAGTGCGCCCGACGTGCTCGCCTGCGTGAACGACGTGTTCTCCGCCATCCTCACGCGCGAGGCGGGCGAGCTGGACTACGATGCGCGCGCACGGCTCGAACCCGGGCTGGCGCAGTTGCAGGGCGGCGCCGAACTGCACGTGATCGAGCGCGGCGGTGCGGAACCGGAGGCCGCGGCGGACACGCCGCCGGACGCCGTCGCGCGCGAGCGCGAAGAGGAGGAGGATGCGTCCTCCACCGATGCGGCGGAGGACGCGCTGGACGCGGAAATCGAAGCGCGGCTGGCCGCCCGGCGCATCCGTGAGCTGATGGCGTCCGAAACGATTCCCGACCGCGAGACGGGGCAACCCCGACCACTGCGCTACGGCGACTTCGCCATCCTGTTGCGCGCCACGGACGAGGCGGTACACTTTGCCGCCACGTTGTCGCAGGCCGGTATCCCCTGCTATGCGCAGATGAGCGGCGGCTATTTCGATTCCATCGAGGTGATGCTCGCGCTGAACCTGCTGCGCGTGATCGACAACCGGCGGCAGGACATTCCCCTGCTGTCGGTCCTGCGCGCTACGGGCGCGGACACGGGGCCGTTTTCGGCCGAGGAACTGTCGCGCATCCGGATGCGCGAGCGGGAGGGGACGTTCTTTGCGGCGTTTGAAGCCGCCGCATCGGCGGCAAAGGGCGGCGCCGGCGACACGCTCTGCCAAAGATGCGCCTCGTTTCTCGCGTGCCTCGAGCGCTGGCGCGAGGACAGCCTGTTGCTGCCCCTGGACGCGCTGCTCGGCCGTCTGTACGAGGAAACCGGCCTTTATGCGCAGATGGGCGCGCTTGTCGGCGGCGCGCAGCGGCAGGCGAATCTGGACGCACTGCTCGGCCGCGCGCGCGCCTTTTCGCGCGGCGCAGAGCGCGGCGTCGGCGCCTTTCTCCGCTTTATGGACCATGCCGGCCAGAGCAGCGCGCGCCTCGGCGCGGCGCAACAGATCGGCGCGGACGTGGTGCGCGTGCTGACGATCCATCGTTCCAAGGGGCTGGAGTTCCCGGTCGCGCTCGTGTGCCGGCTCGGCCGGCGGTTCCATATGGACGCGCAGCGCAAGGACCTGCTGCTGCACGGGGAGGCGGGCGTCGGGCTCAAGTGGCTCGACGGCGGCGTACAGCGCGACACGGCGGCGCGGCGCATGATCGCACAACGCCTGCGGCGCGAACAGCTCGCCGAAGAGATGCGCGTGCTGTACGTGGCCATGACGCGCGCGCAGCACCGGCTGATCCTGATCGGCTCCTGGAAGGAGGCGGCGGGCCTGCTCGACCGCGCAGAAGCGCAGCCGTCCCCCGCGCAGGTGCTCACATGCCGCGCCCCGCTACAGTGGGCGCTCATGGGCACGCGGGCGCATTGCCCGACCACGGTTCATGCGCGCGAGGCCTTCCTCGCCGCGCCAAGCGCGCAGCGGGCAGAACCGGCCGTTCCCGCGCCGGATCCGGACGCTCTTGCCGCGCTCGAAGGGCGGCTCTCCTGGCGCTATCCGTTTGCCGAGGCCGCCGCGCTGCCCGCCAAGGCCGCCGTCAGCGCCATCGTCCGTCAGGCGGATGCGCAGGCGCCGCAGCAGACGGCGCGAATTGCATTTGAGACGCCTGCGTTTGCCAAAGAGGGCGCCCAACCGGGCGAACCGGCTTCCGCGCCGCTCTCTGCGGCCGAACGCGGCACAGCCGTCCACGCCGTCCTGTCCACGCTCCCGCTGCTGCCTCTGTCCGAAGCGGCTGTGCGCGCGCACTGCGCAGCGCTCGTGCGCGCCGGGCAACTCACCGAGGCGCAGGAGGACGCGCTGCCGTTTGCCGCACTCTCCTGGCTTACCCATACTCCGCTCTGGGCGCGCATGGCGGCAAGCGCGCGCTGCGAACGCGAACTGCCGTTTTCACACCTCGTGCCCGCCGCGGAACTGTTCGGCTCGGACGGGGCGGCGGAGGCGGTCCTGTTGCAGGGCGTAATCGACTGCTGTTTTTGGGAAAAGGCGGGCTGGGTGCTCGTGGACTACAAGACCGATCGCCCGTTACCCGGCGTATCGCCTGCGCAGCAGGCCGCCGGGCATGCGCCCCAGTTGGCGCTGTATGCCGAGGCGCTGCACCGGCTCACCGGCCACCCGGTGCAGGAACGGCTGGTCGTGCTGCTTTCGGCGCGAACGGTCGTGCCGGTATAGGGGCGCTTGCAAATGCCCGGAACTAATGATATAGTGAAAGGGAATATGTGGGGGCGTCCCGCGTCGCCCGTATCCTGTAAACATGCCCGGCGGGCTGCCGGGCGCAAATCCACTGCAAGGAGAATGCTATGAACGACGAAATCGCCCTGCGGGATATCTTAGTTACCATGCTGCGGCGTTGGCGGCTGTTGCTCGCAATCGCCCTGATCGTTGCCGTCCTGCTCGGCGGCTATCGGACCGTAAAGGCGTTGCCGACAGGCGGCAGAGACGTCGAAGCCGAGGCGGCCTATGCGCGCGAGCTGGAAACGTACAATCAAAATAAAGACAGCATGGAACAATCGCTGGAACAGTTGAACGCAAACCTGGAGCAGGCAACCCTGTACAACGAGAGGAGCCTGCTGATGCGCGTCGACCCCTACAACAAACACGTATGCAGCCTGGTGTTCTGCGTGGATACGGCGGTGGACGGCGCGCTTGGGGTTGCCGGGATGGAGGTGGACGGCACGGAGCAGCTTGTCCTCGTTGACCTCGCTTCCCAGGTCGCCGACCGCATCGCCGGCCGCTACGTCCTTGCGCTCCGCAACGCGCCGCTTGCTGAACTGCTGGCGGGCATCGCGCCCGACAGCCTGCAGGATCGCTTCCTCGAGGAGATCGTCCAGGTGCAAAACGCCGGCGACGGTACGGTGATGATCGAAGTATGCGGTACGCCGGAACTGGACGCAACGGCGGCGGCGAAAGCCCTGTATGAATACGCCGTATCCCGGCAGGCGGATGTGGCCGCCACCACACAGGCGCATACGCTGAGCGTGCTCGCCTGCAACGAAAGCGTGACGGTCGACAGCGAGCTTGCGCTCAAGCAGTCTGAAAACAGGGGCAAGACGGCCGAGATCTCGGCGCAGATTGCCGAGCAAACGACGGCGCTTGAGGACCTTGTGGAACCCGTGATGAAGACCGCCGGGCTCGGAAGCGCCATAAAAAGCGGCATCAAGTATGGGGCGCTCGGCCTGATCGTGGGGCTCGTCATCGGCGTCTGCCTGATTCTCTGCCTCGTGATCTTCAGCGACAGGCCGCGCAGCGCCGAACAGCTTGCCAAGGCGATAAAGCTGCGCTATCTGGGCAGCCTCGAGCCGCAGTGCATCCGCAAGGGGCTCGACGGGCTGGCCGACCGGCTGATGGGCGACAAGAACCCGCTGGACGAGAAGGCGAGCCTGTCGCTCGTCGCCGCGAATCTGGCCGAAGCCGCCGGCGGGCATGAAACCGTCCTGCTCACCGGCATGTTGCCGGTTGCGCGGCTGCAGGCCATCGCCGATGCGCTCGACGCCGCCTGCGAGGGCCGCTTCCGTTTTGTGGCCGGCGGCAACGTCTTTGTCAGTGCGGAAACGGTAGCAAAGTTGCAGGCGGCCGACGCCGCCATCCCGCTGGAGGAGCGGAAGACGACGGTCAGCGATATCATGCGGGAGACCGAACGGCTGCAGGCGGCCGGCAAGCCGCTCGTCGGATTCGCGTTCGTCTGAGCGCAGCACCCCGCCGGCAGACGGGACAGTGCTGGAAATGGCAGGGACCGGGACGGCATCGCCGTCCCGGCCCCTGTTGCGTTTGTCCTCCCCCGATCCGCTTACGACCGTTCCATAAGCAGCACGAGCACCGCCTTTTGCGCATGCAGGCGGTTCTCCGCCTCGTCTATGATCTCCCCGGCATGGGATTCCATAATCTCGTCGGTGATCTCCTCGCCACGGTGCGCCGGGAGGCAGTGCTGCACGATTGCGTCCGGCTTGGCAAAGCGCATGACCTCGTCGTTGACCTGATAGCCCTGGAATGCGGCGCGGCGCGCCTGCACCTCCGCTTCCATGCCCATGGACGCCCACACGTCCGTATACACCACATCCGCATCCGCAATGGCCTCTTCCACGCCCTCCACGCAGGTGAAGCGGCCGGTCTGCTCCGCCCACGCCATGATCTCTGCATCCGGCCAGTAGGCGGCCGGACACGCGATGGATACGCGCATGCCCATCTTGATGCAGCCGACGATGAGCGAATTGGCCATGTTGTTGCCGTCGCCCACGAAGCAGAGTTTCAGCCCTGCGAGCGACTGCTTATATTCCCGAATCGTCATCAGGTCCGCCAGCACCTGGCACGGGTGAGCGTAATCGGTGAGGCCGTTGACGATGGGGATCGTGCCGTAGGCAGCGAGGTCCTCCACGTCGCTCTGCTTGTAGGTACGGATCATGATGCCGTCCAGATAGCGAGAAAGCACGCGCGCCGTATCCTTGATCGGCTCGCCACGCCCGAGTTGCAGGTCGTTGGCGCTCAAAAACAGCGCGCTGCCACCGAGCTGATACATCCCCGCCTCAAACGAAACGCGCGTGCGGGTAGACGATTTCTGGAAGATCATGCCGAGCGTCTGCCCTGCAAGGCGCGGATGCGCGATGCCATGCTTCTTCTCATACTTGAGCTGATCGCCCAGGTTCAGGATCTCGGTGATCTCCTCCGCCGTGAGATCGGACAGTTTGAGCAGATGTTTCATTCTTCGATCACTCCTTTGATAATTTCCGCAGCCTCGGCCAGCAGCTCGAACGGGATGTTCAACGCCGGCAAGAGCCGCACCTTGTTCTTGGCCGTCAGCGCGAGCACGCCGCGCTCCATGCAGCGGCGGACGATGTCAGCCGCCGGTTTTTCCGCCTCCACGCCGAGCATCAATCCAAGGCCCGTGACGCTCTTCACGCCAGCCGCAGCCGAAAGCGTCTCCTTCAGATATGCGCCCTTTTTGCGCACATCGGCAAGCAGGGTCTCGTCGATGCGGTCGAGAATGCTGAGCGCCGCCGCCGCGCAGACGGGATTGCCGCCGAACGTGGAACCGTGATCGCCGCTTTTCAGCACGTCCGCCGCGCGCGCGCCCAGCAGCGTCGCGCCAATGGGCAGGCCGCCGGCGAGGCCCTTGGCAGTGGTGACCACATCCGGCTCGACCCCGTAGCCCTGATACGCATACAGCGTGCCGGTCCGGCCGTTACCGGTCTGCACCTCGTCGATCATGAACAGGGCGTCGTTTTCGCGGCACAGCCGTTCCACTGCGCGCACATAGCCGGGATCAAGCACATTGACGCCGCCCTCGCCCTGTACCAGCTCGATCAGCATGCCGCACACCGTGCCGTCGAACAGCCGTTCGAGCGCCGCGGCATCGCCCGCGGGCGCATGCCGAAAGCCGTCCGGGAACGGACCGAAATGCCGGTGCATGGCCGTCTGTCCGGTGGCGGCAAGCGTTGCAATGGTGCGGCCATGGAAGCTGTTTTCCAGCGTGATGATGTTCGGCCGCGCCGTGCCATACCGGTCGCTGCCGTACTTGCGGGCGACCTTGAGCGCGCACTCGTTCGCCTCCGCGCCGGAATTGCCGAAGAAGACCTTCCGCATGCCCGTGCGCGCGCAGAGCCGCTCGGCCAGCAGCGCCTGCGGCCCGGTGTAATACTTGTTGCAGGCGTGCTGGATGCGCCCCGCCTGCTCTGCCACGGCCGCCGCCCACACCGGGTCGGCTACGCCGAACGCATTGACCGCGATGCCGGTACCCATGTCGATATACCGCCTGCCCGCGTCGTCGAACACGATCGACCCCTGCCCGGAGACGAGCACCGGGTCGTACCGGTCGTACGTGTTGGCGATATACGTCCTGTCGAGCGCGCGAATGTCCATAAGTTCCTCCTCCTATGCGGGAAATGCCACGCGGATGAGCAGCATATATGCCGCCGTGCCGCAGGCGATGCTCAAAAGCGTATTGCGCCACTTCAGGTGCAGCAGCGCCGTGACCGCCACGCCGAGCAGCGCCGGCAGGCCGTGGTCGCCGGAAAGCGGCTGCACATTGCGCAGGCAATACACCAGCAGCGTGGCCATGATCGCCGGCGGCAGGATGCGCCCAAGATAACGCACCGGCTCCGGCACAGGCCGCCTGGTGCCGAACACGGCAAACGGGATCAGGCGCGTGAGCAGCGTACAGGCCGCCGTCACCGCAATCACCAGCAGGGCATAGACCGGTCCCGTCATGCCGCCGCCCCCTTCCGCACGAGCAGGCCACGCCCGCACACGAGCAGCGTCACCGTAACGAGCAGCGACGGCAGCAGGAATGCCTCCGGTCCAAGCAGCAGCAACATCACCAGCGCGCTCACGCCGCCGATGAGCGCCGGCAGCCGCTGCCCCGCCACGCGCACCTGCTCGACGAGGATCACCGTGAAGAGCGCCGTCATGGCAAAGTCGATACCGGTCAGATCCACCGGCAGCGCCTGCCCGAGCAATGCGCCGATGCAGCCGCCCAGCACCCAGTAGCTCTGGTCGAGCAGCGCGATGAGGAACATGGCCCGGTTTTCGTCGATCCCGTCCGGCACCCGCAGCGCGCACAGCAGCGAATACGTCTCGTCCGTCAGCGAAAAGATCATATACCCGCGGCCGGGCATGCCGCGAAACCGCTCGACAAACGTCAGCCCGTAAAAGATGTGACGGCTGTTGACCAGCAGCGTCGTCACCGCTACGGTCAGCAGGCCTGCCCCGGCGGCCAACAGGTCCGCCATGACGAACTGGCCGGAGCCGGCATAGACCACCGTGCTCGCAAGCAACGCCCAGGGCGCGCCGTAACCGTTCCGCTGGAGCACCACGCCAAAGGCGATGCCGAGGAACAGATACCCGAGCAGGACGGGGATCGTCTTGAAAAATGCAAAGCGCAGAGCCTCCCGCATGCCGTCCCTCCGCACGTCAACGAAACATCGTGCCGATGCCCTCGTTGGTGAGAATCTCGATCAGGATGGCATGGGGCGTCGTGCCGTCCAGCACAAACACCTTTTTCACGCCGCGGCGGATGGCCTCGATGCAGCAGCCGATCTTCGGGATCATGCCGCCGGAGATGACGCCCTCGCGCATGAGCTGCGGCGCCTCGCTCACCCCGATGTACGGAATGACGGAACCCGGATCGTTCCGGTCGCGCAGCACGCCGGCGGTATCGGTCATGGAGATCAGGCACTCGGCCCGCAGGGCTGCGGCAAGGCGCGCCGCTGCGGTATCGGCGTTGATGTTGTACGTTTCACCCTTTTCGCCGCGCGCAATGGTGGAAACAACGGGAATATACCCCTTCTCCAGCACGTCGAGCACCGGTTGCGGGTCCACGCGCGTGATCTCCCCCACAAGCCCCAGCCGCTCGTCGAGCTGTTTGGCCTCGATCATGCCGCCGTCAAGCCCGCACAGGCCGATGGCCCGTCCGCCGAGCGTTTGCAGCAGGCTCACAAGGCTCTTGTTTACCTTGCCCGCCAGTACCATCTGTACGACCTCGGCCGTTTCCTCGTCGGTCACGCGCAGGCCGTCCACAAATTCGCTCCGTTTGCCAAGCCGCCGGAGCAGTCCGGAGATCTCCGGGCCGCCGCCATGCACGACCACCACGCGCACGCCGATGAGCCGCAGCAGCATCACATCGCCCATCACGCTGCGCTTGATGTCCTCGTTCACCATGGCGTTGCCGCCGTATTTGACGACGACGATCTTGTCCTTATAGGCCTGAATATACGGCAGCGCGTTGCACAGGACTTCCGCCCGCTGCGCGTTGGTCAACTGCATGAAAACATCCTCCGCTTCAGGTTCTGTAATCGCTGTTGATCTTCACATACTCGCATGTGAGGTCGCACCCCCACGCCTCGGCGCAGGCGTCGCCATCGGCAAGATCGAGCAGAATGTCGATCTCATCTGCGGAGAGCACCGCCTTGGCCGTCTCCTCGCTGAAGGGCACGCCGTGGCCGTTCTCGCAGACGGCGACCGTCCCGGCCGCAGAGGAAAACCGCACCGCCACGCCGTTCACATCCACCGCCGCGCCACAGTAGCCCACCGCGCAGAGAACGCGCCCCCAGTTGGCGTCCGCGCCCGCCATCGCCGTCTTGACAAGGCTCGAACAGATGACCGCCTTGGCGATTGTGCGCGCATCCGCCGCGCTCCTTGCGCCGCTGACGCGGCAGGTCAGCAGGCGGCCGGCGCCCTCTCCATCCTTGGCGATTGCACGGCACAGCCGCCTTGTCACGCAGGCAAGCGCCTCGGCAAAGGCCGCATAATCGCTGCCGGGCGCGTCGATGACCGGATTGCCGGCAAGGCCGTTGGCAAGGATGGCGACCATATCGTTGGTCGAAGTGTCGCCGTCGATGCTGATCATGTTGAACGAATCCTTCACGTCGTTGGCGAGCGCCAGGCGGAGCATGTCCGGGCTGATCGCCGCGTCCGTCGTCAAAAACACGAGCATGGTGGCCATGTTTGGGTGGATCATGCCCGAGCCTTTGGCCACGCCGCCGAGCGTGCAGATGCGGCCGCCCGCTTCAAATGCAACGGCAACCTCCTTCTTCGCCACGTCGGTCGTCATGATCGCCTCGGCAGCGTCGCCGCTGCCGTCCCGGGAAAGCGCCGCGACAAGCGCCGGCATGGCCGCCTCGATGGGCGCGGGGTCGAGCGGTTGCCCGATCACGCCCGTGGATGCAACCACGACGTCCGCCGGGTCAAGGCCGGTCTCCCGCGCCACCGCCTCGCACATGCGGGCGGCGACCTGTTCGCCGTCGGCGTTGCAGGTGTTGGCGTTGCCGCTGTTGCAGACGATGGCCTGCGCGAACCCGTTTTCCAGATGCGCCCGCGTCACGATGAGCGGCGCGCCCTTCACAAGGTTTTGCGTGTAAACGGCCGCAGCCGCGCAAGGCTCCTCGCTGACAATCAGCGCAAGGTCGCGCTTGGTCCTGTTCTTGCGGACGCCGCAGTGTACGCCCGCGGCCGTAAATCCCTTCGGCGCGCAAACGCCGCCAGATACCTGCTTCATGGTCGCTTCATTCCCTCCAGAGTTTAAGTCCTTCCGTTTCCGGCGCGCCGAGCAGCAGGTTCATACACTGGACCGCCGCGCCCGAAGCGCCCTTGCCAAGATTATCATACCTCGCATGAACCGCGAGCCGCTCGCCGTTGCCGGTTACGATCAGCTCCATGCCGTCGCACCCGGAGAGCGCGTTGGCCGCCAGCATCCCCTCGTCCGTCGGCGGCAGCACGCGCACGCACGCGCAGCCCGCATAATGCGCCGCATACAGCGCGCTGAGCGATTCCGGCGTGGCCGGGCGGCAGAGCAAGCCGGCGTGCAAGGGCACGGTCACGAGCATGCCGCTGTAAAAATCCGCTACAACCGGCAAAAACACCGGCGCGGCAAGCAGCGACTGCGCGCGCATTTCCGCAAGGTGTTTGTGCTGCTGCGCCAGGCCGTAAATGCGCGGCGCAAGGAGCGTCTCCGGCCGCTCATCCCCCTCGTAATCCGCGATCATCGCCTTGCCGCCGCCGCTGTACCCGGTGATCGAGGTGCAGCTGAGCGCCGCGTCCGGCGCGAGCAGGCCCGCCTCGACCAGCGGCCGCACAATGGCCAGATAGCCGCTCGCGTGGCAGCCCGGCACCGCGATGCGTTTGCCGGCCTGCACCGCCTCGCGGTGGGCGGGCGTCAGCTCCGGAAAGCCGTATGCCCAGCCCGGCGCGGTGCGATGCGCCGTCGAGGTGTCAAGGATGCGCGTGCGTGGATTGTCCACCATGGCGACCGCTTCGCGCGCCGCCGCATCCGGCAGGCATAAAAAGGCGACGTCCGCGCTGTTGAGCGCCTCGCGCCGTGCGGCCGGGTCCTTGCGCAGCGCCGGATCAAGCCGGATCAGCTCGACGTCGGCGCGCGCGGGCAGCCGGTCATGGATGCGCAGGCCCGTCGTGCCTGCGCTGCCGTCGATGAACACACGGATCACAGCGACAACCGTCCTTTCATGGCGGCGATCTGCGCGCGCACGGACGCGGGCGACGTCCCGCCGAACGACTGCCGCCGCCGCACACAGGCGTCCAGATCGATCGCCTCGTACACGTCCTCGTCAAACTGCGGCGCAAACCGCCGGTAAACCTCAAGCGGCAACGCTTCCAGCGTCGTGCCGGATGCAATGCAATGGGCCACCAGCTCGCCGGTGATGCGATACGCCGTGCGGAACGGCACGCCTCTCGCGGCCAGGTAATCGGCGCAATCCGTCGCGTTGATGAACCCGGCGGACGCCGCGCGGCGCATATTGTCCGTGCGCACGCGCATGGTGGAAAGCATCGGCTCGAACACGGACAGGCACTGCCGCACCGTATCCACGCTGTCGAAGATGGCCTCCTTGTCCTCCTGCATGTCCTTGTTGTAGGCAAGCGGGAGGCCTTTCATCATCGTCAGCAGCGCCATCAGGTCGCCATACGCCCGGCCGGCCTTACCGCGCACAAGCTCCGCAATGTCGGGGTTCTTCTTCTGCGGCATGATGCTCGAGCCGGTGGCATACGCATCGTCCAGCTCCACGAAGCGGAACTCCCAGGAGCACCAGAGCACGATCTCCTCCGAAAAGCGGGACAGATGCATCATCATCACCGCGAGGCAGGCGGCCAGCTCCAGCACAAAATCCCTGTCGGACACGCCGTCCATGCTGTTCTCGCACGCGCCGGAAAGCCCGAGCGCCGCCGCCGTCTGCTGCCGGTCGGTCGAAAACGTCGTCCCGGCGAGCGCGCAACTGCCCAGCGGGGAAACGCGCATGCGCTTTTCACAGTCGGCCAGCCGGTCCAGGTCGCGCCAGAACATGTTTGCGTACGCCATGAGATGGTGCCCGAATGTGACCGGTTGGGCGCGTTGCAGATGCGTGTAGCCCGGCATGACCGTCTCCGCATGCGCTTCCGCCTGCATGAGTATAGTCCCGAGCAGCCGCCGCGTCAAGCCCCGGATTGCATCCGTTTCCGAAAGCAGGTACAGCCGCAGATCCAGCGCCACCTGGTCGTTGCGGCTGCGCGCCGTATGCAGCTTTTTGCCGGCGTCCCCGATGCGGCGCGTAAGCTCCGCTTCGACGAACATGTGGATATCCTCCGCCTCGGGGTCGATGGCCAGCGCGCCGCTGTCGAGATCCTCCCGGATGCCGGCAAGCCCCTCCGCGATGGCCGCCGCCTCCGCCCCGGTGAGAATGCCCTTGGCGGCGAGCATCGCGGCGTGCGCGAGCGACCCCTCGATATCCTGCCGGTACATCCGCGCGTCAAACGGGATGGACGAGTTGAAATCGTTGACCTCGGCGGACAGTTCCTTCTGAAACCGGCCCGCCCACATCGCCTTCATGCTGTGCCGCGCCTCCCTTTCCTCCAAAGGGGCGCCGACGATACCGGCGCCCCCGTTTGTATGCCTTCGATTGTTCCGGCCCGCCGGATTACTTCAGCCCGTATTCGCGCGCAAGCGCGTTCATGCGCAACGACAGTCCGAACAGGTTGATGAAGCCGGCCGCGTCCTTCTGGTCGTATACGTGATCCTCGCCGAACGTCGCCAGCTCTTCAAAATACTGCGAGTAGGGCGAGCTGACGCCTGCGTTGATGAGGTTGCCCTTGTAGAGCTCCAGCTTTACGTCGCCGGTGACGTGCTCCTGCGTCTTGTCCACAAACGCGGAGATGGCCTCGCGCAACGGCGTGAACCACTTGCCAAAGTAAACCAGCTCGGCGAACTGCTCGGCCACCAGCGTCTTGTAATGCAGCGTGTCGCGGTCGAGACAGAGCGTTTCAAGCACCTGATGCGCCCGATACAGGATCGTGCCGCCCGGCGTCTCATACACCCCGCGGGACTTCATGCCCACAAGCCGGTTTTCCACGATATCGACCAGGCCAATGCCGTGCGCGCCGCCGATCTGGTTGAGCTTCTCCACCAGCGCCACGGGCGGGAGCGCCACGCCGTCCACAGCCACCGGCACGCCCTTTTCAAACGAAATGGTCACATACGCCGGCGTGTCCGGCGCCTGCTTGGGTGAAACGCACATCTCGAGAAAGCCCGGCTTCTCATAGAGCGGCTGGTTCTTCGGGTCTTCCAGATCGAGTCCCTCGTGCGAAAGATGCCAGAGGTTCTTATCCTTGGAATAGTTCGTCTCGCGGCTGATCTTGAGCGGGACGTTGTGCGCCTCGGCATAGTCGATCTCCTCTTCGCGGGACTTGATGCTCCACTCCCGCCACGGAGCGATGATGCCCATCTTCGGCGCAAGCGCCTTGACCGTCAGTTCAAAGCGCACCTGATCGTTGCCCTTGCCCGTGCAGCCGTGGCAGATGGCGTCCGCCCCCTCGGCCTTGGCAATCTCCACGAGCCGCTTGGCGATGACCGGCCGCGCCAGCGCCGTGCCGAGCAGGTATTCCTTTTCATAGACCGCGCCGGCCTTGACCGCCGGATAGATGAAGTCCGTGACGAACTCCTCCTTCAGGTCCTCGATATACAGCTTGGAAGCGCCGGTCTTGAGCGCCTTTTCCTCAAGGCCGTCCAGCTCGCTGCCCTGCCCGACGTCGCCCGAAACGGCTACGACCTCGCACCCGTCATAATTCTCCTTAAGCCACGGGATGATGATGGATGTATCGAGTCCGCCGGAGTAGGCCAGCACAACCTTGTTGATCTTCTTCATGTCCATTCCTCCTAAACCGCGTTCTGCAACGTGTTCTTTAATGTTTATACATGATACGCGCTTTATTTCCGCTTGTCAAGTATATTTATGCAAATATATTGCATTTATTTTCGTAAATTCATCCCCTTGACCGCCCCGTCGCCATTCATTATAATATGAAAAAACGCCGGCGGCCCCACCGGCCGCGCAAGGAGGCCCCATGCAGCGAGAACCCATCGGAACGAACGCACCCGCCGCGCTGACGAGCGCGCGGCTGCTGCTGCGCCCGTTCACGCAGGACGATGCGCCGGAGGTGGCGCGCCTGTGCAACAACGAGCGGCTCAACCGGCGCGTGCTGCACCTGCCCTATCCGTACACGGAGGCGGACGCGCGCGCCTGGATCGGCCTGCACGCGGAGCGCATCGCCGCGGGGCGCGCCTACGAGTTCGCCGTCACGGACCGGGAGAGCGGCGCGCTGTACGGCTGCGCCGGGCTCATCGGCTGCGACGCGGACAACCGCCGCGCCGAGGCCGGCTACTGGTTCGGGGAGCCGTACTGGGGGCGCGGCTATGCGACCGAGGCGCTCGGCGCGCTGCTCGCATTTGCGTTTACGACGCTCAAGCTCCATCGGGTCACTGCGAAGCACTTCGGTTCCAACCCAGCCTCCGGCCGCGTGATGGAAAAGAACGGCATGCGGCTCGAGGGCACGCTGCGCGAGCACATCCTCAAAAACGGCGTCTTCGAGGACGCGGTGTGCTACGGCATTCTGAAAAGCGAATGGCTTTTGCAGGAGAAAAGGGCACGGTAGCCGCGCCGTTCAGCCCGCCCGCTTACTGCCGGAGAAGCGCCTCCCACTCGCCCACGATGCGCCGGTCCGAAAAGTAATCGATCTGCATTGCCGCCTGCACGCGCGCCAGCGTGGCGTTCGTCTTTTCGCGCGCCCGCGCCGTGCCTGCGCGCAGGATATCGTACACGCCGTCGATATCCGCCTCCCACTTTGCGCGCGCGGCACGAATGGGGGCCAGCGTCTCCTCCAGCACCTGAATCAGGAATTTTTTACACGTCCCGTCGCCCAGGCCGCCGTGCCGGTAATGCGCCTTCATCTCCTCCAGATTGGCGTATGCGGGCAGATACTCGGCAAACATATCGTCACAGCAGAGCGCATCCAGATATGTGAACACCACATTGCCCTCGATGTGGCCGGGGTCCTCGATCCGCAGATGCTGCGGGTCGGTGAACATCTTGCCGTTGACCTGGCGCTTGACGGTCTTTGCATCGTCGCTGAGATAGATGCAGTTGCCGAGCGACTTGCTCATCTTGGCCTTGCCGTCCACGCCGGGCAGGCGGCGCTGCGTCTCGTTCTCCGGGATCAGCGCCGTGGGCAGCACGAGCGTCTCGCCATAGATGCGGTTGAACTTCTCGACGATCTCGCGCGTCTGCTCGATCATGGGGAGCTGATCCTCGCCGACGGGAACGACCGTCGCGTCAAAGGCGGTGATGTCCGCCGCCTGCGAGACGGGATAGACAAAGAAGCCCACGGGCAGGCCCTCGTCCGCAAAGCCGCGCATCTGCATCTCCGCCTTGACGGTGGGGTTGCGCGACACGCGGGCGGTCGTCACAAGATTCATGTAATAAAAGGTAAGCGCATGGAGCGCCGGCAGCGCCGACTGGACGCAGATGGTGGCCTTGTCCGGGTCAATGCCGGCCGACAGATAATCCAGCGCCACCTGGATGATGTTGTCCCGGATCTTGCGGGGGTTGTCCGCATTGTCCGTCAGCGCCTGATCGTCTGCGATGAGAATGTTCACCTCATCGAACAGTCCCGAATTTTGCAGCTCCACCCGGCGTTTGAGCGATCCGACATAATGCCCCAGGTGCAGCCGCCCCGTGGGCCGGTCGCCCGTCAGGATGATCTTCTTCTCCGTCGCGTTCCCTTGCTCTCCGTTCACTTTCAAATCCTCCACCATATTATCCGCTTTCCTTTCCGGCGCTTTGTCCGGCCGCTTCTTCGCCGCCCGCCGGCACGCCAATCGCGCTGCTACCGGCTTCCATGGCATATGTAAAAGAGATTCCCTGCGCGCAGGTCCTTCGGCTTACAGGCCGCGTTTGCATAACCGCCACGGCCTTGCCCCCCGTCGTCCCTGCGCTGTCCGGCGCCAAGGCGGCGGAAAGGGGTCGGTCAGGCGGGGCCCCGGCCGCCCGCATCCATGGCAGAGAAGGGGCGCTGTGAAGTCGGCGCCGGCGTTCGGCATGCAAGCTTGCAGCGCCGCCATTTGCCGCGAACGCGCATCCAGCATCGTCCGGCCTCGTTTGTCGCAGCCGGCCGCCATTTCCGATCATTCCTCTTCAGCCGGCAAGCCCAACGCCAGATCCCCGCCGTCCATTACAAGCGTCTGGGGTTCCATCCCCGTTCATTAAGTGGGCCATTTGTCCCCGGCGGGCGCCGTTCCGGCGGCTTGCTTGCATCCGGCCGCCCTGGGCACCAGTATACCACAGTCCGCGGGAAAGGGGAATAAACGGGGCAAAAAAGAAGGGTTTTTCCCATGCCAAGAAGCTCAGTGAAAAGCCTTCCAGACGAAATCGCATTAAAAAAGAGCAGCCGCCCTGCAGCGGCCGCCCTTTTCCGGTAACCCGCACAAAACGGACAACGAAGGGAATGCGCTCGGATCGCATTGTCGGCTCCGGCCGTATGGATGTTCAACACGGCGCTATTGGCGCTCTTGTGGCGCCTTATTGTTGCTCGGGAGGCACAATCCTCGGTCAAAAGTGTCTGCGCCAATGTCAAAAGGCTTGCCATCAGCCGCTTCGGGACCATTAATATGCGCCACTTGGCTGCGCTCTGTTACTACCATATCGGGTTGCACGCACATACATCCAACAGGGCGTGAACTTCCGGATTGACCGGCCTTCGGCATTGAGTGCCGCCAGCGCATCGGGGACATCCCGCGGCGTACTCTTCCCATCCCCATCCAGCTGCGTTAATAGTGGCCTCACCCACTTGGTTCAAGCCAATTAAATGGCGTTTGAAATCCTTCGTTCGCCCGGATTTATTCCCAACGCCATAGGGTTTGATATATACTCCAAAGTTTTTACTTGCCTTTTCCTTCCACGGCTATGCGTCACCTGGAATAGATCCATAGGTACCAACAATGCGCCAGCAAGGAACATCCTTGTTGCCCTTGTACACAGACCAATGAGGCATAAGCCCCACTTCTATTCGCTCTGCAGCATATAGTTTCTTGAAAAATACTTCGATATCCTCTCAGCGCGTAATATTGCCCCTTGGAACACTGCCGATCAGTTCAATGAACTGACTCGCCGGCATAAAGGTGGCAGGTTTGGTCGAAAAATATACATTCATCTTGGGGTAAAGCATCATGTCCATAGACTCCAACCTCTCCTATTTTCTAATGCAGAACGGTCTGCCATATATTTGTTAGGAAACAAATTGTATTTCCTTTCTCGTACCAACAAAGGAATAGACACATATCACTCACTCTAACTGTCCTTTGGCGATATGTAGCAAATTTTATGCATCAGCCGTATTTACTTGACAAAGAAGACGCAAAACTTACATAATATTTATTATCGGCCACTTGCTATTTCCCGGATTTTCTCCAAACCATTTTATCGATCACCCCTGTGTAGGACTGGATGATCTTGACCACCTTGGTGGACACATTTCCCTCGCTATAGCACCCAACGATACCTCCAGGTCTCCATTCTCATTCATTGCAGTTGCCAGTTCGACTGCCTGCAAAACCTGATCGGTGCTGATTGAACCAATTGTAAATACACCTCCATCCATTGCTTCCGCAATCTTTTCCACTTCACTTTTTCGAGTACGGTACTTTTGTAAGCGTTCCGCCAAAAGCGTCCGTTCCTCCATCTTATACACCGTCTTGCTATATGGAAGATAGCTCTGCACCGAAGCCCGGCTGAGATTGGTCAGTTCCTGGATTTCCGCTACACTTTTACCCTCTCTGAACAGCGTATTGACCGCCTTACTGATTGCAGTCTGATATGCGTCAGTTGTAATCAGCAGCTTTCTCACCTTGAGCGGCGTCATGGAAAATTCCTCTGCCAACTGCTTGAGCTGCATATGACCCGCATCATCTTCCATTCCCTGCGGTGGATTCAAATACGCATCCGTCACCGCTTCCATGAGCTGCTGTGCCATCTGGTCAGAATCATATTCTGGTTTCTTTTTTGGTCTTGCCATGTTATCCCTCCTGATATAGTT
>OLXK01001195.1_pt1 | contig 19666 bp, 17 predicted proteins | sample 1674321 | NCBI WGS metagenome assembly OLXK01 (sample SAMEA103958162, study PRJEB25191) | human gut metagenome | reverse complement strand
GTAAGCAGGTGAAGGACTGGCAGGCATGACAAAAGGCCCCGCGGTGAAAGCTACGGGGCCTTTTCTTTTTATGAACGGTGTCTGCAGGTCAAAAGTCGGCCTTGTAAATCCCGGCGCGTTGGTTTATAATATAATGTACTGTCAAAACGGCTGTGGAATGCAACGCAGAAGAACATAGAAAAGGTGAGAATGATATGGAACGAATGAGAATTGCCGCGATCTTCGCCGATCAGGAGTCCCTGGGCGGCAAGGACGTGACCGTGTGCGGCTGGGCACGCACCATCCGCGACATGAAGACCTTTGGCTTCATCGAGCTGAACGACGGCTCCTGCTTCAAAAACCTGCAGGTGGTCATGTCCGCCGAGGAGCTGGACAATTACAAGGACATCGCGGCGCAGAACGTGGGCGCGGCACTGATCGTCAAGGGTACCGTGGTGCTGACGCCGGATGCCAAGCAGCCCCTGGAGGTGAAGGCCCACAGCATCGCGGTAGAGGGAAAGTCCACGCCGGATTACCCCCTGCAGAAGAAGCGCCACAGCGTGGAATTCCTGCGCACCATCCAGCACCTGCGGCCCCGCACCAACCTGTTTTCCGCCACGTTCCGCGTCCGCTCCGCGGCGGCCTACGCGGTGCATGAGTTTTTCCAGAGCCGGGGTTTTGTGTATGTACAGACCCCCATCATCACCGGCAGCGACTGCGAGGGTGCCGGCGAGATGTTCCAGGTGACCACCCTCGACCTGAACAACGTCCCCAAGACCGAGGACGGGCAGGTGGATTACTCCCAGGACTTCTTCGGCAAGAAAACCAGCCTCACCGTGTCCGGCCAGCTGAACGCCGAGAACTTCGCCATGGCCTTCGGCGATGTGTATACCTTCGGCCCCACCTTCCGTGCGGAGAACTCCAACACCCAGCGCCATGCCGCCGAGTTCTGGATGATAGAGCCGGAGATGGCCTTCTGTGATCTGGCCGGTGACATGGATGTGGCCGAGGCCATGATCAAGCACATCATCCGCCGGGTGCTGGAGCGCTGCCCGCAGGAGATCGAGTTCTTCAACAGCTTCGTGGACAAGGGGCTGAAGGAGCGTTTGGAGCACGTGGCGTCCAGCGACTTTGGCCGGGTCAGCTACACCGACGCGGTGGAGATCCTGAAGAAGAATAATGACAAGTTCGACTACAAGGTGGAGTGGGGCACCGACCTGCAGACCGAGCACGAGCGCTATCTTACCGAGCAGGTATTCAAGAAGCCTGTGTTCGTCACCGACTATCCCAAGGAGATCAAGGCGTTCTATATGCGCCTGAACGACGATGGCAAGACCGTGGCCGCGGCGGACTGCCTGGTGCCCGGCATCGGCGAGATCATCGGCGGCAGCCAGCGCGAGGAGCGTCTGGAGCTGCTGGAGAGCCGCATCCGTGAGCTGGGCATGAACCCGGAGGATTACTGGTGGTACTGCGACCTGCGGCGCTACGGCTCCTGCCGTCACGCCGGCTTCGGCCTGGGCTTCGAGCGCATGGTGATGTACCTCACGGGCGTCAGCAACATCCGCGACGTGGAGCTGCACCCCCGCACGGTGGGCAACGCGGAATTTTAAGCGAAAGCCAAAAGAGCACCCATGGGGTGCTCTTTTTTCTGTGATAAAAAGGCGCGCAGGGGGGCAAAAGCCTCTCTGCGCGCTGGTACCCCCGGCCAGACTCTGGATGGCGGCATACCGCTTAGGAGTCGCGATTATAACTTACATATCGTCAATTGTAGTCCTTCACGACTCTCGTAGTACACCGAATTACACAGTCTTCAAGGGAGTAAGTTCTTCATTCGACATTGTTGATACTCCGCTATATCTGCTGGTATTTCGTAGTGCAATTAGCAAAATGTTAGCAGTTTTACAGAGGAGTCAAAATCTAAATCAGTTGGTTCGATTTTGAATTATAGCATAGAACCATTGTGAATGGAAGTATTTTTGGAGGTTTCCATGTCAGAATATACACTTGAGATCAAACAGATCGTAGACTATCCACGCTGCCGGATCTACCGGCAGTTCGTACAAGCCTTGATAGCAGACCGGAGCATTCGCGTGAGCGGAGGCTCCGGTCTTTTTTATTTTGTCGTGCTCTGCGCCTATGCCAATTTCCGCACCTCATACAAGCGCATTGATGGCATTAGTTACACCATCTACCCCGGCGAATGGATTATGTCTGTGGAGGAATTGTCCCGGTATTTCCGCACTCGCTTCCGCCGCCAGACCTTGGCCGCTTTGGAGGGACTGCAAAAGAAAGGGTTTATCAGTTTTCTTGTTCTCGGACATGGTAAGCTGGTCAAATTCAAGATTCGCGGCTGGCGGCGTCACAACACGATTCTCGACTACAATGCGCCCTGTCAGAAGGATACCGGCTTTTTCTTCTTCCCTGTCTCTACGGCCACAGAACTGGTCAGCGCCGGTCACTGCTCGGAGATGGACGCCGTATTGGATCTATGGCTGAACACGGTCTATAACGATCCGCAGGTCCTCGGTTCAGACGTCGGGCCGGTGGTCTATCTCCGCAACGGTACAGGCTGCCCGCTGGTCAGCTACGCGGAACTGGCATCCCGCTGGGGCGTCTCTAAGGCAACTGCCGGCCGATACCTCAAGCGCATGACGGAAAGGGGCTATCTGCAACTGGCAGCCTTCCCTGGCACACATGGAACCACGATCTATCTACAGAACTATCTCTCCACCATGTTCCAAATTTCTGACATCGTGGTGGACAAGGAAGAGATCGCCATGAGTCTTGGCATCAAGCTGGAGCTTCAGGAAGAAACCACCCTGACCACTGCGGCATCCAGCGGTTCAAATGAGGCCGGTAGCGTTTCAGAAATGAACCGCCATCGAATCGAGCGAAAGATGCGGGAGATCCTTGTGGCACAAGGGCTGCCTTGCGCTTCATGCCCTAAATCCAAATATATGTTATTACCATTATCCGACGACTGCGAGGTTACGATAGAAGGGGTGCCTCCGCTGCGCCGGTGGCTTCAACTGGTGGTCACCTGCGGTGACGCTCAGGAAGTCTATCACTTTGAACTCAGATTGCACCCGACAGGGATGCGCGGCGATAAGGAGGTCGAACGATGAAAAAGACTGCACAAGAACCCAAAGTGACCGAGAATCCCCTGTACCATGACACATGGATGCTGCTGCGCAAGTACCGGGACGTGGTGTGGAGCCTGGAGCTGTCCGTGCAGCAGGTACGTCGGCAGTTCCAGATCGAGTATGGCAGCAGCATAGAGGAATTTCTGGAATCCCTCTATGTGGCCGGTGTCACCTTTGAAGGGTCGTCAATCGAGGATCACGCCCGCTGCATCGAACGAAGCTACAAGATGCTGAAGCTGCTGGATACCTCCGTGGAGCTGCTGCGGACGAAGCACAAATACGGTGAGAGCTATTACTGGCTCCTGTACTACACCTATCTGTCGCCGCAGCAGTTGGCGAACACGCAGGAGATCATCGAAAAGCTGGAGCCGCACATTCGGGACATCAGCTACCGCACCTACTTCCGCAAGCGTCAGATGGCGATTGATGCCCTGAGTTCGGTGCTGTGGGGGTACTCTTCAAAGGAGAGTCTGGCGCTGTTGGAGAAGTTTGTGCCGGAGGGGTGAAGTGGATACATTGTATCACATTTCCAGATTGCGATATCGCTTTGGTAAATCATGTGGGCGATTGAAAACAGAATTCCTGTCACCGCGTAGACTTTGATGATTATGGCAAGCCTGATCTTAGCCCCAAAATTAAAGGGGAAAGAAAGAATCCAAAATATCCAACAGATTACATTCATTAAGAAGATTGCCGCAGATAGGTTATCTGCGGCAATCTTCTTCCTATTCAAAACTATCAAACTCTGTTCCAAAGGGTCAATGCTTGATTAACTTGAAATGGTATACCCGACTTTCAAATCATGATACCATTCATACGGAATAATATTTTCTTTCTGCAATCGTCCAACAACAATTCCCGGAGCAATACCTATTTTCTTTGCAAAGGTTATAATTGCTTCCTTGCTTCTACAATCAGTTTGGATAAAGGCATTATAATCGGCTACAGGTATCAAAATATCTCTAGCAAATCTATCTGCTGCAGCTTCTCGTTCAGGGTCATCTGTAAAATCTTGATTGAAAATATGCCCATCAATAACATGACATAATTCATGAAATAGACTAAACCAAAATCTATCTGCGTCTCGGCCTCTTACAGTAAGCCCTATAACAATATGATTTCCTTCGATAAATGTAGCTCCATGCAAAAAGGAGCCGCTGATGTGTGGAAGAAAAACAATTGCGATTCCACATTCTCCAAGAAGTTGCCTTAATTTGGGGCAAAACGATTCCGGATCTTCTAAAGTTAATGCACGTATATCGGAAAGTACACTAGATAGTTTATCAATATTAACCGGGGAAGTCAAAATTGTTCTAGAATCCAGACGCGCTTTTTGTGCCCACGCAGCGAGGGCATAATTGCTTTTTGAATTTTCACCTACTTTGCGATAAGCAATTCCTGGAATTCTAAGGATTTCTAACAATCCTAGACGCGCAACTTCAAAAAAACCCCTCAAATTCCAAACTTTTTCTTCTGCCTTTCTTGTCGGCGGAACCCAACCCAATGTTGCCATTTTTGAGTACGGAAATTCTTTAGCAATTGAAATGTCTTCTTCTAACTCATTTTCGTCAGTGGCTCTAGCAACCTTTTCACGATAGATCGCTTCCAAATTATTCCAAAACTTGGCAGGAACTCCGAGGACAGACTCCAAACGCAGTGCAACATTCTGGCTTAATTCCACTTTGCCATTGATAAGATTGCTGATATGTTTCTCAGTCATCCCCATTCTTTTTGCAAACTCTCGCTGGTTCATTCCGCGGATTTCTAACTGCTCGCGTATGGTTGCCCCAGGTGGTACCGCTATTACGCTTTTTCCATGTAGCATATCAGTTTCCTCCTTACCTCCTGAATGCAGTAACCTCAATGATAATCTTCTATTTCGAGAATCTTAACTATCTGTACTGTATTCTTTACTTTTTCAAATACTAATCTAAATGGTTGAACTAAATCCATCGCAAACTGTCCTTGCCGATTACCTTTTAGTGGATGACATCGGCCAATTTGAAACTGTAATAACATATCAACCGAATCGGCAGCCTCCAATTCCTCCATGCGCTGAGCAATTTTCTCCGCCATTTCCAAATTATATGTTTTCCTGGTCACAGAGGAGTCTGTGCAAATCTTCCCCAGTTTGTTCGATTTAAATGTTATTTTCAGGGCTTTCATCCCCTCCACTATAATTTACCTTGCAGGTTAATTATAGGATAACACTTTGTCATAAAACTGTCAACAGACTTTTACCTCAAAAGTAAAATAGTATACGGAGCATTAGTCTATATATACTAAGATTTTAGCTGTTAGTTGCATGCTGATGTGCAACTAACAAAAAACATCATAGGAGTTCCTATGGTATTTCTCGGATTTAACACTTATCCCGTGTTAAATGTGGGTCGCGGATTTGGCTTCCTCCCGCCACAACATTGGCACGGTTTTGCGATTTCGGTGCAAATCTGAGTGTGCTATACTAAGCATGCCCAAAGATGCCAAAGCCCACTTTTACGACACAGAACACCATCCTTTCGAGGGTGGTGTTTTGTGTTTCCGGGCTATTGGGCAGTTTGCTGGGGACGACCTTCAGGGCCACCCCTTTCCACATTTTTGTATCACAGGAGGTATCACGAGTGAAAAAACATGACCTGACCAAGACACATCTCCACAGGGCAAGCCCCGGCATGGCACTATATGCGGCCTTCGCGGGCGTGACCATGGCCGCAATGCTTTGCCAGCCTGTCTTTGCCGCCACCGTCTGGGAGAAGGCCAATGAGATCATGAAGGATGTCTATAACCAGATTCTTCTTATCTCCACCATTGCCGCCATTGTCACCGCGTCGGTGGCACTGCTGATGATGAACTTCTCCCGCAGCGGCCGCACTGTGGACGAGAGTCGCGCTTGGCTCAAGCGTATCATCATCACATGGGCGATCCTTAACGGTTTGGGCTTCATCATGTCCTATGTGACGCCCTTCTTCGCGGATGGCAGATGGAACGGATAACGCCACGCTGCCCGGCTGAGAAAGGAGAGGTGCTATGGGCATATTAGATGGCATTGTAGAATGGATCGCGGAACAGGTCATGTACGGTCTTGACCTTATCAACACCTCTGTGCTGGGGGCTCTGGGCTGCGACATGACCACCTTTCTGCGCTACTTCCCTGCCGCGGAGACGATGTACAACATCTTCGTGGCACTGGCTATCGGCATGATCTTGCTGAACCTGATCTGGCAGCTATTCAAGAACTACGGCCTTATAGCAGGCGTAGAGGCAGAAGACCCGGTAAAGCTGACGATCCGTTCTGTGCTGTTTATCCTGCTGGCCTATTTCGCAGATGAAATCGTGGAGCTGATACTGAAAATCGGCGGGACTCCCTACGCGTGGATCATGTCGTCTGAACTGCCCGCACTGAACTTTGCCGACTTCAATTCGGTCATACTTACCATCCTTGGGGTCTGCGCCAACGGCGCGGTTGCTCTAATCGCCCTGATCCTCGTGCTCATTTTGGCGTGGAACTATATCAAGCTACTATTTGAGGCGGCGGAGCGTTATGTGCTCCTGGGCGTTCTGGTATTCACGGCACCGGTGGCGTTTGCTACGGGCGCGGCGCAGAGCACCTCCAACATCTTCAAGGCGTGGTGCCGGATGTTCGGTGGTCAGATATTTCTGCTGCTGATGAACGCATGGTGCCTGCGCCTGTTCATCACCATGGTGGGAACCTTCCTGGCAAACCCCTTATCCCTATAGGAGACGATCATGAATCAAAAAACGAAATACATCACAAGGATCGTGTTGTCCGTACTGGTTATATGTACGCTCACAATCCCTGCCTTTGCTCTGACGGAATCGGATGTGCAGTCTCAGGTCTCAGCTTCCGGTAAAGAAGGCGTGGCCGGAAACCTGTTCATCTGGTTTCTGTGCGCAGTGGCATTTTTGAAGATCTCACAGAAGATCGACAGCTTCATGCAGGGCCTTGGCATCAATGTGGGCCATACAGGTGGCTCTATGCTGGCAGAAGCGATGCTGGCCGCGCGGAGCATCGCTGCCGCCCGTGGCGTCGCCGGACGTGGTCGAGGCGGGACTGCAGGGCGAGCCGGAAGCACCGGTGGCAATGGCGGTGACAGCAACACCTTCCTGCAAGGCGGTCTGGCCGGAGTTGCCAATCGCAGCTTCTATAACGGCGCATACCGAAACGCCACCGGCACAGGCAGCGGCGGCGTTGGCGGCATGGCATTCCGTGCCTCTATGACCAAGGGCGGCGATATTGCCAATAACGTTATCAGCCGTATTGCCACCGGCGGCGCAGGATCTGGGGATGTCATGTCCGGCAATATGGCGGCGGACGCTCTCATGTCCTATATGGGCTATACGGCTCTTGGTGAAGGCGCGGCGGATATTCCGAACTTCTCCAATGTGGAGATCGGCGGTGGGCATATCACCGGCACGGAGACCTCTGAGGAAGAACCTGCCGGTCGTGCCTTTGCCATGTACAGCACTGAACAGTATATGGAGCCAAAACGGGAATACACCACCGTCACCACTGTGGACGGCGCAAAATGGTATAGGCAGTACGCACAGGACGTAGTGGAGAAAAAGCCCTATCAGAATCCGGATGGCGGCATTTCCTATCGTGAGAGCCTGATCCGGCGTCTGCCTGACCCGCCTCGCAGAAAGGACAAGACCTGATATGACCCAGCAAGAACGCAGCGGCCTGAACGAAGCCGCTGAGATCAGCGCACACACTGCCGGCGCCGTGCGCGGCGCCATCAAAACCGGAAAAGCGGTAAGCGGCGCGGCAAAAGGCACCGCTGCCGCAGGCCCTTACGGTGCGGCGGCAGCGGCACTCTGGACACATCGCAAGGCGGTTGCTGCCATCATTGCCGGGTTGCTGGTGCTTCCCGTCCTGTTCATCATGCTGCTGCCCTCCCTGATCTTCGGCGGGTTGACCAAGGCAGGGGTTGAAGGAAGTCCAGACACACCGATTCTTAATGACAACGCCGCCATTGTGGAGAACATCAATCAGATCTCGCAGGCGATCAGCGACTTGCTGGAGGAAGGGCAGGAGGATGTTCGCGCCCGGATTGACACGGATTTTACCGCTTCCGGTGCCGACCAGAAGGAGATCATCAATCCATACGAAAGCTCCCCGGCCTACAATGCCAACCGCTTTATTGCCATGTACTGTGCCGCCAAAAATCAGGACTACGCATCTATCTCCCTCAAGGATATGGAGGATGTGATCCGTAAGGCCAAGGACGCCCTCTATACCTTCACGAGCACGGAGGAGTCTCGCACGACTACGGTAACGGAAACGAATACAGATCCCAAAACCGGTAAGGTCACGGTGACGGAAACGGAAGTAACAGAGATATGGAAGATATATACCATCGTCTACAGCGGAGAGGCCTATTTTGAGGATAAGATATTCGCTCTGTCGGACGAACAAAAGGGACTGGCGGAAAACTACGCCCAGAACCTGAGCGTATTCCTGGGCGATGGTATGATGCAGGGCTTGCTGCCTGCCGAGTCCACCGGCCTTGTATCTCTGGGCGACATTCGTTTCTCGGATGGCGCGACGCAGGTGGTCTACTATAATCAGTTGGACAAGCGGTACGCGCACAAGCCCTACGGCACCGACGACATCGGCACCTACGGCTGCGGGCCTACCTGTATGGCAATGGTGGTATCTTCTTTGACCAACGAGACGGTCGATCCCGTTGAGATGGCACGCTGGGCCTATGAAAACGGTTACTGGTGCAGTAGAAGCGGTTCCTACCATTCGCTGATCCCCGGTGCTGCCAAGGAGTGGGGCCTTCCGGTACAGGGCTGCGGGAAAGCAGAAGGACAGCGTATTGTGGATGCGCTCTCTCAAGGCAAGTTGGTGGTGGCAATCATGCTGAAAGGTCATTTCACCAGCTCAGGACACTTCATTGTGCTGCGCGGTGTGGAGAACGGAAAGATACTGGTGGCCGACCCTGCCAACTATACCCGAAGCCAACAGGCATGGGATCTGGCTATCATCCTGAATGAAGCCAGCGGCCGTGCCGGTGCTGGTGGGCCTTTCTGGATCATAGGGTAGGAAGGAGAGCTAAATGTGAGTAAACCAAATGAATATGACACCTATATCATCCCGCCCAATTTTATCGAGGGCGGGACTTTTTTCGGCGGGCTGCTGAAGCTCCGCAACACAGCTGAGGCGCTGGTTATCGTGCTGGCTATCGGCATACCTGTGTTCTCGGTGTCCACACTGACGCTGACTGCCAAGATCATCATTCTGTGCCTGACCGCGCTGCCTCTTGGCATCATCGCGCTGGTTGGCATCAACGGCGAAAGCCTCTCATCATTCATCTTCCTTGTTCTGAAATATCTCTGCAACCGCCGTGTTATTACACGCAATGAAGAGGAACAGGACAAGCGGAAAAAACGCAGGAAGCGAAAAGCTAAGAGCGGTGACGACGCGCCCAAGTACATCAATCCAGTGGCGGAATACCTGCCTGTGGAGAAGATCGAAAACGGCATCATCTACACACGGGATCACCGTTACCTGAAGATTGTCGAAGTTATACCTATCAACTTCCTGCTGCGCAGCGCCAGAGAGCAGCGAAACATCATCTACTCGTTCATCTCGTTTCTCAAGATCAGCCCGGTCAAAATGCAGATCAAGGTCATTGCCAAGCGTGCCGATCTGAACCGGCACAGAGAGATCGTGCAGCAGGAGATGGCGCAGGAAACCGATGAAAACTGTCGCCTGCTGCAGCAGGACTACCTGACGCTCATTGACCGGATCGGTGCACGGGAAGCTACCTCGCGCCGGTTCTTCATGGTGTTTGAATATGAGGTATGGGCAGGCCGGAAAAGGGATAACGAGGAAGCGGAGGCCATTGCCTCCCTGCAAACGGCAGCCCGCACCGCAGTCAATTATCTCAAGCAATGCGGCAATGAGGTGCTGATCCCGGAAAACGATGATGAATTTACGGTCGATACCCTCTACCATTTGCTGTGCCGCAACACCACCACGTCGCTGCCGGATCGAGTTCGCCGGATCGTTGCCCAGTATCAGGCGAAGGGACTGGAATCTGAGATCGACGCCATTCCCTGTACGGAGTTTTTCGCCCCTGACAGCATCGACTTCACCAACGGGCGGCATATCTGTATTGACGGACTCTACTATGCCTATCTGCTGGTGCCCTCCACCGGCTATAAGGCACAGGTGCCGGCCGGCTGGCTGTCTCTCATTGTCAACGCCGGGGATGGCATTGACCTGGATATGTTCATTAGCCGCCAGCCGAAAGCCCGCATGGTGCAGCGGCTGGGACAGCAGCTTCGTATCAATCGCAGTAAGATCAAGGACGCCAGCGATACCAACACGGACTTTGATGATCTGGACGGTGCTATCCGAAGCGGCTACTTCCTGAAGGAAGGGCTGGGCAACAACGAGGACTTTTATTACCTGAACCTGCTGATCGCAGTGACAGCTCCCACAGTGGATGAACTGGAATGGAAGGTCAATGAACTGAAAAAACTGCTCGTGTCCCGTGATATGGACGTGTGCAGCTGCGCCTTTCATGAGGAGCAGGCGTTTCTATCGTCGCTGCCGCTGGTCAGCATGGAGAAGCACCTCTTTGAACGCTCTAAGCGCAATGCGCTGACCACCGGCGTGGCAAGCTGCTACCCCTTCACGTCCTATGAGCTGAGTGATGAAAACGGCATCCTGTTCGGCCTGAACAAGTACAACAACTCTCCGGTCATCATCGACATCTTTAACTCCAAGGTTTATAAAAACGCCAATATTGCCGTATGCGGCACCAGCGGCGCGGGCAAGACCTTCCTGATCCTGCTGATGGCACTCCGTATGCGGCGTAAGGGCATACAGGTTTTCATGCTGGCACCCTTGAAAGGTCATGAGTTCCACCGTGCCTGCATCAACACAGGCGGCGAGTTTATCAGTATCTCCCCCGCCTCCAAAAGCTGCATCAACGTGCTGGAGATACGCAAGATAGACAAGTCCGTGGAGGAAACGCTGGATGGCCCCGGTATCGAACGCTCTGAGCTGGCAGCAAAAATTCAGCGGCTTCATATCTTCTTTGCCCTGCTGATCCCCGATATGTCCTATGAGGAAAAACAGCTTTTGGACGATGCCCTGATTCGTACCTATGCACGGAAAGGTATCACCCATGATAACGCCTCTCTCAGTGATCCGGATAACCCCAACGTTTACCGCCAGATGCCTGTGCTGGGAGACCTCCACGACGTTCTGAAGGAGGAAAGCGATACCAAACGCCTTTCCAACATCATCAACCGCTTTGTACACGGCTCGGCCAGCACCTTCAACCAGCAGACCAATGTGAATCTGGACAACAAGTTCACGGTGCTGGACATCTCGGAACTCAGCGGCGATCTGCTGCCTATCGGCATGTTCGTAGCTCTGGATTTCGTGTGGGATAAAGCCAAAGCCAACCGCACGGAGGAAAAGGCCATCTTCATCGACGAATGCTGGCAGCTCATTGGCGGCGGCTCCGGCACCTTCGGCGTCGGCAACCGTCTTGCGGCCGAGATGGTGCTGGAGATCTTCAAGACCATCCGCGCCTATTCCGGCAGCGGTATTTGCGCGACGCAGGATCTGAACGACTTCTTCTCCCTGGACAACGGCAAGTACGGCAAGGGCATCATCAACAACTGCCGCACGAAAGTCATCTTGAATCTGGAGGACGAGGAAGCCCAGCGCGTTCAGCAGGTATTGCACCTCTCCGAAGCGGAGGTCATGGAGATCACCCACTTTGAGCGGGGTAATGGCCTGATCAGCAGCAATAACAACAATATCACGGTGGAAATCAAGGCCAGCCCACTGGAACGCGACCTTATCACCACAGACCGCCGCGAGCTGCTCGACCTGCTGCGCCGCATGAATCGACCGGAAGCCTAATACGGCGTTTATACGGAGATAACACGCATTACAAAATCAATACGCATTTAATACGGAGTTAATACGCATTACGGAGGTGATGCCGCCTATGAGAAACAGAGAGCAGATCTATGGACAGGAGGCCGCAGAACTGCTGCGGAACATAACCGTCTATCACTGCATGCGCCGTGACCAGCTTCTACGCCTGTATCCGGGCAAGGAGGGCGTGATTGAAAACCTGCTGCGCTATCTGGTCAAGCAGCAGCGGATATTTTATAACACTGACCGGGATTGCTACGGAGATGTCCCTGACTGCCGCGAGGACAGAGAACTGACAGCGGCACTATGGGTGCTGCTGGACTTTATCGAAAAGGTGGAGTATCACAGTCCTGACAATATGCCGGCAAAACTGGTATTCTTCGCCGATGGCGAGGTATATGAGGTCGTCTATGTAGGCCCGGATAAGGAAGCGTTGCTGCAGCACGCGCTGGCCGCGGAAGATGATTCCGGGCAACGGCTCGTTATCATTGAGGAAGAAGACCAAATGCAGCACCTGCACATCCCTCATATCGCCGCCTACTGCATGGTGGATGAGCAGGGCTGCGTACAGTACTTCAGGAAGGAGGAACCTTGTGGACAGAGCCACCCTCTCGCAGCGGATAGAGAGCATTTTGAATGAGATCACCCGCCTGTCCAACACGCTCTACGCTATGGACAACACGAATATCCAGCGGCATTCAGATAACTATGAAATGCTGTCCACAGAGGCCGCACTGCGGGGTGAGGTCATTGCCTGCCGGCTGCGGCACCTGATCTATGAGACGACCACCATCCGAAAAGCCGAGTATCTGACATCGGCTGGTGTCATGCAGGGCATCTCTGTTATAGAGAAAGATGGCATACTGGAAATCACGCTCCCCTGCCTGCTGCCTAAGAAGAGCAAGAAGCATAGCTGCGAGTATCTGACAGACCCCATCTACTACACGCTTAGTAAGTATGCGCAGACACACACGCTGCCCAAGTTCCGGCACTGTGTTGTCTGCTTTTCTCATATCTACAGCCGCGAGCTGTCCCCCAACCGGGTGCGTGACTATGACAATCTGGAGCTCAAGCAGCTTTTGGATGTGATTGCCACCTTCATTATGGAGGATGATACAGGTCTGCTGTGCGATGCCTATAACACGACGGAGATCGGCGACGGTGACTGTACCCGCGTGTCGGTGATGGATAAGGAGCGTTTTCAGGGCTGGCTTTCGGACCGCGAGAATCGGCTCAGATCTATATCCGATTTATAGTGTTTCGACCGTGTCAAAAACAGTACACATGACGATGGTACGGCAAAGCCTGTATTTCCGGGCATTTTCACATGATCGGTGCGGGCGAAAAATACCGTGGTCATGGCAGTCTGGGTACTGCACACCAGAAGGAGGTGGTCAGTATGAGTACCCTACCACAGAAAGCTCCCGGTAGCCTATCACAAGCCTATCAGCTATTGGCGCTGGTCGCCCTGTCCGGTGAGCTGCCGGCCAGCCAACTGAGCAGGCTCGCCGGTGGCACCAGCTACAAAGAGAACGTGGTCAAGTCGCTGAAGCGTCAGCGGCTTTTGCTGTCCTACTATAAGAACGGACTGCGTGGATACCGGCTAACCGCCGCGGCGAAAAAGCTGCTGCTGGAGCACAACCCGGAGAGGTTTTCTTTCTACCTGTCCGGAGCCTGTGCCACCAACCACATCAGGAGTGAGCCGGAGCAGCGGCTTCGACTCCACCGTGTCTCTCAGACATTGATCACCATGCGTAACGCCAACGTTAGTATCTTCCGCGATGAAAAACCCGGCGTATTCTGCCCCGGCGAAACAGCGATTGGTAGCATCTGCGTACCTGCCTTCTACACCTCCCGTGAGATCAAGGAGATGGGGACAACCTTTGTTAAAATCCGTGGTGCCCGGTCCGTGGGTGTTTTGCTGACACCGCAGCATATCCACGTGGTTTACAACATGGGCAACGCGCTGATGAAATGGAGCTATAAAGCTGAGATGCGGACAAAGGCACTCATGCAGACGGTGCTGTGCCGTGAACGAATGCCGCACCAGTATCACCCGGATGCGGTGCGGGGTCTCCTGCTGGGTGATAGCATGGAGCTGGCCTATGAGCTGCTGACTGATCAGGGTGGCAAAAACTATTTCGTTCTGGATGGCAGCTATGAGCGGTTCTGCTTCTTGACCAACGACCATCATGGAGAGGTGCTGCTGCGCCTCCTCTGTGATAAAGAACTAGACAATGACCTGCGCGAGCTGCTGCTCCTTGATCTGGAGCCCCGGCAGCTGAGTGAAACAGTGGAGAATGACGCCATGACGCCGGATGGTGCGCCGGTGTTGTTTGCCTATGACTGTGACCTACCGCGGATCAGGCGGTTCGATACGGCGTTGCGGCTCCAAGACCGCTATGGCATCCTGATCTGCTTCGACCATCAGGCTGAAGTGCTGCGCCGCTACTGCGGCGACAGGGCTGTTGTGCAGGCCATTGATTTTGCTGCGTTCGAGAGGAGGTTTTTCCCGTAGAAAAAAAGAAACTGCGAACTCTGCTATTCGCCCTCCCGCTATTTCTATCAGGGCTGCTGTTTGGCGGCGGCTATCTATCGCAATTCGTCCGGAACTATCAACAGTGGAAGGACGCGGGCGGAACGCCAGGCGACGGAAGCTCCCCGGCCGCGCCGGTGCTGTCCTTCTCCGCCTGCTGCGAAGCACTGTTAAGTAAGAGCGGGCTCATCGGCATAGGGCTTTGCCTGTTGCTGCTGGGCCTGCTGATCGTCATGGTGATGCGCATGGGCTATTCCGATGTTGGGGAGTATGACGCGGAGCGCAACCTGACCTACTCCAACAAAGGAACCTACGGAACGGCTGGTTTCATGGAGAAAGCGGAGATGAAGGGCGTCCTTGATCTGGTGTCCGATGTCCGCAAACACAGCGGCGTCATACTGGGCAAGCTGGACAATCAGGTGGTGTGTATTCCCGAGAACTCCCGGCTTAACGGCAATATCGCCGTGTTCGGTGCCAGCGGCTCCATGAAAACGCGAGCCTACTGCATCAATCGCATTTTGCAAAGTGCGTCCGAGGCCCACAACGGCCACAAGGAGTCACTGATCATCACTGACCCGAAATCGGAGCTTTACGAAAAGACCAGCGAATATCTGCGCAGCAAGGGCTACGTGGTAAAAGTGTTCAACCTGATCCAGCCGGAGAACTCTGATTCATGGAACTGCCTGGCGGAGATTGAGGGTGATGAGCTGATGGCGCAGATCTTCTGCGACATTATCATCAGAAATACCGGCAGCGAAAAGGGCGACCATTTCTGGAACGCCGCGGAGATGAACCTGCTGAAAGCGCTGGTACTGTATGTGGCGCTGGGTTATCCACCGGAGAGCCGGAACATCGGTGAGGTCTATAAGCTGCTGGTACTGAACGCGGAGAAGGAGCTGGACAACCGTTTTTCCATGCTGCCTGCCAGCCATCCTGCCAGAGCACCTTATGCGCTGTTCAGCCAATCCTCAGATACGGTGCGCAGCGGCGTTATCATCGGGCTGGGCAGCCGCTTGCAGGTGTTTCAGAATCGGCCCATCTGCCAGATCACCAGCCATGATGAAATTGATATGGAGCTGCCGGGCAAGCAGCCCTGTGCCTATTTCTGCATCACATCCGATCAGGACAGTACCTTTGATTTTCTCACGTCCCTGTTTTTGTCCTTCGCGTTTATCAAGCTGATCCGTTACGCGGATAAAAACTGTACCGACCGCAGGCTGCCAGTCCCCGTTCATGTGCTGGGCGAAGAGCTGACAGCCTGCGGCGTTATTCCAGACTTGAGCCGGAAGATCAGTGTGATCCGCTCGCGGGGCGTCAGCATGAGCTGCGTGTTTCAGAATCTGGCGGGCCTGCAGAACCGGTATCCCTACAACCAATGGCAGGAGATATTGGGCTGCTGCGACTATCAGCTTGCCCTGGGCTGCACCGATGAGCTGACTGCCAAATTCCTCAGTGACCGCACTGGGGAGGTCAGCGTCCATGTCTCCAGCAAGGCCAAGCAGTTGGGTACGTGGCGTATCAGCAACTACACGCCGGAGTTCCGCGAAACCAGCGGCGTGGGCAAGCGCAAGCTACTGACTATGGATGAGGTGCTGCGCCTGCCGGTAAACCGCGCGCTGGTTATCGCACGCGGCAACAAGGTGCTGCAGGTAGATAAGTACGACTATACCAATCACTACGAGGCAAAGAAGCTGCGGGACTGCAAGGCCTCTGCCCATATCCCGGAATGGCGTAAAAGCCCTGTGTTTTCGCCCGCACCGAAACAAACAGAGCAGCCTATTAAGTCAAAGAAGGTGCCGAACAGGCGCAGTGAGTTTGTAAAAACCGATAAGGATTCCATCATGTCAACCAAAATGTGAGCTAAGGAGGAAAGTAATATGCCGAGAAAGAAAACAGAAGAACTTGCCGTGATACCGGAAGCACCGGCACTTCCCGTCGTCCCCGAGGAAGTGGCAGAACAGCCGGTGACAGAAGAGTGTTTGCCGGAAACCGCAGCCGATCCTGTTGTGGAGGATACTGTACCTACAGAGAGTGTTCTCGCCGAGCCTGCGGAAGTGGTGACTGTGCCGGAGGATCCCCAGCCCTCTGAAAAGCCGAAGCGCACTGTCCGCAAACGAACCGCTGCAAAAAAGACGGTAGAGGTGGAGAAACAGGCTACGCCGCCTGCTGAGGATACTGCCGCCTCTGCTGAACCTGCCCCTGCCGCTGTCCAACAGAGAGATATTTTGACTTTGGATGCCCGGGGCGAAGCAGAAACGCAGGCGCAGATGGATGACATTATCTGGCACGAGATCCACAATGCCTACCGCACCCGGCGCATGCTCTCCGGTATGCTGAGCGGCATTGAAAGAACGGAGGCGGGGAAAACTATTGCCATTGTGGACTACAAGGGATTCCGCATTGTGATCCCCTTGAAGGAGATGGTGCTGGACTTCCCGGCAGATATGTACGGTGCTGACTATAATGAGATGATCCTCCGACACCAGAAGATCCTCAATAAGATGCTGGGCGCAGAGGTGGATCTTGTGGTCAAGGGCATCGACGCCAAAAGCCGAACCGTTGTTGCCAGCCGAAAAGACGCCATGCTGAAGAAGCAGCAGATCTACTATTTCGGTAAGGACAGTGACGGACAGTATCGTATTTATGACGGACGCGTGGTAGAAGCCCGTGTGATCGCTGTGGCGGAGCAGGTCGTCCGGGTCGAAGTGTTTGGCGTGGAGACATCCATTCTGGCTCGCGACCTTTCGTGGGACTGGATCGGCGATGCTCATGACCGCTATGCTGTGGGCGACAAGACTCTGGTACGCGTGCTGGAGATTGACCGCACAGAGCCGGAGCACATCAGAATTAAAGCCGACATCAAAAGCGTATCCGGCAACAGCAAGAATGACAATCTTCAGAAATGCCGTATTCAGGGCAAATATGCCGGGAAGGTCACCCATATCCATAAGGGCGTTGTGTATATCCGCCTCAGCAACGGTGCCAATGCCATAGCACATTCCTGCTATGATCGGCGCAGACCCGGACGAAAGGATGATGTCAGCTTTGCCGTTACCCACCTGGATGAGGAACATGGCGTTGCGCTGGGGATCATCACCCGAATTATCAAGCAGCATGTCTGATCTGACACGGTATCGGCAGGGTATGGCAATGGATTGGCACTGTTTTGCGATTTCACCGTAAATCACCATGTGCTATACTTGGTACAGTCAAAATTGTAAAGACCGCCGGGTGGTAACTCGGCGGTCTTTCGCATACAGGAAGAGGGTGTTTTATATGTGGTAGGCAGAGCAGCGTTTCGCGCCCGAGCGGCAAATGCAATCGCCGCAAAACCCAAACAACAGTACATAGTGTTGAAAAAGGCGAGGCTCCAGTCGTAAATATCTTCAAAGCACATTAAACAGTGCTGCGATATTTACGCAAAGGAGAGAACGCCCATGAGGAGAAAAAGAATGCGTTTAGTTTCACTTATTTTGAGTGCCGTGTGTCTGTTAGGCTGCGCAGTCCAGCCGGCACCGGTCTCGGATTCATCTGAGTCCAACACCAAGGTCTCTGCCTATGCAGCAAGTCAGGCCGAGCAGAACGAAGAGGAGCGCACGGTGGCCGAATCTCTGCTGCCGCAAACAGAAGATGGAGGCGATACATCCGGGAGCAGCGTCGCTCCTGAGCGGGCGGGTGCGGAGAATACGGATAACGCCGCAGAAAAACAGCCTGCACCCGCTGAAACGGCACCGCCCGCTGCACCGAAAGAGCCGGCAACACCCGCGCCTGTGCCGGAGGATAAACCTTCTCTCGCACCCACGCCGGCACCTACACAGAAACCAGCAGAGAAGCAGGAGGAAGAACCTGCGCCTGCGCCTACGCCCGAACCTGCGCCCACGCCGAAGCCTGCCGCCAGCGGGAACATCTACTCCATCGCGGAGGCTATCCGGGCGGGCAACGAGTACGCAAGAGCGCAGTACGGCGTGACCATCGACACCAGCATGACCGCGGCCAACTCCAGCTTCTTCCCCGGCACGGCGGACAGCGTGGCATGGCTGGCGGAGAACGGCGGACAGGCGGCACTGACCGCCGCCGTAAAGGGTAACGTGGACGCCACCTTCGCCTGCCTCGCCGCCATGGACGGCGCGGAAACGGTCAGCGCGTATGCGCGGTTCAACTGCACCGCCCGCTATGATGCGGCATCGGACGAATACATCGTGGTGGTGCTGTACGGATAAACCAACTGAATACCCGACCAGAAGACCGACAGCGTGAGCTGCCGGCCTTTTGCGTTGGGAGAAAGGACGAGCATGAAGAAAACAATTCCTAAGCTGTTGACGCTGGTATGCCTCTTAGTAGCAATCATGGGTCTGTCCATCGTGACCGCCCACGCAGCCACGGTCACAGGCACGATCAGCGGCGGTAACGAGTACCGTTACCATGAGGACAAAACGCCCGTGCCGCAGTGGGGCGCGTTTACAAGTACAAAGCTGAAATACTTTACCAGAGATGATACGGGCGTAACGGTGCCTGCCTACTGTATGGAGCCATCCGTTCGCTCTGCCAGCGGTGATCTGAGCTACTCCTCCACCAGTTGGAGCAGCCTGAGCTGGAATCAGCGGTACGCTGTGACGCTGGCACTCTCCTACGGCTACGGCGGCAACTATGATTTTTATGGAATCCATCCCGACTGCGCGCAGCTGGCGACACAGGCGGTGATTTGGGAGTTCGTGTGCGGCTACCGCGGCACGACCTATCCGTACACCATGTATGATACCACCTGCGCCAACCTGTTCCACTACGCCGGCGACGGCGTGCAGGAGGCGTATGACATCCTTATTGACCGCATCATGGGTCATGGCGTGATCCCCAGCTTTGCGGTGAAGTACCGCAATCAGCTTTCGGATGCCAACGCCATTACGCTGACGTGGGACGGTAGTCAGTACACCGGGACGGCCACCGATACCAATGGTGTGCTGTCGCAGTACTACTTCCGAACCAATATCAGCGGCGTAACCGTCAGCCAGCGGCGTAATGTACTGACCGTGACGGCCACAAAGGACGCAGCGGCGCAGCTGAACGGCTATATCAGCA
>OLXK01001190.1_pt1 | contig 19725 bp, 23 predicted proteins | sample 1674321 | NCBI WGS metagenome assembly OLXK01 (sample SAMEA103958162, study PRJEB25191) | human gut metagenome | reverse complement strand
CTATCTCTTTCTTTATCTCTATCTCTGGTGGACGAATGTCGGACAAATGTCCGCCGTTTGTCCGGGGTGGTGGCAAAGCCTTGTTTGCAAGCCTTGCCGCCCGTTTTCGTTCCGCTTCGGTAGAGGATTGCCCTATCATCAGTTCAATATCGGTCATGTAGAGCAAGCCGCCGTGTAGCTGCTCCACAAGCCCCAACTGCTGAAAAATCCCTAACGCCCGTTCCACCGTGCCTACCTGCTGACGGGTAAGAGTGGCGATCATCTGTGCTGTGTAAGGGATATTCTCGTCAAGCTGCAACTTGCCGCCGTTTTTCAGCGATTTTAAGTACAGTTTCAAGAGAATGTTGGAATAGAGAATACCGTCCGGCATACTCTCCAACAGCACGATAGCGTCATCATCAAAATAGCTTTCTTTCAGTTTGAGGTAGTAATATTTGCGGTTATCTGCCATAGGCGGTGTCCTCCTTTGGTTTCCAACGCTTGGAGTAATACCGGTGGCAGAGGATAATCACGGTTCGGAAACTCTGCTTGCAATCGTGGGTGCAGCCCCGGCAAAGGTCGTTATAGGTAATTCGGTTTCGGTGGTTGAGGAAAAAGCTCCATTCAAGCCGCCGTTTGTTGCTCATGCGTGGCATTGGTACGCTCCTTTCTGCCGTTTCCGTGGGTATCACGGATAGGGCGGGAAAACTGTATCTTCTCGGTATCATTTTCGGGGATTTTTTGCCCTGTACGCCCTGTTTTGAGGTCGGGGAGTATTGCGGATAGGGGTAAGGGCATATCCCTGTTTTTATTTGGTTTCGGTATCATTTCGGGGCGGTTTTTAACGCTCCTGTTCATGCTTTTTCTGTCGGCTCGGCTCGCCGTGGTGCATTTGGGAAAGATTGCTTTTCATGGTCTGCAACTCCCGGACACGCTCTTTATTTGCCCGGTACTCGTTGTAAAGGGCGTTCTTCTCGGCGGTAAGCTGCTCGATTTCAGCCTGCAACGATTTATAGGTGGGCAGCTTGGTAATGCCTTTTTGCCGAAAATATCTTACGGCTGCGTCTGCTATGATAAAGTCGCTTTCATGCTTTTCCCGGTAGGCTTTGCGTGCCTTATCGGTTTTCTGCTTTTTCAATCCGTCACGCACATCTCTTGTCTTGGCATAGGCAAGCACCTGTTTCTGCAAGTCCTTTTTCTCACGGATAGCCGTTTCAATGGGCTTCAGCTTGGCGGTGCTGCTGTGTAAATCCGCATTGGCAGACACAAGGGCTGCGTCCAGTTCATCCGGGGTAAAGCCGTATTGCTCCATAGCGGCAACGGTAGCCGCCATCTGTTTGAGATTGTGGACAGCCGCCCAACGGTCATAGCCGATACCTTTTCCCTCGGCTCGCTTCGCCGCACGGTCAACCATTCTCTGAATGTTGCCTGTCGGGGCGATTTTCTGCGTTTTTCCTCGCTCTGTGCGGTTTGTTTCAGCGGTATGGTATTCGGGTATGGGTACGGTCTTTTCGGCGGCTCTGTGGGCGTTCTGCTCCAAAAGAGTAAGAACAGCAGCACGGTCAAAATCATCTCCCAGTTTTCGGGCGGTAATGGGTTTCGTTCTGTCCGGGGTAAGGTAGGACAATCGCCCTCGGCTCTCTTTGACGGTCACGCCCTGTTGCAGAAGTAAAGCGGAAAACTCGTCAAAGGTGGTCGCTTCGCTCATGGCATTCCGTATGGTCTGCCGCAACTTCGCCTTGTCGGTTTCAAACTTGGTCTGCTTTACAGGCTTCCCCTCGGCTGCAAGGGCGGCATTTTCCTTGTCAAGTTTGGCTTGTCCTTTTTTATGCGCCCAATACTCACGCTCGGTAATGCGGTTTTTGCTGCCATGCAATAGGTCGATTTGATAGAGGTTTTCCCGGTGGCACAGCTCCATGACCTCGGCTCTGAAATGTTTCATAGCCGCGTCGGTGCAGCGGTGCTTGCACCCGGCCTTCGTGTCTGCGGGTCTGTCCATGTAGGGCAGCAAGGGAACATCTTCCATGCGCAAGCTGTTGATGACGATGTGGACATGGATATTTCCGCTGTGGTTGTGTCCGTCCGGGTGGGTGCAGACAAGGGCTTGGTGTCCTGGGAAATGCTCGGCACAAAATTCCTCGCCCAATGCTTGCGCCCGGTCTACGGTCAAGCCGTTGTCCGCTGCGTCCCGTGGGTCAAAGGAAATGATATAGTGGTGGCTTTTCACATCTTCCCGTTTTTGGTTCTTGCCGTATCGGAGATTTGCCCGCATACAGGCAACGACAAAATCTTCCTCGCCGCAGTTCAGCGTGGCTATTCGGTAATCCTCCCGGAGTATGAGCCGCCCGGCTTCGTCAAGGGTGGGCTTCATGGTAAACTCGTCATGCTCAAAGGTTAGATACTGCTCGGCTGCACCGTAGTCCGCATTTTTAGAGCTGATATGCTTGAATGTTGCCAACAGCGTCACCTACCTTTCGCAAGACTTCAAACTTCAAGGCGGCAAGGTCGGAAATGGCGGCTCGCACTTCAACGGACAGCGTATTGTAGGGCGTTCCGTATTCGTTGAGGGCACGGGCGATCTGATTAAGGTTGCCGCCGATTTTTCCGTATTCGGCGGTCAGCTTCCCGATGGCGGCAAGCAGCTCGTCGTTGACCGGGGAAACGGTCACGACGGGGCGGATGGTCGCGCCCCGGATGGCACGGCGGATAAACTCGGATTGACTGATGCCGTAGGGCGCAAGGCGGGCGGCAAAGTCGGCGTATTCTTCCTCGGTCAGCCGTGTCTTGACAACACGGCTTCTATGCGGCGTGTCATATTTTCTGCGGGGCATGGGCTTCAACTCCTTTCTGCGGTATCGTTTGTAAACAGAAAAACATCTCCTCAAATACCTAAAGAAAAAACAGCAAAAAGTACGGGGCTGTTTTTCAATGTTCACAAATTCTTAATGGTTTGATCTTCGGCGCTCTCTCCGGCGTAAGCCGCAACAGCAGGGTTTGGGGAAGGCACTCCCCAACAAGATTCCGATGGGGCAGAATGAGCGGACAGCGAATTATGGCACCTCGGTAGAATCTTGCTCTAAGAAACTGCCGGACTGCCGTTCACTTGCTACTGCCACTTTTTCGGGAAATCTATAACCAGCTTTTTTATAAAAGGCTGCGGGCGGCGTTCTCCCCTTACTCCCTACAACACCGCAAAAAGCAAAAATGACGGACTTTCCGGCAAGAACTTTTCCTGCGGCGTGGTCTTTCCCGACAATAAGGCGTTTTGGAAACTGTGTTTTGCTCGCCGTCTGAAAAAAACGGCAATCTTTTTTGGCTTCACTGTCTAATACGGAACATTTGGAAATTTGCCAAAAATAGGCGCAAAAAAAGCAGCAAATCTTTTTCGGATTTACTGCTTCATGTGCCGCTGCGGGGCGGCGGGATATTCAGTTTTTATGTTATCGGTCAAGCCGGAACTTGAACAGGCTTTCAATCAGCTTTGTTCTGATGTAGTCCTCCATATCAGAATTATAATAGCCGTTCATTTTGGAGAAATAGCGGATATACCCGGCATATCGGTCAAGGACAGCTTGTATCGCTATGGGGTCGCCCTCATGTGCTTTTATTATCGTGTCATAGGGGAGAAGTAGGCTACTCATGGGACAGCACCTCCATTTCTTCATGCAGCATTTGCAAGGCACTGTGTATGTGATGCCACGCCGTACTCCGGCAGCGTCCGTACAGTTCCCCGATTTCCTGCTGTGTGTAACGCCCGAAAAAATAAAGGTAAATGATTTCCCTCTTTTTCTCTGGCAGAGAGGACAGGGCTTCGGCAAGATTTCCATTTGTGAGGATAACCCTCTGACCGCATATCGTAACAGGGTATTGCTTGTAAGGGTCAATGAAATATGTGTCTGACGTACAAAATGGATAAAACTTTTCTTCTGTGAGATATTCAAAGGATATTTCCCTTTGCCGCCGTTTATCCCTGTCACGCCATGCGTTGATTGCTGCATAGTGTATGACAACTCTGCAAAAGGCATTAAAGGTGTACTCGATATGCTCCTTATATGCTTCTGTGCAAGGCATAAATAGTTCCCCCTTTCTCCCACATAATACGGCGTATGGTTTATAAGACACTTGTTATTTCAAGGTTTCTACTGTGAATGAAGCAGAATTGCCCGAATTATTATCCCGTAAAAGTTTTTGTGCTTCCGCTTCGGAAATTTCCTTAATCTCCATAACTCCATTTTCACTATTTTCAGCAATGGAAAGATATATACTGCCACTGTTATTAAAATAGATGATGGGTTTTTTAGTATCAATGAATATACCAATTATCTGGTCGTTGTAGTACCAATACCCATCTTTTGGGTGATAAACTATGCCATAGGATTCATAATCTTGGAGCGTATTCATGTTTTCTGTCTTATCTCCAGATTCCATGCTGTAAGATTCATGATTTCTAATCATATCTCCATTTTCTGTAGAAGTGCCAGCGGGCATTGATTTAAGTCCTGAATTTTCATACTTTTCTGTATGCCTGTCATAAACTTCTTTTGTGCATTCCCGAATACCAATAAGTTTATCGTTTGTATCCCGTTCCGCTTCAATATCCACTGTTCCCGTAAAGAAATTGGTAAAACTTGCGCCGCCCACTGGGTCATTAAAAAATCGGACAACATTTCCCTTGTAAGTGTAGCACTTGCTATTCTTATCATAAATCAATCCATATTCTTCATATATCCCATAGTCAATATTACCGCCGGGCAGTTCTGCCGCCGTATCGTAATCTGAAGCATTCTCGGAAGCATGTATTGGTTTGTACTCCTGTTCTTCAAAAATTGGATTATTATTAGCTTGGGCGGAAGTTGCAAATGCTGTAGCTACCCCGACAACAATCAGACACGCCAGTACCAGCGAAAAAATAGTTGTTTTTTTTGTTTTCATAATAGCAGTTATCCTTTCTTCGATAGCATTTTTACTAAAGCTGTTACAAAATGGCAATAGCCCACTTTTCGTTGCTTCCATGTTGATAAGCATTAGCGAATAGGCAGATTTTGATTTTTCTCCAAATTGTCGTATGACGCTTTCATCACAAGCCAGTTCTATATCACGGTTAAAAAGAATATACATCACCCACACAAAGGGGTTGAACCAATGAATACAAAGGGCAAGTGTCGCAATCAGCTTTGTTACAGTATCATAGCGATAAATATGCACATATTCATGTGAGAGGACATATTGCAGTTGTTTTTCATTTTTCCAGTCCATTTTTTTCGGCACCAAAATAACAGGACGGAAAATGCCATAAGTTAATGGGGCGGAAATCCTATCAGATTGCTTTACCAAAATTGGACGTTTCAATGGGCGTTCCGCCAGCCACTTTTCTACATAATGGTTGTGGACGGGTAAAGCTGTCCGAAATTCAATCAGACAACGCAAATAGGATATTACAAAAAACAATGCGATAAGTATTATTCCTGCACACCATACAATAAACCACATGGAAACAGATGATAAAATATTCTCTGGCGGCTGTTCTGCTCCCTGTGTCGTAACAAACAGCCCTTGCATAGTGGGAATGTTGTAATCTGTTCCAGCTTCCGGCAATGTTGTAGAAGATATGCTATGAGTTACCAACGTATAAACACTAAACATTGACGGAATCGAAAACGGGATAAGCAGTCTTAATATCACCAATTCCCATAAAACAAGAAAAGTCTTTTTCGGCAGTTTATTGATTGCCACCGCACGGATAATCACTACCGCAGTAATGAAAGCAGCCCCCGAAAAGCTCATTTGCAGTAAATTCATTTACACCACCTCATTCCAAATCTTCCACAATCTGCTTGAGCTTCTGAATCTGTTCAGCGGAAAGCTTTTTTCTGCCTAACAGGGCTGCAAACAGTTTGTCAACTGAACCGTCATAAATCTTGTCAACCAATTCTTTTGTTTCCGCTTCCTGTACTTCTTCTTTGGGAATAAGGGCATGGCACATGAAATTAGGCTCGGAACGTTCAATCGCCCCTTTTTTGATACACCTTTTTATCAGTGTGTAGGTAGTATTCATGTTCCAGCCAATTTCTTTTTTCAGAACGTCGGATATGTGTTTTGCAGTGGTGTCGCCCTCGTTCCAAAGCACACACATTACTTTCAATTCTGAATCGAAAAGTTTAATATCCATTTGTTTCCTCCTTTCCACAAGACCGCAGTAGTTTCTGCTTGATTACACATTACACCTTTCTTAATCGGTTGTCAACACTACCGCAGTAGTGTTAAGAAAAAAATTCATAATTTATTTTCTTGAATAGATAATGAAATGAGAGGGCTTCCGCAGCAGTCGGCACTGTGCGTAATGTGCATAACTTGCTATCTTATGGAGTTGTGGGAAAGTCCGTTTGCAGAATGTGGGAAAGCTGCTCTTTAGCTTTTCCATGTTCTGTGAACGGACTTTTCCATAACGGAATAGCAAGTTATACACATTTCCATGGTGCTTGTCGTTTGCTCTTTGGTTCGGAATAGTGTAGTGCTGGCGGTCTATCTCTTGTTTTCGGTTGTTTGCTTCTTTACTGTACATGAGCATTTGCACCCGGATTGTCCGTTCCATATCCTTCCAGCAGATTGATCACTCCCCAGGCTGCAAGTCCGGCTCCGATCGCACAAACCAATGTTTTTAAGGTCGTAATTGCCGTTGTAAAAAATGCCATAAGTGTACCTTTGGAAAACTTACATTTTCCAGTCCTTTCTTAGATTTTTTCCAGAAAGGGAAGAAAACACTATATAAACCCTGCCTTTTGTGCTACACTAAGCATAGGATTTTCTACTTGGAAAATTCCTCACACGTACAGTCGGTATATTCATTTTCGTCGATGGATACCGACTGTTCCTTTTTTCCAAATTATTCATGATTTCCTCCCATGATCCACTTCCCGACAATTTGTCGAGAAGTTACATCTGATACAGTTCCACTTCATCCTCTGGTTTCAGTATCAGATTAGTACTCAGATATTTTTCAATATCAAAGGTATTCTTTTTGTCATAATCGGACAGATATTTGTAGTTTTTATGTTTGCAAATATCGTATTTATTTGAGAAAAATGGTCTGACACCTCTCACCTGCAGAATACATTTTCCTCCGTCCATAACTGCTATTTCATCCTGGCTCATCAACTCCTTTCCTGTTTTCTGGTAGTTCATTCCATAAGACCGCTGACTGCCTCTCGTATCCGATGTGTTATAAAGATCTATGGTTTCTTTTCCCAAAATCTCCGCTATTTCCTTTAATGTCGTTTTTTCCTTTCCACCCAGGAATAAGGTCGTATCACAGTTCCCTTCGATGGTATCGGCATTATCCTTATAAATTGCCTTAAGCTGAGACTTTGACTGCAAAATAATAGAAGCTGAGATTTCCCGGCTTCTAATCGTAGCAATCAATTTTTCGAATTTTGGAATTTGTCCGATGTTCGCAAACTCGTCCAGGAGACACCTCACATGAATTGGAAGTCTGCCTCCATATACATCATCAGCTCTGTCACAGAGCAGATTAAAAAGCTGTGTGTACATAATAGAAACAATAAAATTAAAGGTATCATCGGTATCTGAAATAATAACAAACAATGCAGTTTTCCTGTCACCAACCAGATCCAATTCCAGCTCGTCATAACTCATAAGCTCCCGCAGTTCCGCAATATCAAAGGGTGCGAGTCTTGCACCACAACTGATCAGAATAGATTTTGCTGTCTTACCAGTAACAAAATGTCAATAGTTTTTTAATCACTTTTTTTAAAAATGGGCAAAAAAATAGAGCATATAGTTTATTACCCCATATGCTCTACTTTCATATTTTCTAAAAATTTCTGTAAATGACTTTGAAATAGAGGTCATACTTGAAGCAAACAGTGAGTTTATACGCCCCCTTCCCATTTTTCAGTTCAAACAGAAACTTCTGCTGATTTACAGCAGTAGGTGCAAGACTTACTGCTTCCATACCTCTGTCAAACCATTCTATACCCTAGTCTGCCTTTCCAAGTTCCGCTATACTCTTGCTTTTATGTGGAACTCCCTGTGTTTTTCCATATCCCAGCGAAATAATGATCAGCAGTTTCTGTCCTCTTTTTATTTCTGCTTTTGATTTGCCATACGTCATTGCCACCCAGCAGGTATTAAGACCAAGTTCCGGACATTTCAGCACAATCTTCTCACCATAATATCCCGCTTTTTCCTGATCATTTTTATTTCCGACAATGGCAATATAATTTTTTACATTTTCAAATTTTCCATAATGAGCCATAAAGGAATCAAAACATTTCGGTTCGTCGAAAAAGTCTGAATGGATAATCTACTCTCCGCATTGACATCATTATCAAGGAGCTGATTTCTTCTCTTTTCGATGGTTCGATCGCCTGATTTTTATACTGTCTTACGCTGTGTCTTTCTTTCATGATTTCTAATATATCCATCACAATATCCTCTCTTTCGTTCATCTGATTAAACCAAGTATATCATATCTTTCCGTAAAAAATTCAATGGTAAAGAAAATCAAGACAATCAAAAATAGATAACCATGTTTCAGGTTATCTACTCTTAATTTCTGATTTTTCATTTCAGCTGGTTTTCAGTTACAAAATTTTATTAAAACACCAATTACAATTCCCTTAGATTTTCGACAATGCTTTGCCTCTTGCCGGCATGGTAAAGCACAGCAGGAATCAGCCAGCCCAGCAGGAGAAATACTGGTATAATCAGGATTACAGGCATAATGGTAAAATGATATGTTACAAACCAGAACATAGCACTCATCATATTGCCAAGCATAGGGCTGAGCACCACTGAAAGTATGAGGGATGCTATGATGGAGCCCACCGCATAAAATAAGCCCTCATAAATAAGCATGAGCTTTAGCTGTCTCTTGGTCATGCCCACAGACTGTAATACGGCAAATTCTCTTTTTCTGGACAAAATTCCTGTCATAATTGCATTAAAAAAATTAAGTATGCCCACAAGTCCGATGATAGCACAGAGGGCACCACCACAGATTAAAAACATATTTTTAAACCGGGTAAATTCACGTCTGATAGATGCCTTGCTCTCATACATGAGAGTAGATGTATCTCCTGCTGTGAGCTTTTGAAGATACTGCTCAGCACTTGCTTCTGCCTGAGAATCCGGTGTGTCAAACATATAAAATTTTGGAATGACATCTGTACCGCTGTCCTCCTTAAGCTTCTCTACCGGCAAAACCATACTATAACCCAGACTTGCATAACGGAAGCTGATGGAATCAGGAACCGTCACAAGAGCACATACACTGTACTCCACCTCCTTTGCCTCTTCCTCATGGTATTCCAAATACTCCTCAGGCGTGGTCTGTTGGTCTGCCCGCTCGCCGGTTCGGCTGTCTATGTCATATCCAATCTGGTAGTTTACGGTATAAGTGTCTCCCAGCTCAGGGTAGTTGTTCAAATTTACTATATTGCCGTAATCGTCTGTGGATACAGCTACAGCGATTGCGTGGCTATCCGGGTCAGATAGTGGCTCCAGGGAGCCTTTTACTACAGTAAGCTTATCAAAAAGTCCATCGTCAAAGCCCTCTATACTGACGTCGACAAGTATGCTGTCACCTTTCTGCTCGTAGTGGGAGATTTCCTCCTGCAGCTCTTTACCGCTTAGATAGTTTTCTGCCAGTTTACTATACTGGTCTGTCTCCATCCACATCATAGGGGATATGTCTGCCAGGTCATAGCCGCTTCCAGAGACAGTCTCATCTGTGTTTTCCTTTATCTCATCAATGGTATCTGCTCCTATATATTCATCTGCCGTATTATAGCGGAAATAATCTGTACTGCTCACGATAAAGTCTGCACAGGTTGACCTGTCCACATATTTATCCATGTCAAAGCCGTTGACAAGTGAAAAAAGCACATTTAAAAGAGTTACGGAAAGTGTCAGCGAGACTACAACCAGGATAGTTTTCTTCTTATTTCTGCCAAGATTGGCAAAAGCCATCTGATATACCTTAGCCCCACGGCTGTGGCGCTTTTTCTTTTTGCCGGTCATACCTTCTGTATATTTTGCTGCCTCAACAGGCGATACCTTTGCAGCCATTTTGCCGGGCTTCCTGCAGGACAAAAAGACAGTGATAATGGCAAATACAGCAGAACCGATAAAAATAATCGGCGAGCTGCTGATAGCAGCCTTTGTGCCTATAATACTTGTGGTTTCTAATGCAATAGGAGTTAAAACCGCACCAATGCCATAGCCCAGAAGCAATCCTACAGGAATACCGATAATACACAAAAACAGAGCTTCCTGTGTGATTATGTGCCTTAATTGTCTTGGGGTGGTACCGATTGTCTTTAGCAAGCCATAAAACCTGATGTCCCCAGTCACTGAAATCTGGAATATATTGTATATAATCAGATAGCCTGTAAATATAATAAGCAGGAAAAAAGCAAGGATTGCAGCTACCAGTGAGAAATCTATGTCAGAGCTTACAGATGAGGCAGTAAGTCCCCAGTTCACACCGATTCTGGCGCTGTTCTCCTGGTCTCTTGTATTCCAGTCATAGCCTAAGTCTGTATCTATTTTTTCCATCTGCTCCCTGATATTAAGCTTGGAAGGAAGCATGACATTTAAGTCTATGTCAAGAGCTTCATCACCAGCGGCTATACACTTTTCGTTGATTTTATCTACATAGGCTTTTGATACGTTGATATAGTGAACAGGCATCAAATCGTCATACTCCCAATAGCCGACGAGGATAAAGCTGTCGGTCTGTGGTATCCCGGTGTCTGTTCCATTACCAGCCTGATAAGTAATCGTCACATTTGTTCCCAGCTTCGGTTCTACGCCAAGGAGTCTTAAGGCTGTAGTGTCCATGGCTATTTCATTTTCTTTTTGAGGCTCCTTTCCCGTGGTTGGGGTGGCATAGCTCCACTTGGTACAGTTTTTATCCATGTAGCTTACTTCCGCCGCTACCTTACCGAATACGTCAGAGGAGCTGAAGCCGCACACGATACGCTCACCAGATGCCTTGATTCCCTTGTGGGCGGCTATTTTATCAGCCTGTTCTCTTGATAAATCCTTAAAGTTTCCATCGCTATAGCCACCTGCCTGTCTGAAATTGTAGGTCTCATAGCTTGAGTTTACAGACAGCATAATGGTAAATAATGATGTAAACATCAAAGTTGTGAGTGCTATAGCACAAATTGCAATAATATTTCTTTTTCTGGATGCCCACAGAGACTTGAAGCTAAGTCTGCGGATACATTTTCTGTTCTTTACTCTCATACTGCTCTCTCCTGAATATGTCCATCCTCAATTCTTATTATGCGATCCGCAAGCTGGGCGATTTCCTCGTTGTGGGTAATCATCACAATCGTCTGCGAGAACTTCTGGCTTGTCACCTTCAGAAGACCCAATACGTCCTGACTTGTACGTCCGTCTAAGTTTCCGGTGGGTTCATCCGCAAGAATTATGGCAGGCTCTGCCGCCAATGCTCTGGCTATGGCAACTCTCTGCTGTTGTCCTCCTGAGAGCTGATTTGGAAGAGCGTCAAGTCTCTGGTCGAGCCCCAGTGTCTCTGTTATTTTTTTTACAAATTCCTTATCGACTTTACCGCCATCCAGTTCGATTGGAAGCACGATGTTTTCGTATACATTTAGTACAGGCACCAGATTATATGCCTGAAATACAAAGCCGATTTTTCTTCGTCTGAAAATGGTAAGTTCCTCATCCTTCAGGGAAAAGATATCTTTGCCATCCACGAATACTTTGCCGGAGCTTGGTCTGTCCAGACCACCCAGCATATGTAAGAGGGTGGATTTGCCACTGCCGCTTGTGCCCACAATAGCCACAAACTCTCCTTTTTCTACATTGAGACTCACGCCATCTAAGGCATGTACACAGGCCTCACCTGTTCCATAGGTTTTCTTCAAATCACATGCTTGTAAAATGTCCATATATCCTCCTTAAAAACGAGATAAAATACGCTTCGCGGATTTGACTCGTTGCCCGCGTAAACTAAAAAAACTGTATGCAGCATTTTTCGCTACATACAGATTATTACACAATATTCTTTCCAGATTCTTTCCGGAACTAATTAAATTATTACAGTTTTGAAAGATTTAAGCCGATTTTGGCAGAAACACAGAAAAAGTACTGCCCTGTCCATATACGGAGGACACCTTTATGTAGCCGCCCTCTTCACTTAGAATCTGCCGGCTTAAATACAGTCCTATGCCCACACCTTCCATATTTTTGGTATCTTCTGAGCGGTAAAATCTTGAAAAGATCTTAGGAAGCTCCTCCTCTTTTATGCCGATTCCGCTGTCTTTTATATCAATTCTTACAAACATTTCATATGCAGTAACAGATAGGCTTATAGTGCCCTCGTTTGTGTATTTTAAAGCATTATCGAGGATATTGCAGATGGCTTCCAAAGTCCACTTGCTGTCAAAATAAGCTTTTTCATCAGTATCATGAAGTATAAGCTCAAGCCCTTTAGCCCTGGCTTTGAACTCTGTCTCTTTTACAGCCAGTGTCAGCATGGACTTAAGAGCTTCTTCCTGTGGGGAGAGCTGCAATATGCCGTTTTCAAGCCTTGACAGCTTCACCAGAGAGGCGATTAAAAACTGCAATTTTTCCGACTGGGCATGAAGCTGGACAATATTTTCACGCATCTGGACTGATAAATTGTCAGTATCATCCTCAAGCAATAGCTCGCTGTATAAGAGCAGATTGGCTATGGGAGTCTTGGTCTGGTGGGAAATATCCGCAATTAACGACTTAATCTTGTCCTTTTCCAGCTCCACATTTCTGGCAGAGACCACAGAAGCACTCAGATAATGGGCGAACCTGGTCTCAAGCGAGGACAAGCGTGTCTCGTCAAAGCTTTTTTCAGAAAAATTCCCTTTGGCTGCCTCATTTAACATATTTTCTATTGTATCAATGGTTTTCTTCGTGCGCAGATGGTTGATGAAAATTACAAGTGCTGTAATTACAAGGCATATGCCCACGATACAGATGGCTGTATTATAGTTATTCATTCAAATCTATATCCTATTCCATATACTGTTTTAATGCTGTCCGGTGTGCCAAGCTTGTCCCTGAGCCTCTTGACAGACACAGAGAGGGCATTGGCATCCACAAATTCCGCGCTGTCATTCCAGACTCTGTCCAGAAGAAAATCTCTGCGGAGGTTTATGCCCTCATTTTGAACCAGAAGCCTTAAAAGACGCTGCTCGGTCTTACTAAACTCGATTTCCTGTCCATCTACTAAAAATATCATTCTCTCAAAATCAAATTCATAGCAGCCCTTCTTATATACACTGGCAGAGGTATGTGCCTGTAAGCTTTCCGCCTTTCTAAGCTGGGTATTTACCCTTGCCCTTAATACTGACAGTGAAAAAGGCTTTGTGATGTAGTCATCTGCGCCAAGCTCCAGCCCCTTTACTATATCCATGTCGGTATCGTTTGCGGTCAGGAGAATAACCGGTATAGTTGGATAGTTTCTCTTTAGTTCCTGTAAAAAATCAAGCCCGCTTCCATCCGGCAGATTTATGTCAAGTAATATGAGAGACGGACAGTCGCACAGGAGCTGGTCTCTTGCAGCTTTTATAGTCTCACAGGAGACTATCTTTCTGTTCTCTGTCTTTAATGCCTTGCACAAGCCCTGATTTAAGGCTATATCGTCCTCTAGGATTAGTATTTGCTCCATCTGTATTTCCTCATAGTCAATCAATATTTTAGACTATTATAGCACAGGAGAATTTTATCTGCAGTAAAACTTGCTGAAATTACTAATCTTTCAAGTATTCCTTGCTTGATGCCATATTTCCACCTCAAACTCTGATTTAGTGTTCAAATCATATCACATTCTCAAACATATCTCAATTCCAATTGTCTCTGCCCATCTATTGCATTGCCTTTCGGCTTGCTTCTGTAACCAGCATCCGGTTAATCTTCTCCTGCATGGTTTCCTTTGCATCTTCATTAAAATGATAACGGACAACATAGACTGTCTGCCCGATTTTCTTTGTAAATGTGTTCCCCTCTGTTTTTGTATTCATCATTTTTTCCATAATCATTTTTTCCTTTCTTTCCTGTGCCCGACAGAGAGAGGATTGTCTTTGTCCCTGCCGGAAGTTTATCTGTACACTGACAACATAAGTGTCAACATGGGGTTTGAAACTTTTTACTGGTTGTTTTTTTATTTTCCAAAATACTACTGGAAAGTTTTTTGAATGTTCTTGTTGACACCTGTAAAAAAAGCTGAAACGCCAGTAAATATAAGGGTTTTAGGTGTCAACAAATCTGTCAACAAGCGATAAATTTACAGAAGATTTGTAGCCTTCCGATATCAAAATCAGCCTTTCTCTCTGTCGGGCAGGTCAAATGGCAGCTCCAACTGTTCTGCCTTCGTCAGCTTCGTAAATCCGTCTTTGTCCGGTTCGTTGCCACCCTCTTCTGTTCCTTCCCTGACCCAGCTTCTCTGTCTGCCATATCCTTCCTTTGAAAATCTGTGGATTCCATCCCTCTTCCAGCCGGTGATCTGTGTATCCATAATGGAACAGATCTCATTTGTCTCGAATTTTTTCGGCTCCCGTTCAAAATGGTCAAAGGCTTCTTTCCAAATCTGGACGGAGCATACATGAGTTCCCTTGTAGGCATCTAGCCAGCCCTGAATCATTCCTGCCATCGTATCTTCCTGTGTGAACTGTTTCCGGTATTCACTGATCTTCTGTTCCATTTCTTTTGAGAATTTCAACAGACTGCTCTTATTCTCCGTTGACCAGTAGATTTCCATTGCTTCTGCCCATAGCTGGTCAAAATAGGCTCTGGCTTCTTTTTCATCATCAAGGATATGCTTCTCTGCCTTGCTGCTGTCTATGGCAATCGGCAGGAACCGTCTTGCCCCGGTACGGTCAAAGGGAATAAACTGCCTTGTGTTCGTTGACCCGGCAAAGATACACTGACGCTTCCGATCTTCCTCATATTTATCATAGGGATTCCGGTAAGTGTCTTTCTGCCTGGTCAGGAATGATTTGATCTCTTCATTGCTTTTCGCGCTGATTGCTGCAATCATCTCTGACATTTCCATGATCCAGTGTCCCCGGAGATGCTCATATATCTTACTGTCGTTCAACTGTTTCAGGTCATCAGAAAACCAGTCATCATTCAGTGCAAGGAAACGGAAGAATGTGGATTTCCCGGCTCCCTGCTGACCTACCAAACAGAGCATTTCATCTGCCTTACAACCCGGACGGTAGATTCTGCTCAACGCTTCCATCAGGAAATGTTTCACAACCTCATAGACAAAATCCGAAGCATCAGCTCCCATATACCGTTGCAGTACATAACGGATTCGCTCCTGTCCGTCCCATTCCAGTTGTTCCAGATACTCACAGATTGGGTGGTATGCCCGGCTGTTGGCTTCTATGCGGAGTGCCTTATCCATACATTTTTCACTTGTGAGCTTGTAATACCGTTCAAAGAAATAATAAAAATAAGTCCTGCCATCATCGTCCAGTTTGCAGATTTCCTCATTCCACCAGAGTTTTTTCACAATATCAATCCTGCCTGTCAGCTTGTTGTACTTCATGCTCTCACGCACAAGCGGATCATTTCTCAGCACGACCATATAATTTCCTACCGTTGCCTCCTGTAATATAAATAAGAAAATCTAAGTATTCACATTTGGGCTTTGTCTGTACATATACATCTGATCGTTATCATTCCAGATAACCCGACTGCAAAAATACAGCCACAGTCTCTGTTTCAGCAGAGGTCCTGTACCTTTCGGTGGTATCATTATTGCTTCGCTCTTCCCATAGGAGTCTTCGCCTGCACGAGCCGGATTATCTCCGGTAAGCATGTTCCTCAAGATGTATCAGCTCCTTCAATTGTCAAGGTGCAATCGGAAGAACTGTCTGAACCTCTTTTACGTTTGTGATTTTTGGAAATCAGAGGATTTTCAATTTGCCTTCCATATACTCTGTATTGGGAGCGACAAAATCGGACATGATTTTAGAAATTTTTTGAAATTATTTTTTGAAGTGTAAAAAGATATAAAAAAAGATGCCAGGATTTCTCCTGACACCATAGTGACTATGCCAACTTCGTGCCCACTGGGCACAAGGTTGATTGTATTATTCTTCATTTCCTAATGATATTGGTTCTTTCTTTGTTTTCTTGTTTTTAGATATCATCTTATGACCTGTATAAATAGCCATAATCATACAAAGCAAAGAACTTGCCGCAAAATATTTATGGCTTGATTTTGAACCTTTATATCCGCTATAAAAAGTTCCTAGCATCGTTATCAATGCTCCGACAGACCAATATTCATGAGCTTTCATTCTAACATCTCCCTTTGTGTTAATTTTAATATGTACCTTTTGATGAAATATGCAAACTGAAATTGTTCAAGCTTTTCAAATACTAACGTCCTTAATTCTGTTCAATAATTGATTTATAGTAGTTACCAAAGTCAGCAAGTGAATTAACAATTGGAAGCATTTTTGTTCCGAGTTCCGTTAAGCCGTATTCAACTCTCGGTGGCTGCTCATGGTAATCGTGGCGATATGCCAGCCCATCACTCATCATTTGTCTTAAACTATCTGTCAAAACCTTTTGTGAAATACCATCTATACTTCGTTGTAGCTCATTGAATCTCCATGGACGCTCTTTCAAGTTACGCAAAATCAGCAGTTTCCATTTTCCTCCGATAAGAGATACTGCTGTTGCAACTGGGCATTCCGGTAATTCTTCTTTTGCTCGCATAATTCTCACCTCCGAGTCTATTGTAACACATTCATTTTTGAGTGTACAGTTACAAAAAGGTGCGTACTTGTTTTTGTATGTGTCTCACACTATACTAATACCAAGCAACCAGAAACTACAAATTAACTATGGAGGTATTATTATGGCAAATTACACAAAAACAACTATTGGAAAGGAAAACCGAATTGAGCTGCATGAAAAGTTGTCTTTAACAGGTGCAGAAATCAGTTTAAACGAACTACCTGCAGGAGCAAATGTCCCATTTGTTCATTCTCATAAAGAAAATGAAGAAATCTATGGAATTCTTTCAGGTAACGGCAAAGCCATAATTGATGGAGAAGAAATTAGCCTTTCAACTGGAGACTGGCTAAAAATCGCACCTGCTGCAAAGCGTCAGTTTTTTGCATCCGATATTTCTGGAATTACTTATATCTGCATTCAGGTAAAAGAAAATTCTCTGGAACATTTTACAGCAGAGGATGCCGTAATCGGCTAATTAAAAGTATTTATTTACAAAAATGCACAGTTCACGATAAGCTAAGAACTGTGCATTTCTTTTTTGTTCAATATTACGTTTACTCTATAGTATTCGTATGTACAAAGTTTATTTTAACATTTCCATAATCCATGTAAATTGCAGTATGCATATACTTCCTCCACCTGCTCTCCGTCACAAAGACAGAAATCTGCAACCGGCTCCTGTCCTGGATTTAACTGTTTTCTATAAACGCCCTGATTGGTATTTAATGTAATCCATTCAATAAAGTATTCTTCAAGCATTGGATGTTTGATTTCTCCAACAACATGAACCAGATTACCGTCTAGTGTATATACCGGTACATGCTTTTCAACTGCGGCATCTGTTACTCCGGCTTTCAGTTCCGGCATCAGCTCTCCACAACAAATTACAGGTACACCTTTGTCTTTACCTTTTCAACAATGTTTCCACAATGCTTACATACATAATATTTTACTTCCATGTCTATTCTCCCTTAATAATTCTCTGCACGTACTTCAAAATAGCTCTGCGGATGATTGCATACCGGACATACTTCAGGCGCCTTAGTTCCTACCACAATATGTCCGCAGTTACGGCATTCCCATACCTTAACTTCGCTCTTTTCAAATACCTGTGAAGTTTCAATATTCTTAAGAAGTGCACGATATCTTTCCTCATGGTGCTTCTCAATCTCACCTACTGCCCTGAATTTTGCTGCAAGCTCAGGGAATCCTTCTTCCTCAGCTGTTTTAGCAAAGCCATCATACATATCTGTCCACTCATAATTTTCGCCTTCTGCCGCTGCCACCAGGTTTTCCTTTGTATCACCAATTCCTGCTAATTCCTTGAACCACATCTTTGCATGTTCTTTCTCATTATCTGCAGTCTTTAAAAACAATGCTGACATCTGCTCGTAACCTTCCTTTTTCGCTACAGAAGCAAAATAGGTATACTTATTTCTTGCCTGTGATTCCCCTGCAAATGCCTCCTGTAAATTCTTCTCTGTCTGTGTTCCTGCATATTTGTTTGCTGCCATCTCTTTTACCTCCGTTTTCTTTACTACTTTTTCAAAATCTGATGCCGGGTGCTTGCACAAAGGACATATAAAGTCATCTGGTAATTCCTCGCCTACATATTCATATCCGCAAATTCTGCAACGCCATATTGTCTGACTGTCCTCTGTTTTTCCAACCTCCTGTGGCTTAGGCTTAATATTATTCTGATAATAATCATATGTTACTGAAGGAACATTGCTTAAAACTTCCATATCGGTTATCTCACCGATAAACATCGTATGTGAACCCAAGTCCTCTGTTTTAGTAACTGTCACAGAAATGTATGCATTTGTACCTTCTGTAATATAATAAATACCATTTGTGCCCCTGGCACACTGCTCAAATGCTTCAAACTTATTGGTATCTCTTCCTGATTGGAAGCCAAAATGTTTGAACAATTCAAATTGTGCCTTCTGACTTAAGACTGATACAGTAAATTTTCCGGTTCTTTGAATCATATCATGCGTATAATTTGCCTTATTTACACAGATACTTAACTGGTTTGGTTCCGAAGCTGCCTGAATGGCTGTATTAATGATGCATCCGTTATCTTTTTCTGCTTCTTTAGCGGTCAATATAAACAGTCCATAACTCAACTTATACATTGCTTTCCTATCCATGCTGTTCCTCCTTTACCTTCTCCCTGCATTTCGGGCAAATGCCTTTAAATGAAATATCATAATCCACAAATTCAATTCCATGAGTGTTATGAATTCTTTCCAGTAAATCCGGTATTTGATCCATATCCACATCAAAAATTTCACCGCACTTTATACATCTTACATGGTAATGATTTTTCAATGTAAAATCAAATCGGTTCGGTCCATTCGGAACTTCAACCTTTCTTAATGCACCTTCCTCTACCAATATATCAAGATTTCTATATACAGTTCCTTTTCCAATTGTTGGATATGCTTCTTTTATAAATTCATACACTTCATTTGCCGTAACGTGTCTTCTCATTTCGTATACGGTATTTCTTACGAGATCTTTTTGAATGGTATTTCTCCTACTTGTCATTCGTCCTCCTTATTAGGATTAGTTCTTAATAAGGATTATATACCACTATTATCCTGTCGTCAATAAAAATAGTAATAATTCTCATTATTATAAAAGCTGCCAAACTGAGCATCTTTTACCTGAATAACTATTTTATTTTGCGTTCAAATACATATTCTGAATCTGAAGATAAATCAGACCTAAACGAATATCCGAGTCTGTCAAATTTCTGAATCTCCACCGGATTTTCAATATTATTTTCCGCTATGAATCTGACCATTTCACCACGAGCCATCTTGGCATAGGTACCTTTTGTTACCAATTTATCTCCGGATAACTCACAAAATACAATCGTAATATATCTGTCCTGTGGTGTCAGATACTTTTCTATACATTTTGAGTATTCTTTTGATGCAAGATTAATGA
>OLXK01001183.1_pt1 | contig 19835 bp, 26 predicted proteins | sample 1674321 | NCBI WGS metagenome assembly OLXK01 (sample SAMEA103958162, study PRJEB25191) | human gut metagenome | reverse complement strand
AATACTTTTAGGAGGAATACCCCCAATGAACCGGGAAAATAAAAGAAAACAGTACAAAAAAGGCTATTATAAAACTCACCCCTGTGACGAAAGCTTCACCTGCCGGAACTGCGGCTATCCCGTCATCCCGGCGGGCGCGGGGAGCGACCACCGGAACCATTGCCCCAACTGCCTGTGTTCCGTGCATCTGGACATCGAGCCGGGTGACCGGGAATCGGACTGCGGCGGACTGATGGAGCCGGTGGCGGTGTGGGTTCGGAAAAACGGCGAATGGGCGATCATCCACCGCTGCCGCCGGTGCGGCGCGTTCAGCTCCAACCGGGTCGCGGCGGACGATAATCCCGTCAAGCTCATGTCCATCGCCATGAAGCCCATCGGCAATCCGCCTTTCCCCATCGAGCGAATGGCGGAGATCACCGAAAAGCTGGAATAATGCACAAATGCCCCCGGCCATATGGCCGGGGGCATGCTCTGTCTTTTGTCGGTTTTTGTCATACCCGCCGGGTGGTCAGACTGTGAGCGAGGGCGGTGATGTATTCCGTATCTTCAAACGCGGACAGCGCGGAAATGGCGTAATCCGTGTATTTTTTCACCAGTTCCTCGCACTTTTCAAGGCCGTACAGGCGGACAAAGGTATTCTTCTCCCCATCCATGCCGGTGGCTTTTCCCAGCTCCGACTGGGTGCCGATGACGTCCAGCATATCGTCCCGAATCTGGAACGCCAGACCCAGCCCTGCCGCGAACTGACAGGCGGCGTTAAACTGCTCGTCCGACGCGCCGCCGGCAATCGCACCAAGGGCGCAGGCAGCGTTGATAAGCGCGCCGGTCTTCCGGGACTGAATGTCCAGAACCTCCTGCTCGCTCAGCTCCCGCTCCTGACTCATGATATCCAGCACCTGACCGCCCACCATGCCGGGGGAACCGGCGCACTCCGCCATCAGCCCGACAGCCGTCGCCATGTCCTCCGGCTTTGCCAGTCTGGCCTTGGATGCAACCATGAAGGCGTCCGTCAGCAGGGCGTCCCCCGCCAGAACGGCCATTCCCTCGCCGAAAATCTTGTGGTTCGTCAGCCGTCCCCGACGGTAGTCGTCGTTGTCCATGCAGGGCAGATCGTCATGGATCAGGCTGTATGTATGGATCATCTCCACGGCGGCGGCGAAAGGCGCGGCGTCCTTCCAGTCCCGCCCGCACAGGCGGCAGAACTCAAAGGCAAAAATCGGCCGCAGACGCTTGCCGCCCCCAAGCAGGCTGTATTCCATGGCCTTGTAGAGATCTTTCTGGGGCGCGTCGTGGAACTGCGCGTAGAAATCCTTCAGATAGGCTTCCACGTACTCCCGGTATTCCCGGCTTCTAGAGTCAAGGCTCATCCTGAAAGTCCTCCTCTACGGGGCTGCCGTCCGGGGCGGTCATGATCTTCTTCACCTGAAGCTGGGCGTCGTCCAGCAGCTTCTGGCAGCTTCGCACCAGCTCAGTGCCCTCCTGAAAGAGCTTCAAGGACTCTTCCAGAGCCACGTCTCCCCGTTCCATAGCCCGGACGATCTGCTCCAGACGTGCCATGGACTCCTCAAAGGTTTTGTTCTGCGGATTCATCGCGCTTCCTCCTTTTTATCCATTACGGTTGCGGACAGTTTTCCATCGCTCAGCAGGACGCTGACCCGCTCTCCCAGCTCCACCTGCCGGACGGAGCGGAGTACCTCCCCCGCTTCCGTCTGTGCCATGGAATAGCCCCGGGTCAGCACTTTCAGGGGACTCATGGCGTCCAGCTTGGAAACGGCGGCAATGTAGCGTTGATTTTTCCGGGTGATGCTCTGGTTCTGCGCCGCGATCAGGCGGTTTTTCAACAGCTCCAGACTCTTCTCCCGCTGCTCGATGTACCCCGTGGGGCTTCGCAGCGCGGGAGACTGGGACAGCACGTTCAGATGCTGCCGCGCCGCCTTCAACTGGCGGCTCAGGGCGGACGCCATAGCGCTGGACATGGCGTCCAGATTCTGCCGCAAAGCGTCCTGATCCGGCACGGCAAGCTCTGCCGCGTTGGAGGGCGTCGCCGCACGAAGATCGGCCACGTAGTCGGAAATGGTCACATCCGGCTCGTGTCCCACGGCGGAGATCACCGGAATCTCCGATTCATAAATGGCATGGGCGACCAATTCGTCGTTGAATGCCCACAAATCTTCAATGGAGCCGCCGCCTCTGCCGACGATCAGCAGATCGGCCAGCCTGTAGCGGTTGGCATAGCGAATGGCCGCGGCAATCTCCCCCGGCGCTTCCGCGCCCTGCACCCGCACGGGCAGCAGCCGCACCTTTGTCAGCGGATACCGCTTTCTGAGAATGCGCAGCATATCATGCACCGCCGCACCGGCGGAACTGGTGACGATTCCGATGGTGCCGGGGCATTTGGGCAGCGGCTTTTTGTGGGCTGGATCAAATAACCCCTGCGCCGCCAGCTTTTTCTTCAGCTGCTCAAAGGCGGCGTACAGGTCGCCTACGCCGTCCATGGCCATGGCGGCGCAGTACAGCTGATACGCCCCGTCTCTGGGGTAGACCGTGACCTTTCCCATGGCAATGACCTTCATGCCGTTGTCCGGCCGGAAGCGCAGTCGCATGGCATTGCCCTTGAACATGACGCACTTCAGTGCCGCCCCTTCGTCTTTCAGCGTAAAATAGTGGTGCCCCGATGGGTAGACCTTATAATTGCTGATCTCGCCCCGGACGGCCACCTGTCCCAGAAAGGGGTCGTCGTCCAGCCGTCCGCGGATGTATTCGGTTAATTGGGTGATGGACAGAACGTTCTGAGCCATGTTATTCCTCCGTCAGTCGTTTTGTCAGCACGGCAACGCCCATGGCGTTGTCCGTGGAAAACTGCGGCTGTGCAAAAACGGGATGGAGGGTTGCCGTCAGCTCCCGGAGCATGGAATTGGACGCAACGCCCCCGGAAAACACCACGCTCAGCCCCGGATAGGCTTCCAGCGCCTGAACCGTCGCCTGATACACCGCGCCCGCAACGCACCGCAGAGCGTAAGCCGCAGTTTCGGCAGGGTCAGCGCCGGCGGCATGGAACTGCTGCACCTTGTTCTGCACGCCGGAAAGGGAAAATTCGCAGTTCCTGCACTTCACCCGGAACACGTCCTTCCCCGTCGCTTCCCGGCTGAGGCTGTCCAGATGCTTGCCCGATGGGAACGGCAGCTCCAAAAGCTGCCCCGTCCGGTCGATCAGCTGCCCGGCGGAAATGTCCGTGGTGCCGCCGATGCGGGTACACTTCACATTCTTGCCCTCCGGCTCTACCAGAAGCAGCTCCGTGGTACCACCGGACAAATGCCATGCAAGATGGGTTTTCTCCATCAAATCCAGCCGTCCTGCGCTCCACAATGACGCGGCCACGTGTCCCTGCTGGTGGGAAACCTCCGCCAGCGGCACGCCCAGAGCGTCCGACAGCAACTTCGCGTGGGAGTAGCCAACCATGAAGCAGGGCATATAGCTCCCCTCCACCGCCCGGGGACGGGTGCTGACGCCCACCGCCGTGATGGCGTCCTTCTGAATATGGGAAAACAGCCTGCCGGAAAGCTCCGGCAGGCTTTTGATATGGGCAAATACCGCGTCGGACTGACGCAGACCCAGCTCCCCCTGCCTGACGGGCAGAAGGCGGGAGCAATTCTCGCCGCCCTCGCCGTCAAAAAAGGCGATGGAGGTGGTGTAATTGCTGGTGTCGATGCCGATGACGCTCATTGGACTTCCTCTTGTGGGGCTGCCGTCTCCGTGTTCCGGCTGCGGACAAAACTGCCTAAAATGCCGTTGATAAATGCGCCGGTATCGTCGCCGTCGTATTTTTTCGCAATGCGCACCGCTTCGGCGACCGCAACGCCGGTGGGAACGTCGTCCACGTAAAGGATTTCGTAGATCGCCAGCCGGAGAATGCACCGGGCGAGCTTGGAAATGCGGCTGATGTCCCAGCCGATGGAAAACTGCCGGATCACATCGTCCAGCTCGTCCTCCCGGTTGGCAACGCCGGTGACCACCGAGTCGATATAGCGCAGCTGGAACCGGTCAGGGCGCTGGGCATATACCTCATTTTCCTCGGCCAGTTTTCCGTAATATTCCTTGTCCAGACGGGTGGAAACCACCTGCTCCGGCTCCTCGCCGGTAAACGCCCGGCCGTAAATCAGATGTACTGCCAGTTCTCTGGCGTCGCCTCTTTTCATACCGCCCGACCTTACTTGTGGACGATGCCGCAGACGTTGACGGAGACACTCTCGACCTTCGTGCCGGTGATGGACTCCACGCTGGCGGTCACTGCCGCCTGCACGTCCTTCGCCACGTCCACGACGCTGTAGCCGTAGCAGACCATAATGCCGCACTCGATGGTAAGGGTGTTGTCCTCCGCGATCAGGATCTTCAGCCCCTTGCCCCAATTCTTTTTATTGGTAAAGTCTGCGATGCTGACGCCGGGCTTGATGCCCAGAGAGCCGACGCCCTCCACCTCAGAAAGAGCGTGAGCCACGATGGTCGCTACTACGTCCTCAGAGATCATGACGCTTCCATTTTCCTGAATCTGGGTGATGTACTGCTTATATTCAGCCATAAGGTTTTACCTCCTAAATGTTTGTCCCGCCCGTGGGCTTGACATACTTTTGTTTATTGTACCACAAATCCAGAAAAATACAACCATTTTCTGCAAGCTAAGCACGGATTTACAAGATTGCCCCGGATGGTCTTCATCCGGGGCATAAACTTATTGAACTTCCACAACACGGATATCGTTCAGAGAATAGTCGGACTGCGCCATGACGATGTCCGCGATGACGGCCACGTCCTCCCGCTGCAAGCCGCCCTCGGGAGAAGCCACCGCAATGGAAATGCCCTCGCCGGACATGTAGGCCACGCAGTCGGCATAACCCTTTGCGATGATCAGGCTCTCGATCTGGGCTTCGCTCAGCGCCGTCTGCACGATCTGTTCCAGCTCTACCGCGGACTCCGCTTCCTTGGAGCTTTCGCTGTAGGACATGGCTTCCTGAAGCAGATTCACGGCGTTGTCCCTCGCCTGCTGCCGGGACAGGCGGACGGCGGCAAAGTAGTCGGTGGAGGTGGTTGCCACGTCTTCCCCGGCGGAGATGGCCGCCATGTCCTCGCTGAGCACCAGATTGTCGTCGGACATGACCTTTTCCGTGTCCAGCGTATCCGTGAGATTTGCCGCCGCCTGATCCTCGGTGTAGCGCCAGTTGACGTAGATGCCTGCGCATACCGTCACCAAAATCGCCGCCGCAATCAGATTCTTCTTCCATACCTTCATAAAAATGCCTCCAATCATTCATTTCATTTTCAAAACGGTTATTTTGTCGGTGGACAGCCCGGTGACGCTGCCCACCGCTGATACGATGGCAAGCCGGACGGACGCGCTGTCCGCCCCCTGGCATACGATGACCGCGCCGAGATAAGTAGGGGGATTGACCTGCTGCACAAGCCCGGTCTGAGAACGGTCAGAGCCATTGAGCAAAACCGTGTCCGACCGGATGCCGGAGGATGTGGAATCCTCGTCCGTCTGGTATACCGTCCGCTCCCCTTCCCGCTGGGTCAGAAGCACCCGCACCCTGCCCGCGCCCTGTATCTGGCTGAGAATTTCTTCCAGCCCGGTTTGCAGGTCCTGCCGGGGTTCTGTTTCCGCAGCGGCGGGTTCCGGGGCTGCTTTTGTGTTTTTTCCGTCGGGCAGCGCCATGAGAAAAAGCCCTGCCAGCACCACCAAAAGGACATAGCGGTATTTCCTGACCAGCTCCTTTCCCCTGCTTCTCAGCGTTACCCAATCCATTTCTGATTCTCCTTTGAAATACCCAGATCATTTGCGATCATGGCCTGTATCTGCCGCCGGGCGTAAGGGGACGCCTCCCCGGAGATCGTGACTGCCGCCGGGAGATTGTCTTCGCCGACAGCGACCTCAACGCGCAGGTTCGCGTGGAGGTCTGCGGCTTTGTCCAAGATATATGCTTCCGTTTCTTCCTTTATGATATCCGCCATGGAATCCCGCGCGAGATTTTCTCCCATCGCGGCGGCGTCCTCCGCGTCATCCATGCACCGCAGGGAAAAGTCCGGCAATTTGGAAAAATCCACCCTCGAAATGGGACTCAAAACGGTGTACGCCAGAAACAGCCCGCAGATCAGCTTCCCCACCTGCTTGCCGCTTCCATTGGGGAACAGCCTGACCACAATGCCGCAGAGCATGGCGGCAGCTACCACAGAAATAACATATTGCCGAAGCACCTCCATTATCCCACTCCTTTCAGAAAACACACCGTGCTGATGAGCAGCAGCAGGCACTCCGAGCCGGTCATGGCGAGCAGAAGTCCCATAGCTGTGGAAAAATCCCCGATCAGCTCCGTCAGTCCCTTTTCTCCGAAGATGCCGCATACGGCGGCTGTCAGTTTCAGTATCAGATAGTGGACGCCGATTTTCAGGAACGGACTTAGGAATACCGCCAGCACCGCCAGAATTCCATAAATGCCCGCCGCGTTTTTCATTAGCCCCGCGCTGACCAGCACCGCTTCCGAGGCGTCGGACAAAATTCCGCCCACCACGGGAACCACGGAGGAAATGGTGACCTTCGTTGCTTTCAGCGCCGCCGCGTCGGTAGTGCCGCTGACCACGCCGGTGACGGTCATATAGGTCGTGAACACCGTCAATATGGTTTTCAGGCTCCAGCTGACGACGTTTTTGACCAAATCCCGCAATTTTCCCAGAATATTCTCCCCGATTGCGCCGTTTGCCGCCGACAGCGCCAGAAACAGGTACACCATGGGGCCGAGCATCCGGGAAATCAGGGAGCTCAGCACCGAGTCGAACACCGCCGTCCCGGCGTACAGCGCCGTGGAGGACGCCCCGCCCTGCGCCGCCATGGCCGCCGTCATGACAGGAAGCAGCAGCTTTCCGTACTCGCTGATTTCCGTCACGGTCTGCGACCCCAGACGAATCAGGGAATTTGCGCTCAGCAGCAGCCCCGCCGCAATGGCTGTCGCCCCCACAAGGTTTGCGACGGTCTTCACACTTCCGGAAAAGGATTGGAGCAATGATACCATCATCACCGCCGCGATCACCCCAAGGCTGACCTTGGACGCTTCCCTCAAATCCGGCCGAAGTCCCAGAACCGCGTCCCGAAGCAGCTCCATCAGCCCGGCGGCAAAGGAGCCGGTGTCCTCCGGCATCAGCTCCGCCCCTTTCTCCGGCACCTGTGGAGCCGTAAATTCCACAGCGGAAGCAGGTATCGCCAGCGCAAATATCAACGCCACCGCCAAAATCAATTTGCTCATAATTCTCGTAAAATCTCCCGTATCAGTTCCAGCATGGCGGTGAAAATGGGAAGAGACAGATATAAGATCACCGCCGAGCCAAGCATTTGCAGCGTTTTTCCGAGGGAGCCGTTTCCCGCGTCAGTGCAGACCAGTCCGGCGATCTCCGACACCAGCCCGATGCCCACCGCTTTTAAGAGAATGCCCAGCATGTCCCCCTGCAGGTCTCCCAGCGTCTCCAGCTCACGCAGGAAGTCCAGCACCGGCTCCAGATAGGAAATGGCGATCATGGCGACCATGCAGCACACCGCCATGGTCAGCAGAACGCCGATGTCCTTCTGCTTTCCCAGAGAAAGCCCCAGCACCACCGCCAGCAGCACCGCCGCCGCGGCCTTCCAGAACAGGCTCATCAGAATTCAAACAGGGTCTTCACCAGATCAAACAGATCGGCGATCTTCTGCGCCAGCATCATCAGCACGACCACCAGCCCCGCAAGGCTGGTCATGGTGGCCTGCTCCTCCCGGCCGGAACGGGAAAGCACCTGATTGAGAATGGATACGATGATGCCGATGGCAGCGATTTTGAAAATCAGGTCAATGTCCATACTCATAGAAACAAAATGGCCAGCGCCGCACCGGCGCACAATCCCAGCGTCCCGTAGCTGCGAAGACGCGTCTCCCGGTTCTTCCCCAGAGCTTCCAGCTCCATGCGGCACGCTTCCTTCACTTCCTCAAGGCCCTGCTTCTGCCCCGGAAGATCGAACCGGCCAAGGGTATGCCCCAGCTGCTTCATGATTCCCCGTACCCGCCGGGGCAGCTCGTGACTGCGTTTCAGCGCGGCGGTCATGCAGCTGGCCGCGTCCGGGGAGGTCTGCCATTCCAGCTCCCGCGCAAGATTGAAAAACACTTCCCGGAGTGTCCCCCTCGTTTCCTTCCCCGCCTGACGGCAAAGCTCCGGCAGGGGCGTCAGGCGGTATTGAAGCTCCCACTCCATGTAATTCAGCGCCCTGAGCAGCTGCCGGAGGATTCCTTCCTCCCGCTTGTACCCGGAAGCGATGGAAAAACCGAAACCGCCGCAGCCCGCGATGACCAGCGCCGCGCCAAACCATCTGTAGCTCATAGCGCCGCCCTCTCCGCCCGGAAGGACTTGTCCTGCCGTAAAATCAGAAGCGTTTGGAACACCCCACTTTCCGCCAGCGGACGGTAGACCGACCTGCGCCGCAGGTCCGCCGCCGACGTGCCGTGGGCAGTCGCCAGCAGCCGCACGCCGCAGTTTGCCGCCCGGAGAAGCGCCCGAGCGTCCGCCTCCGCCGTGATCTCGTCCACGGCGATGCAGTCCGGCCCCATGGTTCTGAGCACCATGTCGATTCCCGGGGACTTGGGGCAGCCGGTGAGGACGTCCGTCTTCTTCCCCCGTTCCAGTCCCTCCGGGAACAGTTCGCCCCGCTCGTCCACCACGCTGACGCACTGCTTTTCTCCGATCTGCCGAATCAGATCCCGCAAAAGGGTGGTTTTTCCCCAACCGGGCGCGCCCAGAATCAGAATGGAGCCGGGAGCGTCCGCCGCCCGCTTGGCGATTCCCGGAAAATCTCTCGCGACACGGATGCACAGAGAGCTTATTTCCCGAATGCCCGTTACGACCCCATCTTTGCAGACCACCTCGCCGCACAGACCAATGCGGTGTCCCCCGGGGGCGGTAAGATACCCCTGCGCTGTTGTCGCCGCCGCCCATGGAGAATACCGGCTGGCGGCGTTGATGCAGTAATTCAGGTCTTCCCTGCTGACACAGCACCCCAGCCAGCGGCTTTCCCCGCTCAAAACCAGCTCCGGCGGCATCCCCAGCCGAAGCCGCAGCTCCTGCAAAGCGTTTTTCCCCAACCTGTCCACCTCCGGCCGAAGTCTTGGCGGCAAGACGGACAGCAGCTGTTTCCATGCGCACATCATTTGCATCACTCCTGCCAAAGACTATGCGGCGGGGCGCAATATTAGCACCCCGCCGCAAAAGGTTTTTGGCCATGCAAAAGCCGACAGCACAGGGCTGCCGGCTTTCCGTTACCGCTTATTTTTCTTGTAAATGACGTTCAGACCCTTCAGAAGCAGGTCTTTTTCCAGAATGATCTCCCGCTTGCACAGCGGTGTGATGAACTGGGCAAGACCGCCGGTGGCAATGAGTGTGGACTTGTGTCCCAGCTCTGCTTCGATTCGCTCCACCAGTCCGTCCAGCATGGCGGCGGTGCCGTACATCATGCCGCTTCGCATACAGTCCACGGTGTTCTTGCCGATGACGTGCTTCGGCTTGTCCAGACTGATGCCGGGAAGCTGAGCGGTGCGGCTGGTCAGCGCGTCCAGCGAGACCCGGACGCCCGGGAAAATGATGCCGCCCAGATACATATTGTTCGGCTCCACCACCTCGATGGTGGTTGCCGTCCCCAAGTCCATCAGAATCATGGGCGCTTCGTACTCCGCAAGAGCGGCCACGGCGATGACGATGCGGTCGCTGCCCACCTGGCTGGGAACGTCCATGTGGATGTTCAGCCCGGTTTTCAGCCCGGGGCCGACCACCATGGGCTGCTTCCGGATGACCTTAATGACGCCGGTTTTGACCGAATTGAACACCGGCGGCACGACGGAGGAAATGATGCAGTCGTCGATATCCTTCACCTGCACGCCGAAGGCTTCCATCATGTTTTTGATCTCCACGCCATACTGGTCGGAGGTGCGGATGGCGTCGGTGGCAATGCGGGCTTTGAACAGAATTTTATCATTTTCAATACAGCCGATGACCAGATTGGTATTACCGATGTCAATGGCAAGCAGCATAACGATCTCTCCTTAACGTTTTTTCATCCGCTCCGAAAGGTGCAGCAGCGCCTTTCCGATGACGGTCACCAGAATGGCAGCAATAATAGCCTCAGGGATTCCGGACGCCGTGACCGTCCCCATAACAAGTCCAAAAACGGCGGTAATGGCCACGTTTTTCGCCTGTGCGTACTGCTGGGCAAGCAGCACATAAATGCTGCCCATGACGAGAATTGTGTGGCACAGCGTGGAAATTGCCGCAGTCAGGGGCAGCGCCGCAAAGTCCTGCTTCGTAAGCTTCTTAAACAGCTTCCACAGCCATCCCGCAATCGCGCCGAACAGAATCCGGCACCCCAGTGCGATCCACAGGCTTTTCAGCACACCGGGCAGCCCCTCCGTGGTCATAAAGGGCGAAAACGCAAATGCCAGCAGTCCGGGACTGGTGGTATTTGCCCAGATGGAGCACAGCCCGAACACACCCCCAAGGACAGCGCCCGCGCCGGGGCCGAGCAAAACCGCGCCCAGAATGACCGGGATGTGCATGGTTGTGGCCTTGATCACCGGAAGTGGAATGAAACCGATTCCGGTAACGCCCATGACCAGCAGAACACCGCAGAACATAGCGAGGGTCGCCATGTACCGGGTGTTCATTTTCCTTTTTTCCATATGAAATTACCTCCTGCTGCCGTTCTTCTTATGAAGATACAGCGCAAATTTGGGAGCTTCCACTCCGAGAGTATTATAGCAGGGTGCGGCGAAAAATACAAGAAAAAAATCATCTTTACAGCGATTCAAAATCGGGATATAATGAGGGTAAGCAATTTTCTATTCTGGAGGGTTCCCTATGCTGAAAGGAAAAACCGTCCTTCTGGGCGTTACCGGCGGAATCGCCGCCTATAAAGCCGCCGCGCTGGCCTCCGCCCTTGTCAAGCAGCACGCCGCGGTGGAGGTCGTCATGACCGAAAACGCCACCCAATTCGTCACACCCCTGACCTTCGAGCAGCTCACCGGCCGCCGGACGATGGTGAACACCTTCGACCGGAATTTCTCCCATCAGGTGGAGCATATCGCTCTGGCGGAACGGACTGATCTTGTGATCGTCGCCCCGGCCACGGCCAATGTTTGCGCGAAACTGGCCCACGGGCTGGCGGACGATATGCTCACCACCACCATTCTCGCCTGCCGCTGCCCCAAGCTCATTGCCCCCGCCATGAATACCAACATGTACGAAAATCCCGTGACACAGGACAATCTGGCGCTTCTGCGCCGTTATGGCTGGGAAGTCATCGAACCTGCCAGCGGACGTCTTGCCTGCGGCGCCGTGGGCAAGGGCAAGCTGCCGGAGCCGGAGGAAATTCTGCAATATATCCTGCGTCAGCTGGCCTTCCCTCACGATCTTGCCGGGAAAAAGGTACTCGTCACCGCCGGGCCGACGCAGGAGGCCATCGACCCCGTCCGGTATCTGACCAACCATTCCACCGGGAAAATGGGCTATGCCATTGCCAGAATGGCCATGCTCCGGGGCGCGGATGTGACTCTGGTTTCCGGCCCCACGGCCATCGCCCCCCCGCCCTTTGTGACCGTAGTTCCCGTCGTTTCCGCTCAGGATATGTTTGAAGCCGTGGCCGCCAACGCCCCAAAATCCGACTTTATTTTCAAAGCGGCGGCGGTGGCGGACTACACCCCGGCAAATTACAGCGACAACAAGGTCAAAAAGTCCGAGGGCGACATGTCCATCCCCCTGAAACGCACCCGGGACATCCTGAAATATCTTGGCGAGAACCGCGTCCCGGGACAAGTCATCTGCGGTTTTTCCATGGAGACCCAGAACATGGTGGAAAACAGCCGGGAAAAGCTTGTAAAGAAAAACGTGGACATGATCTGCGCCAACAATCTCAAGCAGTCCGGCGCGGGCTTTGGGGTTGACACAAACGTGATCACGATCATCACCCGGAATGAAACCACCGAACTCCCGCTGCAATCCAAGGAAAGCGCCGCAAACGCCATTCTGGGCGCGGCAGTCCGGCTGGCTCCGTAAAAGCGCCCATACCTGCAAATCGGAATCGGAGAAGATTAAATGGGACAGATCAGCCTACAGATCATGACAAGGGAGTTATGTCACGACCTTTATAAAGGGTGGACAAATGACGCATCCATTTATATGGATATGAAGCTGTTCAAGCCATACACCTATAACGAAGATGCTGTAAACCGGTATTTTGAATCGAAGCAGGATGTGTCGAGGGTTGTATTCGCAATTATGCTTGATGCCGAGGTGATTGGGGAGTTGCAGCTAAAGCAAATAGACCGCGACAGGAAAGAGTGTACGCTGAGTATTCACATGCAAAATGATTCCGTGAAGGGCAAAGGTTATGGGACGCAAGCGGAAAAGCTGGCGATCAAATACGCTTTTGAGAAGCTGGGGATGCTTGCGGTCAACGCCGATGCTGTTCTTAAGAACACACGCAGTCAGCACGTTCTTGAAAAGGTGGGATTTCGCTTCGTCAAAGAAGAAGGAATATTTCGGTACTATCGGGTGGAACAGGCGGACTTCCATGCTGATTAAATCTTGTATGTGCTGTAATAGTCAAACGCCCGGACGTTTTCGTCCGGGCGTTTTAAATCATTACATCAGTTCATCCGGCACGGAGTCCAGATCGTCAAAGCCCATCTGTTCCGTCTGGCCGCCCTTCATAGACGCCCATTGTTCCTTCGTGATCAGAATGGCTCTCGGCTTGGAGCCTTGGAAGGGGCCTACAATGCCCTTTTCCTCCATTTCGTCCACGATTCGCGCCGCGCGGGCATAGCCCAGCTTCAGACGGCGCTGGAGCATGGAGACGGAAGCCTGTCCGGTCTCCAGAATCACATCCACGGCGGCGGGCAGCATTTCGTCGCCCTCCAGCTCCTCGTCGGTGGGGTCAGGGTCGGAGACGCTCGCCGGCTTTTTGCCGGTCTGCTGGGCTTTTTTCTCGATCTCGTCCAGCACCTGCTGGCTGTAATCCGCCGTGTAGTTGTCCTTGACATACCCGGCCACGGCCTCAACCTCGGTGTCGGTGACGAAACAGCCCTGCACACGCAGAGGCTTGCCGCAGCCGATGGGGGCGTACAGCATATCGCCCTTGCCCACCAGCTTTTCCGCGCCCATGGTGTCCAGAATGATGCGGGATTCCATGGCGGAGGCCACGGAGAACGCGATTCGGGACGGAATATTCGCCTTCATCAAACCGGTGATAACGTTGGCGGAGGGACGCTGGGTGGCGATGATCAGGTGCATACCGGCGGCGCGGCCCATTTGCGCGATACGGCAGATGGAATCCTCCACCTCCTTGGCGGCGACCATCATCAAATCCGCCAGCTCGTCGATGATAATGACCACCTGAGGGAGCTTCTGGCCGTCCTCCTCGGCGGTAACGATGCTGTTGTAGGATTCCAGATCCCGGACGCCCATGTCGGACATCATTCTGTAGCGGCGAAGCATTTCTGTCACCGCCCATTGCAGACTGCCCGCAGCCTTCTTGGGGTCGGTGACCACAGGGATCAGCAGATGGGGAATGCCGTTGTAAATGCCCAGCTCCACCATCTTGGGGTCAACCATGATGAGCTTCACATCGTCGGGGCCAGCCTTGTACAGTAGGCTGATAATAATGGAGTTCATGCACACGGATTTACCGGAACCGGTGGTACCGGCGATCAGCAGGTGGGGCATTTTGGCAATGTTACCCACGATGCAGCTTCCGTCAATGCTCTTGCCCAGCGCAATGGAGGTCTTGGATTTTGCCTTGGCAAACTCGGTGGAATCGATAACCTCCCGCAGGGAGACCGTCGTGACCGCCCGGTTCGGCACCTCGATGCCAACCACGGAAATTTTTCCGGGAACGGCAGCGATGCGGACGCCGGACGCACCCAGACTCAGGGCAATATCATCGGCGCAGCCTGTGATCTTATTCAGCCGGACGCCCTTGTCCAGCTCCACCTCGTAGCGGGTGACGCTGGGGCCGCGGGTGACGTTGATGATGTGGGCGTCGATATTGAAGCTGGCAAGGGTCTCGTTGAGGCGGCGGGAATTTTCCCGCATTTCCTCCGTGCCGTCCGTCCCGGCACGTACCGGGCGTTTCAGCAGTTCCAGCGGCGGGAAGCAGTAATCCGGCTGCTGCACCCCCTGGGTCTGGGCGATCTCCGCGGCGACCTGCCGGGCGGATTGTGCGGCGTCCTTGGTGGTGACCTTTCCGGACTTTGCCTCCGGAGTGGGCTTTATCTTGCCTTCGTCCAGCTTGGGCGCGGGCGGGATGGGCGCGTTTGGCACAAATTCCGGCATTTTGCTGGGCAGCTTTTCCCCGATGTCCTCCCCTTCCACCCGGACGGGCTTCGCTGGAGCGGGACGCGCGGGGAGCGGTTCGGGAACCGGCGGCGTTTCGTCCTTCACGTATTCGGCCGTGCCGGACAGCGGCGCGTTGATGTCTCCGTCGATACGCTCCATGAACGCCGCACCCTTGCCGGGAACCTGCTTGACTTCATCCTGCGGCGCTGGAGCATGGTTTTTTTCCTGCTTTGGGGCAGGACGCGGCTGCTTTTCCGGCGGAAGCTGCTGGGGCGTCTCCGGCGGTGTTTCTTCCGGGGCGTTCTCCCTCGCCCGCTGCTGTTCCCGGCGCTGACGCTTGCGGGCGATCTGCTTGCTCGCAATATTGTTGACTACAGCCGTCGCCGGGTCTATGTAGTCCTCTTCCTCCACATAATCGTCCTTGGGGCGGTTGGCAATGGCTCTGATAATGCTGGGAATGGTGATATTCATTGCCCCCAGCAGCGTCAGAATTGCGAAAAACACGCAGAACACAAAGGCCAGCGTTTTGCCGCAGAGCCAGCGCAGCAGCATGGCCGCGCCGCCGCAGAGGACGCCGCCGGTGCTTCCCACTACGCCGCCGATATACAGGTCTTTGATCAGGGCAAAGCCCTTCGACATCTCCTGCTCCTGCATGGCAAGGTGGTAAATGCACCCGCACAAAAATACGAAAATCAATGTGCAGACGCTGCGCATGGTCGGGGCGTTTTTCCGGCCAAAGGTGTGGATGACGAACAGGTATAACAGTCCAGGAATGGCAAAATAAAATCCGCCCTGACCGACCAGTCCCAGCACAACGGACTGAATGAGTTCCAGAAGCTTGCCATCCGGGTTCACGCTGATGACAACAAACAGCGCAAACAGCAGAATGCTGACCGCCGCAATGAGAAAATGCGGCGGAACGGCACGCTCATATTCCGTCTTATACTTGGTGTTCTTGGCAGGCGTACTCTTTTTTCCGGAAGGTTTGGAAGCGGAACCGGATGACGTTTTCTTCTTCGCGCCCGAAACCGCCTGCTCGGCCCGACTGGCCGTTTTCTTCTCAGCCATAATTTCCTCCCATTAAGCCATCAGATTCAGAATAAAGGTAAACAGCGACACACCCCAGCAGTAGACCGCCAGCAGCGCATAGCCGTTATTGGCGGCCAGCAGACGCATGAGCTTCACGCCCAGCAACGCGGCGCCAAAAGACACAGCGGCAGTCACCAGATATCGGACGAGAATCAGGAACGACAGCGTTCCCGCCCCTACCGATATCAGCGCCAGCACATCCAGCACGATCAAACCGACCTGAATAAACATGTTCATCAGCAGCGCCATGTTCAGACCGTAGCTCCGCTCCACGCCGCAGATGCTGGCAACGGACAGCGCGGAACCCACGGCGGAAACGCCCGGCAAAATTCCCAGCGCGCCACCCAACCCTACGAGGAGTCCCTCGACCCGGGATAGCATCCGGCTGTCCCGGTTGCTGGTGGGGAAAAACTGGGGTAAGTACAGGATAATGCCGTTCAGGAACAGCAATACGGCGATCCAGATCAGCTTTTCTTTCAGCGGCTCCACGTACCGGTTCAGGAGAAATCCGAGAATCACGGGAATCAGCATCGTCCTGAGCAGGCTGAAATCCATCAGGCTCCGGGTATCCAGCGGCCGACGGCGGCGGCGTTTGGGCACCCGCGCCAGACGGCGCGCCCGATGAATGCGGACGATCTGCTTGCGGCAGCTGAAATACATCGCGCCGAACACGCCAAGATGCGCGAACAGCTTCATCAGCTCCGTGCTGCTCTGAATGCCGAAGCATTTCAGCACCAGAATGCGGTGGGCTTCGGCGGAAACGGGCAGAATATCCGCGAGCCCGGAAAACAGACCGTATAAGAAACTCTCAAGCCAGTTTAAGTCCAAGTCTGCCCCTCCTACAACATAATAATTCACTTTATTATAGCATAGGTCAAAGAGAATTTCCAGTCTTATTTTTTGTCCGCGCAGACACAGCCAAAATCGGCTGCGCCTGCGCGGTGAAAGCTATTTTTTCTGTTTCTCGATCATCCTGTGCAGCGTGGACAGCGCGTCATTCAGCCCGCCCAGCTTGTCGATCAGGCCGGAAGCCACCGCTTCCTTGCCGTAGAGAATCGTTCCCACGTCCGTGGCGATCTCCCCCGTCGCCATCATATAATGCTCGAAGTCCTCCCGGCTGATGCGGGAGTTCGATGTGACAAAATCCGCAATCTGCTCCTGAATCCGCTGAAAGTACCGGAAGGTCTGGGGCGCGCCCACCACCAGACCTGTCATGCGCACGGGATGCACCGTCATGCTGGCTGTCGGGGTAATGAAGCTCTTTTTCGTGCATACTGCCAGAGGGATACCGATGGAATGTCCGCCGCCCAGCACCAGAGACACCGTGGGCTTTTTCATCCCCGCGATCATCTCCGCGATGGCAAGCCCCGCCTCGATATCGCCGCCCACCGTGTTCAGAAGCAGCAGCAGACCGTCCACATCGTCGCTTTCCTCGATCCCGGCCAGCAGCGGCAGAACATGCTCATATTTGGTGGTCTTCACCGTTTCCGGGGCGATCATGTGCCCCTCCACCTGACCGATGATGGTGAGGGTGTAGATGCTTCCCTTGCTGGATTTCGTGATATCCGAGCCAAGCTCCACGATCTGCTCCCGCTCCTGTTTTTTCATTTCCGCGTCTTTGTTTTCGCTCATAACGTAACCTCCTCCCCCATAGGATAACCGGTTTTTCGCAATTCACACTTGAAAGCGGCTGCGTTTTGTCGTATAATAAGGTACGGTGATGATATGGCTACAAAAACGAACGCAGTCCGTCTGGTTCAGCAGGCGGGAATCCCCTGCCGCGAAGCGTTTTATGAATTCGACGAACAGGATTTAAGCGGCGGCCATGCCGCGCAGGCCGTCGGAATGCCGGAAGAACAGGTTTTCAAGACGCTGGTCGCCCGGGGCGAAAAGACGGGCATCAACGTGTTCTGCATTCCCGTCTGCTGTGAGCTGGATCTGAAAAAAGCCGCCAAGGCCGCCGGGGACAAGAATATGGAGCTGGTGGCCGTCAAGGAGCTTCTCGGCCTGACCGGCTATATCCGTGGCGGATGCAGTCCCGTGGGCATGAAAAAACACTACCCCACCTTTATTGACGAGACCTGCACGCTATGGGATGAGATTGCCGTCTCCGCCGGCGCCAGAGGACATCAGATGATCGTTCCGCCCCAGCCTCTCGCGGAGCTGGTGGGCGCAGAACTGACAGATATTATTGTATAGAAAGGAAATCCATATGTACGAATACAAGACAAAAGGCACCTGTTCCCAGAAGATTTTCTTCGACATTGAGGACAACAAGGTCAAGAATGTTCAGTTTGTAGGCGGCTGCAACGGCAACCTGAAGGGCATCGGCAAGCTGGTGGAAGGGATGGACGTTGACGACGTCATCGCCCGTATCGAGGGCGTCAAGTGCGGCATGAAGTCCACCTCCTGCCCCGATCAGCTGGCGCAGGCTCTGAAAGCCGCCAAGGCAAACCAGTAATTGACAAACGGCACGGGCTGAAAAACCAGCCCGTGCCCTTTTTTACCTAAGGCAACACCGCGCAATTGCGTCTGCGAGTCTCAGCCGTCTTTTTGCTCCACTTCCGCAGTTCCGAAAATGGGAAATACATACAGTATTCCTCCATTTTCGGAACTTTGAATTGGAACAAAAATCCTGCCTGAGACTTCTTGCCGAATTGTGCGGTGCTGCCCTAAAAGCCGATGAAAATGCCATTGAATCGGCAAAAAATCCGTGTTATAATATACAAAAAAGCAGAAAGAAGGCTATCTCTTGACCGATTTGGAGGCACATTACCGAAAAATGACGGAAACGCCGGTTTCCCGGCTGATTCTGAATCTCGGCATTCCAACCACCATTTCCATGCTCATCACCAGCATTTACAACATGGCGGACACCTATTTTGTCGGCACGCTGGGCGAGAGCGCTCAGGCCGCGACGGGCATTCTCTTTACCGTTCAGGCCATTATGCAGGGTCTGGCCTTCATGCTCGGCCACGGCGCGGGCACCCATGTTTCCCGGTCGCTGGCAGACAGGGACGCTGACAAAGCCACCATGTACATTTCCACTTCCTTCTTCACCGGCATGGGGCTGGGGCTGGTGATCGGCGTGCTTGGCCTTGCGTTTCTCAGGCCGCTGGTGCATTTTCTGGGCAGCACCGACACCATTGCCCCCTACGCCATGGACTACGGCTTCTGGGTATTTCTGGCTGCGCCGACGATTATCTGCTCCCTGATCCTCAACAACGGCCTTCGCTACGAGGGCAAAGCTTTTTATGCCATGATCGGGCTTACCGCCGGCGGACTTCTGAACATTCTTGGCGACTACATTCTGGTCATGAAGCTGGGGATGGGCGTCTACGGCGCGGGGCTTGCCACCGCCTCTTCCCAGCTGGTCAGCTTCGTCATTCTTCTCATCATGTATCTGAAAATGGCGCAGAGCACCATCCGTTTCCGCGCCGTCAGCCGGAACTTTAAAATCTATCTGTCAATTTGCCGTGTTGGCCTGCCGTCCCTTATCCGGCAGGGGCTGACCTCCGTGACCATGGGACTGCTGAACAACATGACAAAGCCCTTCGGCGATGCGGCCATCGCCGCCATGAGCGTGGTCAACCGGTATTCCAATTTCCTGATCTGCGTCGGTCTCGGCATCGGGCAGGGCTTCCAGCCCGTGGCGGGGTACAACTTCGGCGCGGGCAGCAAGCCGCGCACGCGGCAGGCGTTCTGGTTCTCCACGCTGTTCGGGACGGTGGTATGCGTGGCGGGCGCGGCGCTCATTCTGCTTTCTGCACGCGAAAGGTATCGCAAAAATCTGTAAGAACCTTGTGATTTTTCCCGTAAGCGGCAAACGCCGCTTCTATTTTAACCCAGTATATGGTATAATAAAAGCAAGGGGCGCGCACTAATCTTCGCCGGCCTTTTCGCATAGCCTGTAGAGAATCGCTGTGCGGGAGGGATGCCCTTGAAGCGCGAGATCTACATTCGGGTAACGGAAGCCGCCGAATACATCCGCGCGACCGGCGCCACCGTGCGCGTTTGCGCAAAACGGTTTGGCGTGAGCAAGACGACCATCCACAAGGATATGCGCGAACGCCTGAAGGAAATCAGCCCCGCGCTGTACGCGCAGGTTTCCCAGGTGCTAGCAAAGAACAAGGCCGAAAGGCACATCCGCGGCGGCGAGGCCACGCGGGAAAAATACCAGAAAACGCAGCAAGGAGCGTAGCCCATGAACTTCAACATCGGCATCGACATTGGCACGCGCAATGTGCGCATGTTGACGGAGGGCGCGCCGGGGGCGCTTGCGCAGGCGGCGGCGCTGGCCGTGCGCGAAGGGGCGGAGGCGCCCCTCTGCTTTGGCGACGCGGCCATGGCGCTCTACGGGCG
>OLXK01001155.1_pt1 | contig 20280 bp, 19 predicted proteins | sample 1674321 | NCBI WGS metagenome assembly OLXK01 (sample SAMEA103958162, study PRJEB25191) | human gut metagenome | reverse complement strand
GCGCCCCGGCGCGGAAAAGCATGGCGCACACGGTCTGTTTGGACGAGAAGAAAATACGGACCTGACTGCGGCGATGCACGACTTGACTGCGCACGACGGCAACGTCTGGACGATCATCTATTCCCTGCATCGTGAGGACGCGGAGCGTTTGGGATATAACAATGCCGCCGCATGGCAAAAGCTGCTCGTGCGCCAGCAGAGCAAGTTTGCAGAAGCGTTTCATATTCCAGCGTCGGCACTGCACTGGTACGCAGCTTACCACGATGCGGATACGCACCCGCATATTCACATGATGATCTGGACAGATCAGGAGACGGTTTTGAAACGGGATGCTGTTGTGAAATTGCGCTCTGCAATGACCAACAGCATCTTTCAGGCAGAGTTGGAAAATCTCTATATTCGGAAGGATGCAGCTTATAAGGACGTAACCGAAGCGGCGCGGACAGCCATGCACGGACTTGTTGACCGGCTAGAATCTATTGAAAATCCGCCAGAATCGATTCAGCAAAAAATGCTGGAGCTTGCGCTGGAACTACGCACAGTCGGTGGTAAAAAGCAGTATGGCTATCTCAAAAAGCCGCTTAAGGATATGGTGGATTCCATCGTGGACGAACTCGAAAAGCTGCCGGAGGTGGCGGCGTATTATGCCGTCTGGAACGGTCTGCGCGACACACTGGAGGGCTATTATAAAAACCGGCCCCGGCAGCACAATCCGCTTTCCCAGCAGAAAGAATTCCGCGCGATCAAGAATGCCATCATTCAGGAAGCGGAGCGTCTGCGGCAGCAGATGGAGCAGACGCAGACAGCGTCTGAACAGAAATCTTCGCAAGATGAGGAACCGTCTGCGGAGAAAACTTCTACAGACGCTTCTGCAAATCCGACGCTTGCAAGCGAGAGTGCTTCGTCCGCAACTTCTTATTTTGTGCGGCTTCTGTCCGAATATCTTTTGAATTCAACCGTCAGATTATTTCACCAGATGGGGCAGATCTTCCGCGACAACGCCGCGCCGCCCAGCAATCCAATGGGCATCCGTGTGGACTCCAAGCGCCGCAAAAAGCTCATGCAAAAGCGGCTGGCGCTGGGGCATAAGCAGGATGACCACGAACAAAATTATGGCCCAACATTACAATAGGAGGTGCATTTTTGGCACAATACATTGCATTTACCCCAGAGCAGAAAGAACGCGCCGCGACCGTTGACCTCGAAGAATTTCTTCTCCGGCGGGGTGAAAAGCTCATCAAGTCCGGGCGTGAAAAGCGGCTCGCCAGCGACCACAGCGTCACGGTACGCGGCTGCGAGTGGTTTGACCATGCGTCAAATGAGGGCGGTCGAGCCGTCAGTTTTATACAAAAATATTACGGCAAGAGCTACGTCGAAGCCATGTCCATGCTGTTGGGCGAGAGCATAGAACCGCTTTATCCGCAGGCGAAAAAGCAGGAAGCGGTCCAGCAGAAAGCCTTTGCGCCGCCCGCTCCAAACGCAAATATGCGCCGTGTGTTTGCGTATCTTCTCAAAACGCGCGGGCTGGACGCGGATGTTGTTTCGTACTTTGCCCGCAGAAAACTGCTCTATGAGGACGCAGCGCATCATAATGCCGTGTTCATTGGCACGGACGAAGGAAACTGCCCACGCCACGCACATCTGCGCAGCACGAACAGCTTCGGCAAAGCATTTCGCCTGAACGTCGAGTCCAGCGACCCGCGTTACAGCTTTCATCATACCGGCACGGATGGAAGCCTTTATGTGTTTGAAGCGCCCATTGATATGCTGTCGTATATCTCTATGAATCCACATCAGTGGCAGGAACACAGCTATGTAGCCTGCTGCGGCACGTCACCGATTCCGGTGATGCAAATGCTGAAACCGAATACGCAGATCGTCTATCTTTGCCTTGATAACGATGATGCCGGACACAAGGCAAGTGAACGGATGGCAGAGCTTTTGCATGAACGCGGCGTTATGACGGAACGTCTCGTGCCGGAACTAAAAGACTGGAACGACGATCTTCTCCATATCCAGAAGGAGGAACTTACGCCATGCCTGAGTCTGTAGCGCCTCTGATCGCGGTCGGTATGGTGATCGTTCTGTTCATCGTTCTGCTGTCTGTTCTCACAAGTAATTACTCTCTTAACGGCATCAAGTCGAAAACCGTTGGCGACGGGCAACATGGAACTGCGAGATGGGCGACCACGCAGGAGATCAAAAAGACGTTTGCGAACGTGCCGTTTGACGTTACGTCATGGCGCGAGGGAAAGGACTTGCCAAAGGTGCAGGGACTGATCCTCGGCAGCACGCAGCACGGCAAGCAGCTCGATGCACTGGTAGACCGTGACGATGTGCATTGCCTGATGATCGGCGCGTCCGGTGTCGGTAAAACGGCATTCTTTTTGTATCCCAATTTGGAGTTTGCCTGCGCCAGCGGCATGAGCTATTTGGCGCTCGACACCAAGGGAGACCTCGCACGAAATTACGGTACGATTGCGAAAAAGTACTACGGCTACCACGTTTCCGTTATTGATCTGCGCAACCCGACGCGCTCGGACGGAAGCAATCTGCTGACGCTCATCAACCGATACACGGACATCGCGCGGGAGCATCCGGACAACCTTGCAGCGCGGGCGAAAGCAGAAAAATACGCGAAGATCCTCGCCAAAACCATCGTCAATCCGGGCGGCGACGACCAGGATCGCGGACAGAATGCGTTCTTCTATGACGCAGCCGAAGGGCTTCTCACATCGGTCATTCTGCTGCTTGCCGAGTACGTTCCACTCGACAGTGCCGGTCACGAAAAACGGCATATCGTGTCTGTCTTCAAGCTGGTGCAAGAGCTTCTCGCGCCCAGCGGTCAGAACAAGAAAACCGGCTTTCAGGTCTTGATGGACAACCTTCCCTCGACGCACAAAGCCAGATGGTTTGCAGGCGCGGCGCTCAACACGTCGGAACAGGGCATGGCGTCGGTCATGTCCACGGTGCTTTCCCGCTTGAATGCTTTCCTCGATTCCGAGCTGGAGCAGGTGCTTTGTTTTGACAGCGCCATAGATGCGGAACACTTTGCCGCCGAGAAATCTGCGATCTTCCTTGTACTTCCGGAGGAAGATTCAACCAAAAACTTTATGGCGGGTTTGATGATCCAAAACCTCTCCCGCGAACTCTTTTCCGTAGCCGACGAGCATGGCGGCAAGCTGCAAAACCGTGTTGTCTTCTACTGCGACGAGCTTGGCACGATGCCGCCATTCGATATTCTGCCGCTGTTCTCCGCAGGCCGAAGCCGCAAGCTGACGCTCGTGCCGATCATCCAGAGTCTCGCGCAGCTCGAAAAGAATTACGGTAAGGAGGGCGCGGAGATCATAGCCGATAACTGTCAGGATACCATCTTCGGCGGCTTTGCGCCCAACAGCCAGACAGCGGAGACGCTGTCCAAAGCCCTCGGCAGCCGGACAGTCCTTACCGGTTCTATCAGTAAAGGCAAGGACAGCAACAGTCAGAGCTTGCAGATGGCAGAGCGTGCTCTGCTCTCACCGGATGAACTGAAAAGTCTCCCGAAGGGAGAATTTGTTGTCATGAAAACCGGCACGCATCCCATGCGCACAAAGCTGCAATTATATTTCAAATGGGGCATTTCGTTTGAAGAACCATATCAGGTGCCGGAGCGCGCCCAGCGCGAGGTCTACTACGCCGGAAAGGAGGAATTGCTGATGAATATCAAGAAAAGTCTGTATTCCCAGCCGCAGCCGGTCACGGCATCAAAGCCGGATGGCTATATGAGCAGCTATGGCGATAAATGAGTTTCTTCGGTGAAATTTATGCCGATCCAGACCTGCCGCACAGGGCGCGGACAGTCTATATGTACCTCCGTGACCGTGCAGGCGGCGGGAACTGCTGGCCGGGGGTCAAGACGATTGCCCGCGACCTGCACCTCTCACCGCGCACAGTGCAAAGGGCACTGAATGATCTGGAACGTGCCGGATACGTCCAGCGCCAGCGGCGGTATCGTGAAAACGGAAGCTGCACGTCGAACTTATACGTTATAAGTGAGGTCAAATAGTAACACAGACGCTCCCCACCAAGGGGAACGTCCGCGCATTTGCTGTCACCAGCGCCATGACACCACGGCGCGGCTTGAAGGGCCAACTCTAGCTGAGAACCAATACAGAGAAAAAGTATGAATTTCTATGTTCTATGGCGATATATGTTAATGTGGTTTTTTCATCATGCATTCTCCTTCACGCGCGAGGATAGCGGCGCAGCTCAAAATGTCAATACAATTTGTTTCCTGCGGCGAAAAGAGAACAGCGCAGCATCGAGGCAAAAAGCCCGTCCGCTGCGCTGTCCGATGTTCGCTTATGGGGTCATGCCAGCGGCTTTGATGTTTAGCCGTAGGTCAGCCGTTCACTTCTTGCAGCGCCAGAGGAAGGTCACGATCTGCGCTCTGCTGCAATCCGCGTCGGGGTTGAATGTCGTGTTGGTGGTTCCTCTGGTGATGTCCTCCCTGACTGCCCACAGAACAGCGTCTGCATAGTAGGCGGTGGACTTCACATCGGCAAAGGGATTGGCAGTACCGCTTGCCGGGGATTTTTCAGAGCGCCACAGGAAGGTGACGATCTGGGCGCGGGAGCAGGCCATGTTGGGGCTGAATGTGGTGTTAGCGGTGCCCCAGGTGATGCCGTTCTCTATCGCCCACAGTACCGCGTCGTCGTAGCAGCTTCCGGTTGGAACGTCGGTAAACGGCATGGTTTGGGTTTCTGGTTTGGGGCTGCTAGCAGTACGCCAGAGGAAGGTTACGGCTTGCGCACGGGTGCAGATGCCGTCCGGGGAGAAGTGTGTGACATCCGCTCCGGTGATATACGAAGATCCGAAGAAACACAAGACATCCGGAAAAATGTTCAGAGGAAAGCTGCGGATTGGAGCGTTTTTTAATCCGCTGAAGATAGCCCGGCTCCCCATACAGCGGATCAGCGCCTGCCTCCGGAAGATGGTGATTGACGGGTATATCATTATAAACATGGACAACGGCAAATAGGAACGCGGACGCTCCCGCCGAGGGGAACGTCCGCGCGTTTGCTGTCACCAGCGCCGTGACACCACGGCGCAGCTTGAAGGGCCAACTCTATCTGAGATCCAATACAGAAAGAAGAAATCTAAGATTCAGGGGAGAAGAATCTCTATGTGTCAGGAACGATTATGTTGTGCTGCGGATTATTAATTGCGGTTGAAGCGATACTTTTTGGACAACCGCATTTGGTGAGCTTAAGCGTTTGGCAAGAAGCGTGATCGCAATCTGTACCATCTCTTCTGAAGAAAAGCTGATAGTTGTAATACCGTTTGAAAAATAATTGGTGGCAGCGATGTTGTCAAAACCAACAACAGCCATATCTTGGGGAATAGACAGACCTGCTTCTTGAAGCGCACGAATAACACCGAATGTTAAAATGTCGTATCCTGCAAGAATAGCATCAGGGCGTTCTTTGCGGGATAACAGCTCTTTCATTCTCAGGTATCCGCCGGTGTCGTAACCTTCTTCTCCGATAGCAACAAATTCCGGGTTCAATTTCAGACCGTTCTCACGCATAGCCTGACAAAAAAGCTCATATCTCTTGGAAATTGCAACTGTGCCAATAAAGCCGATTTTTTGATATCCCTTTGAAGTCAGATGGCGCAGGGCAAGTGAGATCCCGAGCTTTTCGTCGAAATCTATGCAGTCGAAATTTATGATACTGGAATCCGCGGGTGCAACCAGGACAGTTGGAATATTTGATCTGGAAAGTGCGCACAGCACATCAGCGCCGATGTTTTCCTCAATATCGGTGACAAGGAGCATACAGGAAACACCGATTTGCTCAAAAACAGAGAATGCCTGAATGAGCTTGGAGGAATTATAAGAGGATGTTTGGACAATGGGATGCAACCCTTTCAGGCTGAGCTGCTCTTCGGCGATCTTCAGTATTTTCATATAATACTCTGCAGTATAATCAGGAACAATAATTCCAGCAAGACGCCGATCGGCAGAATACATTCGATTTCGTGCCTTAAGTGTGTAACCAAGCGTTTGTGCCGCTTGAAATACACGTTGTCGGACCTCCAGACTGATAAGCTCGCTATTGTTTAGAGCTCGCGATACCGTCGATGGGCTGATGTTAAGATAGTCAGCGATATCTTTAATTGTTGCCATTTGAAAACTCCTTATCAAGAGGGATAAACAAAACGGATGCTACGGGACAGAAAAGCAGATAAGCACGGATTATAATTGCTGATGAAGCGAAAAAGGACAAGCGAAATTGAAAATACAGAGTGGTCACCTTAAAACCGAGAGTGAACATCTTTTTCAAAAGAAAATCAAGCAGCCACCAAGCAATACAACTATTGGGGTGGAAGCGATACCCATTGCTTCTATTATAGACATGGAAGAATCAGATTTCAAGCTATTTATGCAAAATTGCATTCAAACAATATTCTGTGAGTAATGTCCAGTAGATTCAAATGAAAGAGATAAAAAAATCATGAATACACATACTTCGCCTTGAAAACGAAATGAAAAATATCAAAAACATTTTATACAAAAAATCATTTGTTTTTTTGTAAATATCGACATGGCAAATGAATGCGAATTGTAATTGACAGAATTGCAGAAAAATGCTACCATATCAGTGCAAAAGTGCAAAGATATTGTGCAAAATTTGCACAGGAGGGTAAATATGAAGAAGTATATTCCGTATCCGGCGTTTCCAGAAGATGTTCCGATTGACTTATCGTATTTATACGAGGGTGAACGGCCGGCAGGAAAACATGGATTCCTTCAAGCAACTGATGATTACTTTACCTTTGAGGACGGAACGCCTGGACGTTTTTGGGGCGTAAATATAAATGGCAGCGCAAATTTTCCTGAACATTCTTATAGCGAGATTTTTGCGAAGCGCCTGATGAAGGTCGGAATCAATCTTGTTCGCTTCCATCAGTTGGACGCTGAGTGGGCAACGCCGAATATTTTTCAGTTTACAAAGGGATGCAGAAAAGGTAATACTCGCAGCTTTGACGAACAAAGCATGGAGCGGCTTGACTATCTGGTCTACTGCCTGAAAGAAGCAGGAATCTACATCTATATGGATATACACACATATAGAAAATTCAAGGCGGGCGATGGGGTTCAAAGCTATGAGCAGCTTGCGGATGCAGCGAAACCCTACACTTGCTTTGATGAAGGTATGATTGAACTTCAAAAAGCATTCGCAACAGACTTTTGGCTGCATTATAACCCATATACGAAGCTGCAGAATAAGGACGATCCTGTTTTCGTGCTTGGTGAAGTTACAAACGAAAACGATTTGTTCCAGCTGCCAATCACGGTTGAACCGTATGCTTCGGATTTCCGCAGAATGTTCAAGGGCTGGGGAAACCATAAAGGAATTCAGGTTGATAGCGAGAATATCGATATCAACGGCGACGATCCTGACCTTGTCAACTTTAAAATTGAACTGCAGGAAAAGTATTATAGAGAAATCATTGCGCATCTGCGTGGATTGGGCGTTCGCATCCCTTTGTGTGGAACCAACTGGTATGTTAATGACGCAAATTTGAAAGCACAGTTGGTCGGTGACTACACAGACAGCCATATGTATTTTTACGATTGGCGCTGGGGTGAGTTTGAGAAGCACTGCATCAATCAGTCTCTCAGCGGGACGTTTAATATCAATGTCTCTGCACTTGGAAATGCACGGACAATCGGCAAGCCGTTCTTCTGCTCGGAATGGGATATGCCGTGGCCGAATGAGTATCGTGCTGAGAGCTCGATTCTTTATGCGGCGATCAGTGCGTATCAGAATTGGGGCGGTATGGCAATCCATACATACTCATATACGACGAAGCTTGAGCGTATGCAGATTCTTGGTAAGGAGATCAATAGCAGCTCAATCGGAAATGTTCCGTACCGGGAAGGCATTTTCAGCGTGTGGAATGATCCGGCAAAATTCGGACTGTTCTATCATAGCGCTATGATCGTTCGCCGCGCGGATATTACTCCTGGGAAAACAGTTACGGCCGTTCAATCCGGAAATCTTGCAGAAAAGGCGTTTAATAAAGGAAAACAGATCTATACCGGGGTGGAAGCGCGTCGACTCGGCATTAAATTTGATGAGGAATATGATGGTGCGGTGATTGCGGATACCGATCTTCTTGTACCGGAGTCGGCAGGCGAGATCGCATCTGATAACGGTCAGTTGTATCGCAGCTGGAAAAAGAAATACGGAACCATTAAGACTCCGATGACGAAATGCGCATACGGACTTCTGAATCAAAATCAGGATATCGATTTGGATGGAGTCAAAGTCAATTGCCATTCTGATTTTGCGGTGATTGCAATGAGCTCTATTTCTGATCAGCCGATTGCTGAATCCGACAATATTCTTCTCACGACAGTTGGACGGGTTGAAAACACGGATGCGAAGTTCGCAGACGAGCTTATGCTTGACTATGGTAGAGCACCGATTCAAGCAGAGGTTATTGAAGCAGACATTGAAATAGAGACGAAGCAGAAGGCACTGCGGGTGTGGGCGATTAGCCCGGAAGGCCTGTACGTCGGAAAAGTTCCAGCCACCTATGAAGATGGAAAACTGAAATTCAGTCTGGGCAAAACAATGTGCAGCATGTACTATTTGATCCAGGCTGACTAAGCCGAGAGATTATTGTGTCGGAGGGGAGAACATGGGAAAAGAATTGCTCCTGAAGTGTGAGCAGATGTGCAAGAGCTTTGGGCCAACAAAAGCGGTCAATCATGTTGATCTCGAAGTGTTTCGGGGAGAAATCAGAGGCCTTATTGGAGAAAATGGCTCTGGTAAGTCTACAATTTCCTCAATTATTGCGGGCGTTCAGCCGTGCGATAGCGGGACGATGTATTACAACGGGAATACATATACGCCTAAGAGCATGGTTGATGCACAGAAAACTGGTATCAGCATGGTAGTGCAGGAAATGGGCACGATTCCCGGCATCACCGTTGCGGCAAATATTTTTATCGGCAAAGAACAGCGCTTTAAAAAAGGACTGGCTGTTGATACGAAAGCAATGAACGCAGAAGCAACCAAAGTTCTTGAAGAACTTGGTGTTTCTGATATCAAGGCCAGCGCAATGATCGATCAGCTGAACTATGAGGATCGTAAACTCGTCGAAATTGCTCGAGCAATATATGATGAGCCGAATCTGTTTATTGTCGACGAAACAACGACAGCACTCTCGCAGCGTGGACGTACGATTGTCTACCGGCTGATGAAAAAGCTCAGTGAGCAAAACAAGGCGGTCCTGTTTATTTCTCATGATCTTGAGGAACTGAAAGAGGTTTGCACAGCGGTTACAATTCTGCGCGATGGGTGCTTGATTGCCACCCTGGAGCAGGATGATATGAGTGTTGAGAAAATGCGTTCGTGCATGATCGGGCGTGAAATTTCTGGCGAATACTACCGTCAGGATATGGATGGCTCATATGGTGAAAAAGTCGTCTTGCGCGCTACAGATGTATCGAACGGGCCGGTGCTTGAAAAGTTTTCTCTGGAATTACACGAAGGAGAGATTTTGGGCATTTGCGGTCTGAGCGAAAGCGGTATGCATGAACTCGGACGGGCGTTGTTCGGTGCCGACAAGCTTTTGACTGGACATGTGGAAGTCGTTGGGAAGGGGAAAGTTACAAGTCCGCTGACTGCGATCTCGATGGGAATTGCCTACGTGTCGAAAAACAGAGACATCGAAGCGCTGGTCTTGAGAGACTCCATAGCAAATAATATCGTGCTGCCGTCAATTCCAAAATTAGAGCGCTTCGGGCTGATTTCAGATAAGTCAGAAAAGAAACTTGCGGACGAGCAGGTTCAAAGTATGCGGATAAAATGCGAAAGCGCAAAGCAGAATGTTGATCAGCTTTCTGGCGGCAACAAACAAAAGGTAGCGTTTGCGAAGTGGCTGGGCAATGGCTCAAATATCCTGATTCTGGATTGCCCGACAAGAGGCATCGATATTGGCGTTAAAGTCTTTATGTATCAGTTGATTTACCGTCTGAAAAAAGAAGGAAAGTCAATTGTTCTCATTTCCGAAGAGCTCCCCGAGTTGATTGGCATGAGCGACCGCCTGCTGGTCCTGAAAAATGGCAAACAGAGCAACAGTTTCGTCCGCGATGCGGCACTGACTGAAAGCGACATTATTCAATACATGATTTAAGGGGGTGTCGTAACAGTGAATGGAATTGAGAATAAAAAGCGGGAGAAGCTGAACATAAGGAGTATCAGTTCGGTTTTAGGACTTATCTTTACGATTCTCCTCTTCTTAGTCTGGACACGTGGTTCGATTGCAAGAGTGTCGAATCTTGAAGTTATTGTGAACCAGGCCTACAACATTATTCTGATTGGTGTCGGCGCAATTTTTGTATTTGCTTATGGCGGCCTTGATTTTTCGTTCGGTGCGCTGATTGCTGCATGTACGTTAGTTATTACGCTGCTCACACGCGCGGGATACCCCTTTTGGATTGCAATTCTTGCATCGGTACTTTTGGGCGCATTTTCTGGCTATTTGATTGGTGCGCTAAGCCAGTATCTTCGCATTCCCGTTTTCATTGTGTCTCTCAGCTTTGAGTATATCTGGCGCGGCGTAACGGAGCTGGGATGTGCAACGAGTCTTTTGTATGCGCCTTCGGAGTTTACCTCTCTGTTTAACAGCTGGAGTATCAGAATTCCTGTTTTGCTCGTTTTCTTCGTAGTGTTCTACTTGTTATATAACAAAACACGAATCGGAAAATACCTGCGCGCAGTCGGCGGCAATATGACGGCTGCAAGTCTTAGTGGTGTAAAAGTTAGCCGTTATGCTATTTTGGCGCATGTGTTTGCTGGAATCTGTGTAGGCGCGACCGCAGTATTCTCATTAGCCCGTGCAACTTGCGCTATTGCGACGACAGGTAACGGCCTTGAGATGGATGTGCTGATCGGTCTGGTCCTTGGCGGAATGGCAATGGGTGGAGGCGCTGGTTGTAAATTTAGCTCGATCCTGATTGGCGCTTTTACGCAGGCAATTTTGAGCAATGGCCTGATTCTGGTTGGTATGAACCAGTATTGGGTGGAAGGTATTTCTGGCGCGATCTTTATTGTAGTTGTCGCCCTGTCTCTAAAACGTGCAGGACGCGGTAAAGGCAGCAGGTAATGGTGGGAGGTTAGAAGAATGAAAAAGGTATTGCAGTTCGTAAAAATTCTGATCCTGCCGCTGATCGCATATCTGATCTTCGTTATTGTGTCCAATGGACGATTTGGTTCATTTGGCGTTGTGAAAAAGTTTGTCCTCCAGTCCGTATATCCGACGATTATTGGACTTGCTTTATACAACATCATGGAAATGGGGTTGTGGGATTTTACACCCGGCTCAGTTCTGCTGCTCAGCGGTATTGTTGGCGGTAATTTGGCAGTCACACTTAATTTGGGGCTTGTCGGAATGGTTCTGGTTACGATTGGAACCGCGATGATTTTGACAGTTATCAACTGCCTGGTGCTCCAATATACAAAGATTCCGCCCATGATTGCCAGCTGCGGCGTTTTGATGGTATATGAAACGCTTGCTGCGGTGCTGTTTAATGGAACGTACGCCATGAATCGCAGCTGGTCCTTTCTTGGGCGCGCGCCGTGGGCATATATCATCTTCCTGGTGTGCTTGGCAGTATGCCTATTTATCAACAAGAAAACGACATTTGGCTATAATGTTCGCGCGCTAGGTCGTGGTCAAAATGTTGCAGTCAGCATTGGCGTTAATATGAACCGCACGAGACTGATTGCCTATTTGCTTGAAGGTGTTTTCCTTGGTATTGCCGCAGTGCTTTACTTATGCACACAGGGATCCGCATCAGCGAAAATGAACATGGCATCGACCAGCATTTCGCTGGCAGCGATTATTGCTGTTGTAGTAGGCCAACATCTTTCCAGCCTGTGCAATCCCGCAATTGGCATTTGGATCGGTACTGTAACCATAAAAATTATCTCGTCCGGCTTGCTGTCGCTGGGCGTGAATACAGCATGGCAGAAGATCATTAATGGTATTTTCTTTACGTTGCTGCTGCTTGTGTTCAGCGTGAAAGATATTCTGGAAGATCAGAAAAAACGTCAGACGAGAATCAAAGAACTTCAGTGAACAAAAAATCCATAATTTGATGCGGAACCGCATTAAATAATAAAAACAAGGAGAGACGAAAATGAAAAAACTATTCGCATTGATGTTGGCCCTTGCGCTTATGCTTGGCATGCTTGCTGGCTGCGCGCAGAAGGCACCGGAGACTACGGACGAAACTGTGGCACCGGCCGAAGAAACCACCACGCAGGAACAGACCCCTGCGCAGGAGCAGCCTGCGACAGAAGAAAGCAGCGGCAATGATGACCTCGTAAAAATCGGCTTCATCTGCTGGGGCTATACCGATGCTGAGAGCAAGACCTATGTCCGTCTGCTCGATTATGCTGGCGCGGCTGCCGGTTTCGAGCCTGTTTACGCAACGTTTACCGATACGGAAGACATCATCAACCAGGCTGAATCTCTGATTCAGGCGGGCTGCAAGGGCATCCTCACAACGATCGCCAGTGCGTCTTTGATGGACCTGTGCGAAAAGAACGAGGTATATCTGGCGCAGTGGGCCAGCGAAATCACCGACGAGCAGGTTGCAAGCTATGTTGAAAAATCCGACTATTGGATCGGCTATAGCTTTACCGACAACTACGAGACTGGCAGAGGCATGGTTGAGCACCTGTATGATGCGGGCGTCCGTAACCTTCTGCTCCTCGGCCCGACTTCCGGCAACGCCTGCCATGACCTCCGCTTCGAAGGCGCACTGGATAAGGTCAAGGAATATCCGGACCTGAACCTTGTTGATACTTGGCGTGATGCAGAATGGGAAACCAAGATGGCTGATACGATTGCCAACTATATGGCGATGTATCCCGAAATCGACGGCGTTATCACCACTGGTGCGTCGAACGGTGTTGGCGATGCTGTCGTTCAGGCCATTGCCAATGAAGGCCTTATCGGAAAGCTCAAGTATGCAACGATGGATATCGTGGACAACACTCGTGAGTATCTGGCTGAAGGCTCTATGACCGCAGTCTGCGGCGAGACCCTGAGCGATGTCGCGTGGCTTTCGATCGTCATGGCAAACAAGGTCAACGGCGCAGATTGGGAACTGCCGATGAAGATCGTCCTGAAAGTTGGCTGGATGACCTCTCCGGAAGAGTTTGATGACTTCTCGAACTATGTTCAGGGCGAAGGCGTTCAGCCGTATTCCGCAGAAGAATATGCAAGCGTATCTATTGTGAAGAACCCCGATGCAACGGCACAGGATATGCTGGATCTGGCGTATGCTTCTTCCCTCGAAGAAATCAAGGCAAAGGCCAACTGACAATCTAACAGGTGGGTAGATGCTGTACAAAACAGCATCTGCCCACATCAGGTAAGCAATTAGGCTCCGGCGTGTAGACGCTGCTTGACAACGCCAAGATCAGAGATTGTCGGGCGGGATAAGCTCCACGTCGGAGTTTTTATATGCGTTGGCAAAAGAAAATGGGAGTACTTGTAAAGATGAGGAAAGATAAAGAGCTGGACCAGCTGGCAACGGCGGCGATGCAAAAGATAATCGACTACGGAATTGTTCCTGGAAATGCGTTGATGATCGGCCAGAATGGAAAGAAGATCTATGAGAAATACCTCGGATACGAGAACATAGAAAAGTCAAGACCAATCAGCGAGAATACGTTATACAGAATGTATTCTCTTACCAAGGTCGTTACGGTTGTTGCTGCGCTCCAGCTTTGGGAACGAAACGGCTTTTCCATGGACGATCCTCTGTCCAAATACATTCCGGAGTATTCGAAAATGCGCGTTGTAGAGAAGTCTGGAGAACTGCGCCCTGCGGCGGTTGATATAACTGTTCGTCACCTGCTGACGATGACCTCTGGACTTGGATACGACGATCCTGCAGGGCGATATCGTGATTTTGCCGACAGCTTTCATGCAGCACGAAAAAACGGGACTTCTTGGGATACTGTGCGTGTGGCTAGAGAGATGGCAAAACTTCCGCTATTGTTCGAACCCGGGACACGCTTTTGCTATGGCTTTTCCTATGATGTTCTAGGCGCGTTGGTGGAAGTCATCAGCGGACAGACACTCGCTACCTATTGTAAAAATCATATTTTCGCACCACTGTGTATGCAGGATTCAGGGTTTTCTCTGGACACAAAAGGTCACTGCAGCCTTGCCGGGGGATATTGCATGGAAAACGGAAAGCTGATGGAATACCATGGTATTGATGTGCCACTGGTTGAATTGATGCGCTTTGATAATCCAAAGTATCTCTCCGGCGGAGCGGGTTTGCTATCTACGTTGAAGGATTACTTTACCTTTACACAAATGCTGGCTTGCGGAGGCAGTCTAAACGGTGTTCAGATATTAAAAGAGTCTACTGTGAAGATGATGCACACACCGCAGCTGAGTGCAGAGCAAAGAAACAGCTATAATGACCCCGCAGAGGATCCATGCTCATTTGGAAAAGCATATACATATGGATATGGAGTGCGCGTGCTGACGGGAACACAGCCAAATTGCGTTGCTTCGATAGGCGAATGGGGCTGGTCAGGGGCACTTGGAACATGGATGGCAATTGATCCAGCAAAGAATCTTTTCTTCGTATATGCACATCAAAATATGTCACCAGAGCACTCGAGCTTTGTGCCCGATTTAATGCGGGCAATTTATGCGAGTATAGAATAGGAGAAGATAATATGATGCGGTTTGCCGATGTTATTCAGGTCCCAGCAGATCGGTACGATGAATATGTTGAAAAACACGAACACATTTGGCCACAGATCGTCGAGAAGATGCATGCGGCTCATATTGAGAATTTCAGTATTTTTTATCGGGATGGGTACTTGTTTAAGTATTATGAATATAGCGGGAATAACTATGAGGCTGATATGAAGCGTCTGGAGAATGACGAGGAAAATCAGCGCTGGCTGGAATTTACGGCAGTATGTCAAAAGCCAGTCAGTACGGCGGAAAAGCACGAATGGTGGGCACCCATGAAATTGATTTTTCATCTGTAAATGAAAGGAGTAGAATCATGAAACGTTCGGAAATCAATGCGTATATTAAATGGGCTGAGGAACTTCTGGAGAAATACCAGTTCAAACTTCCGCGCTACGCATATTGGGACATGAATATGTGGAAAGAAAATCGCGATAAACTGGAAACGATCCGTACTGTAATGATGGGCTGGGATATCACCGATTTTGGAAGCAACGACTTCGAAAAAATCGGGGCGGTGCTTTTTACTGCCCGTAACGGAAACCTGAAGCATCCAGGTCTCGGCTCACCTTATGCCGAAAAATATCTGCTGTTCCACGAGGGACAACAGCTCCCCATTCATTATCATGCCAGTAAGACTGAGGATATTATCAATCGCGGCGGTGGCGTAATGTCTATTCGTTTCTTCCGGAGCAAAGAAGATGGAACAGTCGATTACGACAGCAACGTGACATTCTTCAGTGATGGCATCCCTTATACAGTGAAGGCAGGAGAGCCGGTTGACATTGCAACGGGTAACAGTGTGCGTATTACCCCGTTCCTGTATCATACGTTTGGAGCAAAGAAAGGCTGCGGCCCCTTGATCGTCGGCGAGGTCTCTGCTGTAAACGACGATCTGACAGATAATTATTGGGCAGAGCCGATCGCTCGGTTTGCAGATATCGAGGAAGATCAGCCTATATGGCGGCCGCTGTGCAACGAGTATGACTTGAAAATATAAGCAGCGGGGGAAATCAGAACTGCGGAGGAATATATAATGAAAAAGAATGTCGGATTTGTTTGTTTCGGCGAGGTCAACACGCCGATCGAGCGTCTGCAGATGAAGCACGACGAGGCGCTGGGTGTTCTGAAGGACATGGGCTATGACCTGCTGGACGCAGGGCTCGTCATCGACGATGAAAAATACGCGACCGCCGACGCGGCGGCGGAAAAGCTGCGCGGCTTTGATATGTGCTGCCTGGTCGTCTGCGTGGCGGGCTGGGTCCCGACGCACGCCGTCATCCGCGTGACCGACCAGTACCGCCATATCCCCATGCTCCTGTGGGGCCTGTGCGGCTGGAAGCAAAACGGGCGCATCATCACCACCGCCGAGCAGGCCGGTACCTCGGCCATCCGCCCGACGTTCGAGGCGCTCGGCTACGATTTCAAGTATGTTTACAACATTATCGGCAAAGACTATCCACGCGCGAAGCTCGACGCATTCATTTCCGCCTGCGCGGCCAGGCGCGCCCTGCGCGACGCGCGCGTCGGCACGATGGGCTACCGCGATATGCTGCTGTTCGGCACGCAGTATGAGGGCAACTCCATGCGTGGCCAGCTCGGCGTCGAGGTCGAACCGTATGAGATGCTCGAGATGGTCCGCGCGCTCGACACGCTGGAGCCGGACAAGATCGCCGAGGGCGTGAAGTACGTCAAGGAAACCTGGAAATTCGAAAAGCCCTGCGATGAGGCGATCATCGAAAAGGGCGTCAAATACGCGCTTGCCATCGGCAAGAAGATCACCGAGCGCGGCTGGGAGGCCATCACGCTTCTCGACGTCGACGGCATGAAGAAGCTCGAGGGCTTCCCCCCCTGCCATGGTCTTCATCCTGCTCGAGCATTACTACCACGTGCTCACCACGCCGGAAAACGACGTCATGGGCTGCGTGACGCAGCTGATCATGAAGTATCTCTCCGGCCAGACCGTGCCGTATCTGGAGTACTACGAGTTCTTTGAGAACAGCATAATCGCGGGTGTGCCGGATTATATCCCCGAGCCTGTGACCGACGGCCCGGTGACGGTCCTTCCCGCCGCCTTCGGACTGCTCAACACGTCGCTTCTGTGCGTATCGAAGGTCAAGACCGGCTATGTGACCTGTGCGCGCCTTGCCTACATGCACGGCCGCTACCGCATGCACGTCTACACCGGCGAGGCCAAGACGCCGCCCGCGTGGAACGAGTACGGCTGGGATGATCCCGCGCCGCAGCTGCCGTCGCTGGAGATCTTCCCCGATTCGTGCACCGTGGAAGAATTTGCGCAGAACGTCTGCTGCCAGCACGTCATCGTCGCCTACGGCGATTACACCGAGCAGCTGCGCGATTTCTGCAGGCTGATGGACATCGACCTCGTCATGTAAAGCTGTGTCACCAAATAAGACTTCCTAAATATTGAAGGCGCTGTGAGAATTCGCATAAGCAAACGAATTCTCACAGCGTGCTATTGGAAGCCGGTGACAGGGCTATAGTTGTGATGAATTATTTTCAACAATTGACCGCAGGTGTCAGCCGTGCCTCGTTAGAAGCATGGCTTCTAACGAGGCACAATACAGAAGTCTGAATTGTTTTTTTGATACTTTTCAGAGACACGAGGGGTATATACTCTTTTGGCGCATATGCATTTCCGTCGGCTTCCGAGTAATCTGTACAACACCCGTCTGAGATAGTAGCAACTCTGGCGGCACCGAGGCAGGTGGCCTCTGTTATCGTCAAAACGACAGCCTGTACGCCGGGCTTGAAAACGGCGTCAGCCATTTTGCTGAGAGTCCGTTTTCGGTGCGTCCGTCGGCGGTTGCTCGCAGCCGTGACGATTTCGGCCTATTGGAGCGGCAGGGCCGCTTCCCGGATGCCCTACAGCGCCATCCTGCATGACCCGAAGAAGACGCTCGTCGCCCTGCTTTCCGGCAAGCGCTGCGTTCCAGTTGGCGCTGACCATGTCCAGGAATCCAACAGTATCGAGCATATGCTGTGTCGCGTTAGGCTTCTCCTATGGCCCAATTTGGTCGACGCTCGCCGCCAGAGTCTGGTGCGGGCGCGGCAGGCGTCATGAGTGCGAGCTACGGCATCGAGAGGGATGCTACTCCCGGTGTTGATGGAAACTGCGCATGACCGAGTTGAGATCCCGGCGGCGTTTGTATTACTTGCTATATCTGCAGTGCTCGGGAGGATTTCCTGTAAGAGCATATCAGGCGACCGGAGCTGAAGTAATAAACGCGAAAATACATACAGAAGGGCGCAATGTCGGAACATCTGCATCAAATTTACAGGGCAATGCTCGTTTTGGAAGCATTAAGGCTGCTCTCGGAGCGACGATGGAAACGGAATGCTTGTGTTCAAAATATAGGATAACGGCGATTTTATATATTATGAGAGCTATGCCTATGAATATGATAGTTAGCTTGTGTCTTTTAAAGTCAGAGAGTGTTATACTAAATACGAGAAAGAGAGCCAATTGGAAAAGGAAAAAATATATCAATATTTGGGCGAAAATGTTTATCGATTGAGGAAACGGCGTGGAATGACGCAGTCTGAGATCGCTGCATGTATTGGTTGCAATCAGAAGTATATATCGCAAATAGAAACAGGCTCTGCGAAAGCGAGCGTTTCGATTTGTTATAAAATTGCGAGTACTTTTTCGGTATCGGTCGATTCGCTCTTTGCAGACCCGGAAAAATGCGTGAACTCTGGTGATAATACTTCAGATAGAGAGTTTGCTGAGAGTATTACTAGAACAATTATTCAATACATAGACGCAAAGAAATAGCGGTGTTCCGGCGAACACCGCTATTTTTAACCCTCGTACTTCTGTTTCCGCATCAGGCGCATCATACCGAGCAGGAATTCCTGCTGCTCGTCCGAAAATGTAGCCGCCAAATGGGAAATCTCGCGCAAGCGTACATTTTGCTCTTCAAATTCCGGATAGATGAGCCACTCGGTCGGTGCGCCCAGCGTCCGCAGCAGCTTTTCCATTGTATTGAGCGTCGGCCGCCGCTCACCTCGTTCCAATGCGGCGATATGCCTTGTGGTAAGCCCAACCTGATCCGCAAGCTGTTCGCGCGTCATATTCTTCCCCTCGCGCAATTCTTCCAATTTTTCACCGAAACGCTCCTCTAATGGAGTATTATAAATCGACACCAGTAGTTCACCTCCGACACGAGTATTGTACAGAATACCCGCTGTTTCAGAAATGCTCTAATGGTGTCGAATTTTGTTCACTATCAGAGGACGAAATAAGGAAATACCTCCAGCGCCGCATATAAAAAAACGGCAGTGCTGGAGGGCGATCCGTGCGACTAAAGCGCTCCATTCCTGCCGGGATGGAGCGTTTTATGCTATTTTCCCCTAAAAAGAGGCGCGGGCTGCGCCTCAAATGGTGACCAGCAGCCCAGAACACCGGTAGATTCCACTCGTGCCGCAAGGCCGCTTTCAAACAAGTGGCAGTTGTACGGCGTCGAGTGGAACTACTGGTGAATATTTTTAGCGTCCGTCAGTGTGCAAACGCTGCAAATTGCAGCCGTAGCACACTGGCGGATTTTTATTACCCTATCCGCGCCCCTCCGTTTCTGACATTTGCCCATCCGCGCAAATGAAATTCAGAAATGGAGGCAGCGATATGCTGATTAAAATTGTCCAAAATGGAATCGAATCTGACTGGTTCCAGCTCACGAAAAAGGCCCACCGCGAACTGATCAAAATGAAGCCGGAGGCGGCGATCATACATATCGAGGATGTCTACCCGGAATCTCCGGATGCCGGGCGCGTGATCCGCTTGGACTTCCGGCTATTTACGGTTTTGACGCGGGAATTCAAGCTGGAAGATCTCAAACAGGAGAAGCGCGATGAGCGCCATATAGAAAAGCTCCGGCTGGAAGCCAGACCTGCCAATGCGCCAGAGTTGGCATCAAAGACGCTGGACGAACAGTACATCCGTCAGGAGATCAAGGATTTGCTGGAGTCCGCGCCTGCACTTGCAGGGCTGACACCAACACAGTTGCGGCGATTCCAATTGTTTGCCGAGAATGGCAAGTCATTTCGGGAAATTGCAAAGATTGAACAGTGCGAATATAGTGCTGTACGGAAGTCTGTGAATCAGGCAATAGAAAAAATGAAAAAATTTTTGAAAAGAGGGTGCTCAAAACGCGATTTTCTGTCGGATTAAATAGAGGGACATTTACCTCTGTTGTTCTTTGAAAAAAGAATATCCGATTCAACAGTACATCAGTTGGCAGAACCCGACGAGGGAAAGCGATTTGGCGGATGCGCGAAGACCACCTGTGCGGGAGCGATGCTCCTGCATAAAGACGGCCCAATAAGGTGACGAGCGGACCCATCCAGCCGGAAGCAGCTTTGGCAAGCTGTTTTGCGATGACCCTGCTAACCTATAATGGTACACCTGTCCAGCCACAACGGAACGTAATGGGGGCAGCTCGGAGAGATCCTCGGAGGGGTGCA
>OLXK01001147.1_pt1 | contig 20339 bp, 20 predicted proteins | sample 1674321 | NCBI WGS metagenome assembly OLXK01 (sample SAMEA103958162, study PRJEB25191) | human gut metagenome | reverse complement strand
ACAGTAATATTTTTATAAAAAAGGTTGATATTATAACCGCATAAGGTTATAATAGAAGTAAGGTAAAGGGGGTTATATTATGGACGTACAAAAAGCCGTTAAATACATGTTGACATCTGCCGGGCTTAGTTCCCGCGATTTAGACACTGCTTTTGGATGCAGCAAGTCCGTGGCCGCTACCAAAGTAAGCAAAGGCATTTATAGCATTAAGGACTTGCTGACAATAGCCAACGCCTGCGGCGCTACCGTTAAAATAACAACGCAGGACGGCACAGAAATCCTTTTAACAAAAGACGCTGCACAATAACAGCATAAGGCGCTGCCATAACGCAGCATACAGCCCAGGGCATACACGCCCAGGGCTTTTTTATTGCCCTTGTTGGTATCAGTACCGGCATGGGCTTTTTGTTATTTATAGGCGCCGATGGGCGGCCCGAAGACTGCCGAACCGAAGAACCTGCAAAAGATGAAACAAACATGGTACAAATGCGGGGTAAGGCATCTACAATCAGCGGCGGGCGTGTGTAATAATTAAAGTGTAGCCAGCAAAGCATAGTGTTACACAATAGTTTGAAGTATTTAAAAAGCATAAATTATGCACGCAAAAACGCGCGCGGGTCCTTCTGGCGGGGGTGGCGGTAACAATGGTCGGGCACCCCGCGTCAAGTCTACTATGAAAATTTTGAAAAATGACCTCTGAATTTTGGGTGTGAGCCGATGAAAAATGAAACACAAGCAAATACCCTTGAAAGCGAAAAAAACCTTACAGAAGTAAAGCAGGCGCTTAAAAAGAGCGCTTTAGGGTATAAGACAACCGAAACAAAAGTAACTAAAGATAGATTTGGAAAACCTGTTGCCAAAGTAACAACAAAAGAACGTCCGCCGGACCCGAAAGCTGCAATGGCTTTGGCAAAATTACAGCAGACAGAAGCTGGAAAGATGCCGCCAAAACGTAACAAACGCATTGAGGAAACAGAAGACGGCAGAATATTGGTCAGCACAGCAACACTTGCAGATATTATGCATGTATCAACAAACACAGTAGGTACCTGGGAGCGGCAAGGATGCCCGAAAGAAAAGCGCGGCTGGTATGACATTAAAGCTGTTATTGGCTGGCGCGGGCGTGAAATCGGCGTACAAGGTGGCGCAGATGGTTTATCAGCAAAACTGGAAGCCGACACAAAATTAAAACAGGCTAAAGCCAAAATGGCTGAGCTGGAATTACAGCAGAAAAGCGGAGAACTTGTGCCGCTGGCACTGGTAGAGCAGGTAGTTGGTGAGAAATTTGCCAGTATCAGGGTATCTATGTTGTCAATAGGCGACCTTATTATGGCAGAAATGTACAGCCAGTACCCGGAACTGGCACAGCAGGCAAGGAGAGTTATAGATGGGCATATCAGAAAATCGCTTGAAGAAATCGCAGACACCGGCGAGTTTAGATACTACGCAGGAAGAAGAACTGATAAAAAGCCAGTTGGCCGCCCTCGAAAGTCTCGTTGAAAATGCCTGCCGAGTATTTAAGCCGCCGGAGCGGTTAAGCGTTTCGGCGTGGGCAGATAAATACAGGTATATGTCGAGCGAAGAAACAAGCCGACCGGGCCCGTGGCGTACAAGCATTGTGCCGTACCTGGCAAAAATTATGGACTGCTTAAATGATGATGATATTGAAAAGGTCATTTTCCTGAAGCCGACCCAGATAGGCGGCACAGAGGCAGGCATTAACATTGTGGGTTATATCATTGACCAGGCACCGAGCCGTATTTTATATGTGCTTCCGGACGAAGATACAATGCGCGACTTTTCAAGTCAGCGCTTACAGAAAGTTTTGCGCACCAATGAATGTTTCAAAGGCAAGTACCGTGAGGACAGTAAGGATTTAATGCTTTCCTTCCGTGGCGGTTTCTGCAAATTCGGTAACGCAGCATCGGCTACAAAACTTGCGAGCTGGTCCGTGCCGGTAATCGTACTGGACGAAATCGACAAGTACCCGAAACAGGCGAGCAAAGAAGCATCGCCGCTGAAACTGGCGGAAGAACGTACTAAAAACTGGCCGGGTAAACGCAAAATGTTCTTCTGGTCAACGCCGACACTGAAAACAGGGAACATTTGGCAACTTTGGGAAACGGCAGACCTGCGTTTTGAATTCCAGGTGCCGTGCCCGTTCTGCGGTCACTACCAGGCTTTGGAGTGGAAGCAGGTGCGGTTTAACGCCGAGGAAGACGTAACCGCTATCCAGTACAACACGCATTATGAATGCTGCTCCTGCGGCGGGCATATTACCGACCAGTACAAGCCTGAAATGCTGGAGAAAGGCCGCTGGGTGGCGCTGAATGAAATCAGCGGCAAGCCTAAAAGCGTTGGCTTTAAGCTGAACAGCCTTTACAGCCCGTGGGTAACCTTTGGGCAGATGGCGGCAGAATTTATCCGTAGTAAAGATAACCCGCTGCTGTTAATGAACTTTGTTAACTCTTGGCTCGGTGAGCCGTGGGAAAGCAAAAGCGCAGTTATGGAAGCGGATGTTGTGTTACAGCATAAAACTGACTGCCCGATGGGCGTTGTGCCGGATTGGGCGCAAATGCTTACCGGTGGGGTTGACGTGCAAATGGGTTACTTTTACTGGGCAATATATGCATGGGGCCCAGGCGTTACCGGACAGGTTATGGCTTACGGCAGGGCGTTAAGCCTTTTAGAAGTTGAAACAATTATGGACACCTTCTATCCGGACAAAAACGGAAATCCTAAATTGCAGGTAAGCTGCTATGGCATAGATACCGGTTACCGGACGGAAGAAGTTTATAACTACTGCGAAACGCGGCGCAACATTGCTATACCGGTAAAAGGCGCATCCACGCCGATGGTAGGCAGGGCAAAGCCGTCCAATATAGAGCGTAAGGACAGAATAAATACAATGCCTTTGCAACTTTGGATTTTGAACACCGATGCTTATAAGAACGAAATTGCTTATCGACTGGAAATGCCGGTGGGCAAAGGAAGCTGGATGTTAAATGCTGACTGTGACCGTGAATTTGCAGAACAAATTACGTCAGAACATCGCATTATCGAAAGTAAGGGCGGCAGGGATGTTGAACGCTGGGTGAAAAAGACCAGCGCCAAGCAAAACCACTGGTGGGACTGTTCGGTATATGCGTTTGCAGTGGCAGACCTGGCACATATGCGCCAGTTGCAGGACGAAGAACCCGAACAGGTTGCAGGGCAGACTGTGGAAACACACGAAAATGCCGTACCATTACCGGGATTTAGTTTATAAAGGGGGGATGATGATTGCCTACACTTGACGAACTGCATCAGCAGTATAGGGAAACGTTGGACGCCATAAGCGCCATTAAAAAAGGCGGGCAGGAAGTACAGACCCGTAACGGGCGTGTCAAAGCGGCTGATTTGGGGCTTTTAATGCAAGAAAAAGCAGACCTGGAACGGCAGATAGCCGACACAGAAGCTGCAAATTCAAGTCCTTACGGCGGGAGTTTTGCAACACCGGTAGCTTTTTTCGGAAAGAGGTATTGAGTTTATGGAAAACAATCAGAGAAACCCCACCTGGGGCGAGCGCTTAGACCGCTTAATAGCATTTTTTAATCCCTCAGCAGGCTTGAAAAGAATGGGTGCAAGGGTACAATTAAGGTTTGCACAAGGATATGAAGCCGCTGCACCTTGGAGAAACAGCGCAAACTGGTTTCCGGCAGACGGCAGAGCCGAAGGCATCAACCGCCACGGCAGACGTTTTTTGAGGGCAAAAGCCCGCTATCTGGAGCGAAACAGCGAAATCGTAAACAGTATTTTAAATGCTTACCAACGCAATACCGTTGGCAAAGGATTTAACTTGCAGGTTAAGACCGATAACGCAGACTGGAACAGCCTTGTTGAGAAAGTGTGGCGTGAATGGTGCAAACCGGGGAACTGTGACGTAACAGGGCAGTATTCGCTTACCGAAATTCTTGCAATGATTGTGCGCCGTAAGATTGTAGACGGCGGCAGCGTGCTTGTAAAAACGTTGGATTCAAAAGCAAAAATACCGTTTCAATTACAACTTAGGGAAGTGGATGACATTGATGCTTTTGGCCAGATAAAGAATGGCGACAATCCGATTGTTGACGGCATTGAGGTTAACGCTTACGGCAGACCCATTGCCTTTTACCTGCGGAAATACGACCTTGTAACACTTGCGCAGATTAAAAGCGAGCGCATTCCGGCGGACAGGGTATATTTCTTGTTTGATAAGGAGCGACCAAGTCAGGTACGCGAAGTAACGCGCCTTGCCCGCACCATTGAAAAGGTAAATGACCTTGACGAATTTATGGCAGCAAGCCTGTTTAAAGAAAAAATCGGCGCCGCTGTGGCGGTGTATATCACAAACAGCAACACCGCTGCCGGAACAATCGGCAGGGGAGCAGCCGCAGGAAGCGGCAAAGTGCCTGGTGGAAAGCAGGACGCGCTGCGCATTGATATGGGCGGCATTAAATACCTGAACCCCGGCGAGGATGTAAAAACCCTCGTACCGTCCGGACAGGCTTCGGAACTTGAAACCTTCAACCAGTCGCTGTTACAGCAAATTGCCGCCGGGCAAGGGTTAAGCTATGAGCAAGTAACGCGCGATGTCAGCCGCGTTAACTATTCGTCGGCGCGTCAAAACCTTTTGGAAGACTGGAAGGTTTTTGCTGCCGAACAAAAATTCCTTTGCGACCACTTTTTGGACAGTGTTTTGGCAGAAGTCGTTAAATCGGCAATCCTTAAAGGCTATATTCCGCCGCGAGAAGTCCCGAAAGGTTTTTGGGACAATCCGGATGAGTTTTTGAAGCACGAATTTATCGGGCCCACAATGCCGTGGATTGACCCGTACAAGGAAGCGCTTGCAAATCAGATTATGCTTGACAGCTATCAGATGACTTTGCAGGAATACTGCGCTAAAACAGGCCGCGACTACGAGGAAGTAATGCAGCAAATTACGGCGGAAAGCGAGATTAAACGTAAAATCGCTGAAACACTGAACCCGCCGCAGAAAGGAGATGATGGCAGCAATGCCGGAAACACAGCAGGAAATACTGCGAAAGCTGACGCTTGAACAGCGGCAGGCGCTGCCCAGGCAAAGAGATGCGGCGATTGATAACATTGACGTTGAAAATCGAAAAGTAACACTATCCTTTGCCAGCGAAGCGCCGGTGCTTGATTATTGGGGCGATGCTGAAATTTTACGCTGTAATGACCAAGCGGCAGATATTACCCGTTTTACAAATGGCGTAATGCCGGTGCTGTACAACCATAACCGTAATGAAGTTATCGGCAAGCCAACCCGCATTTGGTTTGAAAATGCCAGGGCATACGCCGAAATCCAATTTGACGAGGACGAAGAAAGTACCCGCATTTGGAACAAGATACAGTCCGGAAGCCTGCGCGGTGTAAGTGTGGGCTACCGTGTCAATGAATACCGCGTCATAAAAAAAGGCGATGTATCGGCTGACGGCATCCAAGGGCCTGCTTATGTAGCAGAGCGTTGGGAAGTATATGAAATCAGCATTGTTTCAATGCCGGCGGACACTACTGTTGGCGTTGGACGCAGCCTTAACATTGATGATATTTTGAAAATTTTAAATAACGGTTCTAAAAGAGCCGAAGAAAGTGGAGGTACAAATATGGAAGATAACACTTTGAACAAGACGGAAGACCAGCAGAGACAAACCCCTGAACCTGCTCCCGTTGTTCCGCCGGCGGCACCTGCCGTAAATACGGAAGAAGAAAGAGCAGCGGCCAAAAAAGAAGAACGCGAACGCTTTACTGCTATTAGCGAACTGTGCCGCCAGTTCGATATTGACCGTGAAATGGAACTACGCTTCATTACGGGCGGCAAAAGTATTGATGAAGTACGTGCTGCGGTACTGGAAGAAATTGCAAAACGCAATAAGCCAACTACCGTTACAGCCAGCGTCATTGTAACAGAAGACGAGCAGGACAAAAAACGCGCACTGTACCGTGATGCAATCCTTGTGCGTGGCGGCGTACCTATTGCAAATCCTGTTGAGGGCAGCGAAAAACTTCGACACATGAGCATGGATATGATTGCTCGACAGATGATGTTGGACAAGGGCGAACGCGATGCGTTGACAATGGGACAGGAAGAACTGTTTAAACGTACTATGACTACCGGCTTATTGCCGACTTTGTTCTCCGACATAACCGAGGTCAGCCTGCGTGAAGGCTATCAGGCGGCAGACTCGACTTATGACCGTTGGGCGTATATCGGCAGCGTTAAGGATTTCCGCGAACATAAAACTGTTACCATCGGGCTTGGCGAAGACCCGATTGAAATTCCCGAAAACGGCGAATTCACCGAAGCCGTGCTGAGAGAAAGCGCATCTGCGGTAAAAGTTTCTACTTATGGCCGTTCTTACAGCTACACTCGTAAATCTTTTATCAACGATGACCTGGACGTGCTGACCCGCATTCCGTATATGCTTGGCCGCAAATATCCGCTTTTAATTAACCGCTTGGCATATCAGGCATTGGCTGCCGGTACCTATACTGCCAAAGTTAACCTTGGTACCGCAGGCGCAGTAAGCACCAAAACTATTGCAGAAGCTATGGAGCTTTTGCGTAAAGCGAAAGACCCGCTTTCCGGAGAATTCCTGCGTATTCGCCCGCGTTACCTGGTAGTGCCGGTAAGCCAGGAAGCTGTTGCCGCACAGTTCCTGCGTAGCACCGCAGACCCTGCTGCCAACAACTCTGGTGTGGCTAACATTTATCAGGGAGCGCTCACGCTGATTTCTGACCCTGAACTTGATAACAACAGCATTGATGCTTGGTATGTCATGGGCGAACCTGTTGGCGGAGAAGGTGTAGAAGTCGACTTCCTGCGCGGCAACAAAACGCCTTTCCTTGACTCACGCGAATCTTTCACAACTTTGGGCTGGAGTTACCGCAGCTACTTTGATTTCGGCGTAACCTTACGCAGCACTTTGGGCTACGTTAAAAACGCCGGTAAATAATAACAGAAGGGAGCATTGAACCATGGCAAATGAAGGAGCAATCAGACGCCGTAATGGCGATAAACTGGATTATGTTTGCACTGCGGATGTTGCCTGCGGCGATATTATCGCATTGCCGGGCGGTATTGTAGGCGTTGCAGAAGCAGGCGGCAAAAACGGTGACCTTATTGCATTAACTACCGTTGGAGTTTTTGAACTGCAAACGGATGGTGCGGCCATTACATTAGGCGCAAAAGTTTATCTTAATGGCGGCAAGGCTACTGCAACCGCAGGAGCTACTTATCTTGGTATTGCATGGAGTGAAGGCGCAGCAACCAGCGGTGCGACCGTACAGGTAAAAATTAATACCGGTTATGTCGATACCACGGGTGGCGCAGGCTGATGCTTTGACAATTAAATAGGGGTGGTTTATTGCCTACCCCTATTTTTTATACCTTTTTACAGTACAAGGTGGTAAAAATGGCAAATCCAATCTACCAAAAAATTATTAAAAATGCTGTTTTTAACCTTAACCGTTTTGGCGAAAGCATAACCTATACGCCGCAAAACGCCGACGAGGGCAAAGAGATTGTGGCGATTGTAGAAATCGGCGAAACCTTGCAGGAAGAAAAGGCAGCGTACCGTGGCGGCGACATCAGCGCCAACCGTAAAACAAGCGACGTTGCAATGTTTACCATAATGCTTGAAGATGTGCCGAAACCAGGAGCAGGCGATGTTATTTTATACAACGCCGAACGCTGGATTGTGCGGCGTGTAAGCCTTATTGACAGCGTGGGCGGAAATGTGACTGTTGAAGCTGAACGAAAGGTAAGGGGGTTCGGGCGATGAGCGATACAATCGTTATATCTATCCGCGACGGTATCAGCCCCTTTTTGCTGGAGTGGCTTAAAAACAACCCACGCTTTATACGCAGTGCAACCAAAAGTGCGGGCTGGTACGTACAAAAGGGCATTAAAGAGAGTGTGCCGGAAATCAGCCTGGGATGGAAACCGCGTATACCTTTCTGGGTGAGGAAAAGACTTGTGCCGTCAGCGCCGAAAACATGGCTGGGGCGCATGAAACGGGCAATCGGTTATCAATACCTTGACGGCGGCAGCGTAGCAATCGGTTGGACAAGCAGCACGGCGGCAGCTTATGGCCGCATTTTTGAACAGGGCGCTACAAGGGCTGTAACCGCAGGCACAAGGCGGCGCTGGGGCAGAGCCGGTGTGCCGCTTAAATGGACAACAACAGAACTGCACAACCCGGCACGTCCGTTGTATGAGCCTGCTATGCAGATTGTAAGCCCCGGTATTGTGCCGCACGTTGCAAGTAAGGTTAAACAGTATATCGAAAACGGCAGCTTTACCAAAAAAGCAACGCGCCGCAAGTACAAAGTTTATAAATAAGGGTGAAAATTATGCAGAATGTCAATTTTGTAAAAATGGGCGTTGAACTGGCCGAGCACCTGAAAAATGACGGCGATATTAAAAATTTCTGCCAGGATACTTTCGGAAAGAATGTATCAATTCTTGTTGGTGACCCGACAGACAGGCTTTTACCGACAGAAGAAGATGCGCCGTATATCTTTTTGTGGGGCTTCAAAAAGAAAGAAGGCACCACGATTAAAGACCCGGCAGAATACCAGTGCAATTTCGGCTGTGGTGTCAGTGAAAAGGATGACAGCGAAACCGACAGCGGCATTGTTATTGCTGGCGGCTTTGAGCGCGTAAGCGAATTAATGAACCTTGTGCAGCACAGCTTGTTTGGGTTTAAGGAAGGCTGCAAGCCGCCGGACGTTGTGGAAGCTGATGTTATGGGCGCACTGGAAAGCACGAATACGCACTGGGCAGGTAATATTACCGCTACGTGGAAAGTTCCGCAGACGCTCGGCATGGGTGAAATTACAGATTTTTGACAGCAAACATAATGTTTTTGTTATTAAACGCAACTTTTTTGTTATTAAACGCAAGAAAAGGAGTGAAAACAGTGGAGAAAAATTTTGAATTAAAACTGCAACTGCACGGTTGTCCGTGGGGCGTCGGTGCTAAAACGCAGACCCGCATTTGCTTTGAAGACACCTACGGCGAGGATAGCGAAGACATTGCCACTAAAACACTGGCAATGCCGTTTAATACCAACTCCGTAGCCGTATCGCAGAACGTTACCCAGCCGGAAACCATTACCGGCAACAGAAATCCGGTACAACCGATTTTGGGCAATATCGATAATACCGGCACCATTGCCGTGCCGCTTGATTTAACCGCTTTTGGCTACTGGCTGAAAGCTATGTTTGGCAATCCAACCACTGCATCGGCAGGCACGCCGGAAGGTTATTATAACCACGTGTATAAATTGGGCGAGGATATGCCGTCTTTTACCATGGAAAAAGCATTTCCCGGCATCGGCGTTTACGCCAAAAGCAGCGGCTGCGTAATCAGCCAGTTTTCTTTAACCGTTGGCGGTGACGGCGAACTTGTTGCCAACCTTGAAGTAATGGGCGCAAAAGAAACCATTGGCGAAACCGCGATGTCGTCTGCGCCAGTAAGTGTTCCGCTGCTGCGCGTGAATAATTTCCAGGCTGCGCTTTCCATCGGCGGAACTGCTGTTGCACTGGCAACGGAAGCTACTATCGAAATTAACTTCGGCGTTGACGGCGATACTTATGTTATCGGCGGGCAGGGTTACCGTCATGCAGCTTGCCCCGGCATTGCAACCGTAAGCGGCACTTTAACAATGTTTTTTAAAGATGACACATATATTGCTATGGCGGAAAATGCAACCGAAACAAAGCTGGAATTTACCTTTACATCCGGAAACAATAAACTTTCCATTTTGCTGCCGGAAGTGCAGTTTGCGCGTACTTCGCCGGGCATTGACGGTCCTGCCGGTATCCAGGTGGAACTTAGCTATTCCGCTTATTACAACGACGCTACGGAAGGCACGTCCGTACAGGTAACGCTTACCAATCAGACTGCCAGCTATGCGCAGAGTGAATAAGAAAGGGGAAAAAACTATGGCTGAAAAAGAAACACTTTTGGAACTGCGTGGTATGAACTGGGTGGAAAACGAGCAGTTTGAAACCTTTAAAAAAGAATGGCTTGAAAGCCACAAAGAACTTGACGAGAAAAGCACAGAGTATTTTTACGCCTGCGCAGCGTGGGTAATGGACAACGTTTACGGGGCTGACAAAAAGCTGTTTACCCCCGGCGAGGTTGTAGCCATTTTCAACGCAACGCTTATTCACAGCAACGGCATCCGCAAAGACGAAATAAAAAACTGGCCGACCTCGTTGACTGGAACTTTGAGCGAAGCGGATATTGCCGCGACTGCCGGAAGCTCCAACGGCAACGAGGAGAAAGTATCGACTGCGGAAGCTGCGACTACCGAAGCCCAGATGTAATGCCAGGTAATAAGCAGGCGGTGGATTTATTTAACGCCTGCTCCAGCAGCATTAAATACACATCTACAATGGATGGCGTGTATGCAATGGGCTTTGACTGGACGGAAATAAAAATGCTTGCCGGAGTGCTGGGGGTAAAATTTACTCCCGGCATTTATGGCAAGCTGAAAGCGCTGGAAGCAGCATTTTTGAAGCATTTTAACAATAAAAAGAAAACTACGCCGGCGAAAGGGGGCAATGCTTAATGGCCGTAGCAGAAACGAAAGTCAAAATATCGCTTATAGACGCGATGAGCAAAAACCTTCAAAGCATCTATGGCGAAATGAACAAGCTGGATAATGCTGCCGAACGCATGAAAACAAGTTTTAGCAGCGCATTTACTGCCGGTGCAGGCATTGCTGCTGGTATGGTTGGCATTAACAGCATTACAGACGCTTTAGGCACAGCTGCGCAAAAGGCCTGGGATTTTTCCATGAACATGGAAACAAACCGCATCGGTATGGCTGGCATACTGTCATCCATGACGCAGCTTAACGGCGAAGCATTACAGTGGAATGATGCACTGGCCATATCGGCAAACCTTATCGACCGCATGAACACGGAAGCCCTGCGCACGGCGGCGACCAGTGAAGAATTGGTAACAACATTCCGTGCTCTGCTCGGCCCCGGCCTTGGCGCAGGCATGAGCATTGACCAGATACAGCAGCTTACCACCGTTGGCGTTAACGCCGTAAAATCCATAGGATTGGACGGCAGGCAGCTTGTACAGGAACTTCGCGACCTTGTACAAGGCGGCATACAGCCCGCAAGCAGTACGCTGGCAACGGCGTTGGGCTTAACAGACGCTGATATTAAAGCGGCTAAAAACAGCAGCGAAGGCCTGTTTAAATTCTTAATGGACCGTTTACAGGGCTTTGAACGAGCGTCGCTGGAAACGCCGAAAACCTTAAAAGGCTTAATGGACCAGGTGGATGAAGCGATTACCCGTACCGGCAGTATCGGCATGGAGCCTTTGCAGAACAGGTATAAAGAATTTTTGCAGGAAGTATCGGACGCCTTAATTGCACCTGACAGCTTTGAACTTAATCCGGCGGCTATCACAAGCGTGCGTGAGTTTAGCCAGGAAGCAGCCGATGTAGCAAGTGACCTTGCGGACATTGGACAGGTTACCGGTGCTGTTGTAGTTCCGGCGTTAAAACTCGGTGCGGAATACCTCGGTGTGGCCGCAGATAACACTAAACTTATTGCTGCCGGTTTTGCTGTATGGAAGGGCGGGCAGATTGCCAGTGACCTTTACAACGTGGCAACCGCTACAAATACTGCTTACCAGGCACAAACCCTTTTAGGGCAGGCGGTACAAAAGGTAAACGGTTTTTATGACACCGGCAGGAACAGCGCACGCCTTCGCTACCAGGAAGAAATGCAGGCAGCACAGCAGGCGGCAAGCATTGTTTTGCAGGAAGAAGGACGCAAGCAGCAAGCTATTAAGCAGACTGAAACCGTTGAAAATGCTGCGGCCCGTTTAACCAAACAGGGTAACGCAGAACTGGCGCAACAGCTATTAAATGCGCAAAATGCTTATAAGCGCCTTGGTTTATCTGCCGAAGAAGCAGGGCGCTTGCAGTATCAGGCGGCAAAGCAGGCAGTAAAAGGGCAAACCGAAGTTACTGCCAAAATATTGCAAACCCAGGAAGCCCATTTGAAAGCAGCACAGGCTGCAAACGCACAGGCAACCGGTGCACGTAATCTTACCGATAAACTCGGTGCGGCAGCGGCAGCCGGAAGCATTTTAACTGGCACCATTGCTTCTATGACTGACGAAACAGACGGATGGATAAATGAAGCGGCGGACGCGGCGTTCCAGATTAGCATTTTAATTACCGCTGTTGATACGTTGAGCCGTTCTTTTGGTGCATTGAAAATTGCCAGCATGGGCGTTATCGGCGGTGCAGTAGCTGTTGCTGCTGGAGCCGGTTATGCGCTTTACGACCAGGTACAGAACTACAATAAAAACGCCAGCCATGTAACTGGTTACCGCATAAACGAACATGGCCAGCCTGAATATACTTACGATTATGACCCGTCGGCAGTTGATTATTCGGCGCAGAAAAATGCCGAACGCCGCAGGCAAGCCGGAACCTATCCGACTATGTCAAACGAAAAATCTGTTGATGACATAATAAAAGAACTTACCATCAACCAGCGCGCTACCGATTTAAGCGGCGTTAAAAATGCTGCCAAAACAGCAGAGGCAGAAGCCAAAAAGTTGCAGCAACGGTATGAAAAATACCGTAATCAACTTTTGGAGAGCGAGAAAGACCTTGAAACAAAAATAACCGAGTTGACCGGCAGCACCTTTGATGTTGCCAGTGCCGAACTTGCAGAAGAAATGCAAAAGGTGCAAAGCCGCATTACCAATGCGGAAGTGGCCGGCGTAAGCAAAGAAGAAATAGACAAGGTAAAAGAACTTGCCGCAGCCTATCAGCAGTTAAAGGAAGCGCAAAATGCCCGTGAAAACGTTACCGATATGCACAACCTGCGTATGGAAACATGGCAAGCGGAGTGCGAGGCTGGGCAGATGTACGCTGCGCAGTTATCAGCTTTGCAGGAAACGGAACTGCAAACTTACATGGCCTATTTGCAGGGAGAACTGCAAAATACCCAGCTTACAGAACAGGAGAAATTGCGGTTGCGTCAGGAGTATGCCAATGCGTATACCGCTTTGCAGGAAGCGCAGGCGCAGAACAGCAATGCCATTTGGGATAATGCGCTTGAACATTTAAAAAATACGCAGCTTAGCCAGTTGGAAACGCTGAACAGTGGCGTTGACGGTATGATTGGCACGCTTACCAATTTTGGGCAGAACATGCTGACGGAACAAAAAAGCTTTACCGAACGCATGAAAGACCTTTACAGCGACCTTGCCAACAGCATTTTAAACATGATGATGAAAGTTATCATGCAGGGCCTTGTTATGAAATCCATAATGGGCATATTTGGCATGGGTGGTGGCGGCGGTACAATCAGTACGCCGAATTTTGGCTCTGCTGATTTAGGCTTATCTATCGGCGGCGTGCAAGTGCCTGGCTTTGCCAAAGGCGGCTATGCACAGGGCGGTTTAACGCTTGTCGGCGAAGAAGGGCCCGAACTTTTGGACCTTGCAACACCGGGGCGTATTTACAACGCCGAACAGACCGCACGGGCTCTGCGCATGTCCGGTGGCGCAGGTTACGGCAGCGGCATTGAAAATGTTAAGGTTGAAATCCGCAACGAAAGCAACCAGCAGATGCAGGTAACGAACAGCGCGGCACAGGTAAACGGGCGCGATATGATTATTTCTATTGTCATCGGTGCGATTGCCCGCAACGAACAGGGCAGCCAGGACATGATAAGAAGCATTGCACAAAAATCAGGATAAAAGGGGTGAAACACTATGCCAGCAGGCACAATAAATTTTCCGAACACATTGCCGCCGCCGAACTATCCGCTCGGCGAGGAATTAGAGGACAGCACGCTGCGCAGTACGTTTGAGGACGGGACAGTGCAGACAAGGCAGAAGTTTACCCGCATACGTACCACGTACACCGTGGAATGGACAAACCTGCCTGACACAGACAAAAGCGTGCTGCAAACCTTTTATAAAAATGACGTTAAAGGCGGCGCACTTGCGTTCAACTGGGTGCATCCGCAAAGCGGAGAAACAAAACTTGTGCGCTTTACAGAGCCGCCGAAATTTAGCCTGACGATGATTAAGTATTGGCAGGTATCAATAAGCCTGCAAGAGGTGTAAGGCTATGGCGCATAGATTATCAACACTTGCAAAAATAGCAAAAAACGATATTGCCAGCGATACGCCGTTCGTCGTTCTTTTAGAGATTAAATTAAAAGGCGATGATGAAAGCATTTATATTTGCCATAACAACGAGGATGTTATGTGGAACGGGCAGTTATGGCAGGCATTTCCCTTTGAATTGGGCGAGGTTAAAGAAGACGGAACCGGCAGTTTGCCTTCGATAGATTTATCTGTCGATAACACCGGCCGCGCGCTGGATTATTACCTTAATCAAGGCGACGGCGGCGTGCAGTCTACTGTAATTTTGCGCGTGGTTATTCCGTCGGACGAAGTGCCTGGCGTTGCCGAAATTGAAGAAATATTTTCGGTGGAAGACACGACTGTTACTGAACAGTACGTTAAGTTTTCCCTCGGCAATGCTTACCCGGCATCGAGCAGGCGACCGGTTGGTGTTTATAAAAAGAACGCCTGCCCATATAAGTATAAAGGCGTTGAGTGCGCCTGTACTTCGGAGTTAACCGATTGTGACCATACACTGACGGCGTGCAGGGCGCGCGGCAACAGTAAACGTTTTGGCGGCTTTGCGGGCATACCGCAGGGAGGCTTGTATGTACAATAAGAAATTCAAATATGCTGATTTAATCGGCGTTCCTTTTAAAAATTTAGGGCGTGATGTAAAGACAGGGCTTGACTGCTACGGCCTTGTGCATGAGGTTTTCCGCCGTGCCGGTATGGAAATCGGCGAGTATTACTCGGATTGCAGCGACAAGGCAAAAATAAACGCCATACTGCGGCGTGAGGTAGCGAAAAGCAGCTGGCGGGAAGTAAAACCAGACGCCGCCGGAGAACTGCCGGTACCGTGCCTGATTGCTTTGCGGTTTAACAGCCCGCCGGGCGTGGTAAACCATACCGGGGTTTATATCGGTCACGGTCAGTTTTTACATACGCGCGAGCGCATCGGCTGCTGTGTTGACCGCATCGACAGCATAATGTGGAAACGGCAGATTGTAGGTTTTTATGAATTTGTTGGAAGATAAGGCGGTGAAGCCATGGTAACAGTGGTTTTTGTACGGAACCCTTTTGACCCGTACCAGTCCCGCAGCGTAGAACACGCAGAGGACGGCAAGACGTTAACTGAATATGTGCAGCCTTATCGTGACAAGGTGCCCTTTAATGAACTGACCGTGCAGGTTAACGGCAAAATAGCGGTTGAGTTTGACGGCATTGTACCTAAAAACGCATTTATCGTGGTTATGGTAACGGTTGGCAAGGGCGGCGGCAAAAATCCGTTACAGCTTATTGCCAGCATTGCCTTGTCGGTAGTTGCAATGGGTGTTGGTTCTGTGCTGGCGGGCGGCGCATTCTTCGGTGCCGGTGCCCTCGGCATTGGCGCATGGGGGCTGCCTTCATTTTTAGGCGCGGCCGCTACCATGTTTTTAGGCGGCAGCCTTGTAAGCAAACTGGGCCCGAAAATCAGCGTTGGCAAGTACAATACTACTGAAAGCGACCCGACATACAGCTGGGACGGAGTAACAACGATGGAAGGGCAGGGCAATGCTATTGCCTTAACCTACGGCACAGTAAAATCCGGCGGGCAGTCGATTGCAAAGTATGTAAGCAACAATGAAAATGACCAGGTACTTAACTGGCTTGTTTGCGCCGGTGAAGGCCCGCTTGAAATTGAAGATATACGGCTTAATGATAATCCTATCGAAAATTACAAAGATGTATCGGTTGAAATCCGCCCCGGCACAAATAACCAGGAAATTATCAGCAATTTTAACGATACTATCGAAACCAAGCAGCTGGGCTATGAAATTTTAAATGACGAGTGGCGCCTGGACGAAGTAGCAGGCAACAGCGCCGAAGGTTTGATGATTGACATTGAATTTTCGCAGGGCTTGTATCACGCCAACGATGACGGCAGTCTTGGCACGGCGTGGGTGGATATTGCCGCGCAGTACCGCTTAAAGGTTGAAGGGCAGGGAGATGAAGATAACTGGCTGTGGCTTGTATCGACTTCGCCTTACGCAAAACCGAACCAGGTAAATGCCAGCCTGATTGATACTGACGCAACTTTAGGCGCATGGTCGGTTAAAGTTGGCAGGTATGATACCAGCAGCGGCGGCGATGACAACCCAGATTATAAATGGCAGGTATTGGTATTTGAGCCGGGACAGAAAACGAGCGGCATAAATGTCATTATGGCAAAACGCGCCATAATCGAAGGCAGCGGCAGCGTTAACTGCGGCCCGTTCCATTTTCCCGATAAAGCGCTCCTGCGTAACCTTGGCAGCGGTACGCAGATTAGCATTACCGTTGCCAACGATAGCCGCATCAGCGGCGCGCAGAGTACGGCGGTGCGCCGTCAATTCCGCTGTGATAATATCCCTGCCGGTGAATACCAGGTAAGGGTAAAAGCGGCGGCGCGCAGCGCATCTACTACCAGCAGCCGCGACGGCGTTAAATGCTGGTGGAGCGGCTTATCTGCCATTATTTATGACGATTTTATCTATCCGAATAAAGCGCTTATCGGTTTAAAAGCACTGGCAAGTAATCAGCTTTCCGGCAACACTCCGACGCTGACCTTTTTGAAAACGCGCAGCACGGTTTTGGTTTATAACCCGAACCTGCCGGGCTATGAAGAAAAGGACGCAACAAACCCGGCGTGGGCCGCGTATGATTTTACGCACCTTGCCCGCCTTTTGGACGACCCGCGCGACGGTACGCAAAAGATTGTGGTTAACGGCGCTCCGGCGGAATTAATTATGTATGACCGTTTTGCAGAATGGGCAAAATACTGCGATGAAATGGACTTACATATCAATATCGAGATTGCAACCACCGGCGAATACTGGAACAAGGTAAATACTGACATTGCGCCGGTTGGACGCGGCAAGGTTTTGCAATTCGGCACGCGCTTTGGCTGCATTTGGGACCATGTGCAGGAGCCGGTGCAGATGTTTACCATGGGCAATATTGTAAGCGGCAGTTTTACAGAAACTTACCTGGCGTTAAAAGACCGTGCCGACTGCGTGGAACTTACATTTAACAACAGGGACAAGGATTATACCCGTGATACCATTGTTGCTTACGGGCCCGATTACGATAAAACGGAAATCGTAAATAACCCGACGCAAATAAGCATGGACGGTATTACCGATTATAACCAGGCTTATCGCGAAGCAAAGTATCAGCTGTATTGCAATGCACTGTTAAAACGCAGCGTAAGCTTTACGGCGCAGATTGACGCTATCAGCTGTATGGTTGGAGATGTAATACTTGTAGCGCATGATGTGCCGCAGTGGTCATATTCCGGAAGAATTTACGAAGTAAACGGATTGTATGCGGTAACGGTTCCGATAGACCCGGATGGGCGCGAATGGACGGATGAATATTCATTCCAATACCGAAGCCAAAATGATGTAATTCATACGATTGAGGTAACGAATATTACCACCAGCGGCGATATGTTGTTGATTGAAGTAACTGGTTTTGATGAAAGCGATATGCCGCAGAAAAACGACATTTTTGCGTTAGGCCCGCGCAATGCGACCAGTAAACCTTTTACGGTTACAAGTATAACGCGAGCCGATGACTACACCCGCAAGATAGAAGCCATTGAGTATAACGCCGCTGTTTTTGAAGAAAACTACGACATACCGATGCCGGATTATAGCTTCGACGAAGCGACGGATGTGCAGAATGTTATTAATTTGCAGGCAAATCAGGTTGCTTATAAAGATAAGCAGGGCACGCTTCGATGCAAAATGTTCGTTTCGTGGAGCCTGCCGGAAGGTGCGCTTGCAGATTATTTCAGCGTGCAGCTTTCGACAAATTATGGTTCTTCATGGACTATTGCCGGTACGGTTTATGGTTTTGACTGCGAACTTGACACGCAGCCGTTTACCGAATATATGGTGCGGGTAATTACCGTTTATCAAATGCGGCAGTCAAGCGGCGTTATTATTGGACCGATTGCCGCCGGTGAAGATGTTTTGCCGCCTGATGTAAGTGTTATAAACGCAGAAGTAGTTGGCGAAGGCGCCGCTGAAACACGCCGGTTTTATTGGAAATTTGAGTATCCAAACCCGGATGATATTGCAGGTTTTAAAATTAAATACCTGCAAGGCAACAGCCTTAACTGGAATGTTGCTTATGAACTGCACAGCGGGCTTATTACCCAGCAGCCGTTTGAAACGAAAGCGCTCAGGCAGGGCTCGCATACAGTTATGATTAAAGCCGTGGATAACGCTGGGCAGGAGAGTGAGCACATTGCTTATACAATTCTTAATCTCGGCGACCCACTTGAAGATAATGTTCTTTACAAAAATGACTTTACAGTAAATAACTGGGAACATGCTGTTACCAATGGCGAGCAATTTTATACTGACAATTACATCCATGCTCCGCAAAATAGTTATTTCTGGTCCAGTGCTAATAGCCATATTTGGGTACAGCCGGATTATGCTTTTTGGTATGAACGTTACAGTGCGTTTTATTTGAACATGCAGTTCAAAGCGCTTGCCAGCGGCCAGTTTTGGCTTAGATATGAAATCGAAGGACCGGCAGCGGTGGAATACCGTATTACCGGAACACAGCCGTTTTGGGATGGAACAGAGGATACTGTATTTTGGGATGCTGAAAACTGGGCAATGTGGCCGGACGAAGCTAACCTGTTTAAACCGTATACATGCAAAGTAAACGTCAAAGCAGGTGACATAATACAGGTACGCTTCCGTGCTCCGGATAACGTTGAAGAAGAAACGCTTTTAAAAAGCCTTATGGCGATTATAGACGTGCCGGACAGGGAAGAACACTTTGAAAATATTACTGTACCGGCAACGGGCATAGAACTGCCGGTAGTTACTCCGAATTACTACACAACGGCGGTAAGAATTGACGCCATTCAAGATACAACGGCGGAAGCCGGTATCAGCAGGGCTGCGGTAATTAGCCGTAATCCTTGCAGAATACAAATACTTGATATTAACGGCAATGCTGTTGCGGCCACGGTGGACGTGACATGGCAGGGATTTGTAAAGGAAGTGATTTAAAATGCCGCAGGCAATAGAAATTCCAAAATTTATTGAAGCAACGGACGATTTATTTGTTTATGGTCAGGCCGGTGGCGTTGCGCAGCAGGGCGCAACTACAATGGCGATGATACAGGAATTTATGCGCAATAACAGCGATGTCTTAAAATGCTTTGTACAAATTTTATGGCAGCCGCAAAAAGAATATGCGCTTAATCAGATTATTTGGTCGCCTGGTATGCCGCAAAACATGCAGGCGATTGTTACAACGGCAGGTACAACCGGGGCAAATGAGCCAACATGGAACACTGTTGTTGGTGGCAGCACGACGGATGGCAGTGTAACTTACAAAATGGTTGAAATAGCACCGTCGGCTTTGCCTGCTGACGGTGGTACTGCGGACACGGCAGAAAATGCAAATAAACTTGGCGGGCAGTTGCCGAGTTATTATGCAACGGCAGCTAACCTTAATTTAAAAGCTAATATTGCCAGCCCTACATTTACCGGTTCGCCGAAAGCACCGACGGCTGCGAAAGGAACGAATACCACGCAGATTGCAACGACGGCGTTTGTTATGGCGGCAGTAAACGCTATCAGTAGTCAGGGTAAAATCGTTTCTTATAGCCTGCAACAAAATGGTTACATTAAATGGGATATCGGCTTCATTCTACAATGGGGAACCTACCTCGCTGATAGTGGGGCAGGTCGACATAACAATTATGCTATAAGTTTTTCGTCAAAAGTATATGGGCTTGTTACATCTGGCAACATTACTGATTGGTCAAACGGAACCGATATATCAAATTTAAGTTATTGGAAGACTGATGACACCAACCATGGCAATGAATTTAAGACTGGCGGATGGTATTTGGCGTATGGCAAATGAATTTATAGTCCAACAGCAATAAAATAGCATTTACCTGTATACTTCCACATACTAAAAGTTACTGAAATTTTATCAAAATTTTGAAGTATAAAGTTGTCTGTGCCACCAGAACCGCAAGGCACGCCAAGCACGCAGTAAGCGGCTTCAGCGAAACTTATAGGGAAGTTTGTTGTGGTGTTTGTTGTCGCTTCTCCCCATTGTTCATTGAAAGGAGAAAAGTATGAATAGCCATGAAATTTTTGAATTA
>OLXK01001145.1_pt1 | contig 20385 bp, 15 predicted proteins | sample 1674321 | NCBI WGS metagenome assembly OLXK01 (sample SAMEA103958162, study PRJEB25191) | human gut metagenome | reverse complement strand
GATTTTTTTTGATATATGTTTATAATAATATGAAGAACATGTAGTTTTTATGATGATCTTTTTACCTATATTATTAAAAAGGATGGTATATTATGTATAAAATTAATTTTGAAAAACCTGTACACGTACACTTTATCGGAATCGGCGGTATCAGCATGAGTGGTCTTGCCGAAATACTTTTAAAAGAAGGTTTCACTATTTCCGGATCTGATAATAAAGAATCCGCCCTCACAGATCATCTGGAAAAGCTGGGCGCCAAAGTATTCTACGGACAGAAAGCTTCTAATATTATTTCCGGCATCGATGTTGTTGTATATACTGCCGCAATTCATCCTGATAACGAAGAATTCGCAGAAGCTGTAAAACAGAATCTTCCTATGCTGACCCGTGCAGAACTGCTCGGACAGTTAATGACCAACTATGATGTACCGATCGCAATTTCCGGTACCCACGGCAAGACAACGACAACTTCTATGCTGTCACACATTTTACTTGCCGGAGAAATGGATCCTACCATCTCTGTCGGCGGCATCTTAAAGGCTATCGGCGGTAACATCCGTGTAGGTAATTCTGAATATTTTGTCACAGAAGCCTGTGAATATACGAACAGTTTCCTGCATTTCTTCCCGAAGATCGGCGTAATCCTGAATATTGACGAAGATCATCTGGATTTCTTCAAAGACCTGGCTGATATCCGTAATTCTTTCCACCGCTTTGCGAAATTACTTCCAAAGGATGGAACACTTGTTATCAACGACAACATTCCTGATCTTGAAGAGATCACTGCTGACCTTGACTGCCGCGTGATCCGTTACGGTAATGACAGCTCTCTTGACTACAGTGCAACCAATGTCCTTCATGATAAGAAGGGAGAGGCCTCTTTCGATCTGGTAAAATCCGGTGAATTTATCGACCGTATCTCATTATCGGTGAATGGAGATCATAATGTATCCAATGCATTATCAGCCATTGCCGTTGCAGACCTTCTCGGAGTTCCATTTACCAAGATCAAAGAAGGACTGAAATCGTTCCACGGCACAGACCGTCGTTTCGAATATAAAGGTGAAGTTAATGGAGTTACTGTCATTGATGATTATGCTCATCACCCAACAGAGATCAATGCAACTTTAACAGCGGCCAAGGAATACCCGCACAAAGAAATATGGTGCATCTTCCAGCCACATACTTATACACGTACCAAAGCATTATTCCCTGAATTTGTAGATGCCCTGACACATGCCGATCATGTGATCCTCGCAGACATCTACGCTGCCCGTGAGACAGATACTCTGGGCATGTCTTCTGAGATGATCGCAGAAGAATTAAAGAAAAAAGGATGCGATGCTTACTATTTCCCAAGCTTTGAAGAGATTGAAAACTTCTGTCTGGACAAGTGCCAGAAGGGAGATGTGTTGATAACTATGGGAGCCGGAAACGTTGTAAACATTGGGGAAAACCTGCTTAAACGCTAGTTATCCACATTATCCACACAATTTTATCCACAAAAAAGTCGGATTTTGACTCAAAAATTTCTTTTTTCCCCGTCTTCCCGGTGCTATAATGTGTCTACGATGAAACGAAAGATACAAAAAGTTCTGGGGAGGACGGGGAATTATTATGAAGGAATTAAAACTTACGAAGTATGTACAGACGAACGCGACTGTACTGGACAATGAATTTATCGACCAGTATATGGTCAGAGCCAATGGAGAATATGTCAAAGTATATCTCCTGCTTCTCCGTCATATGAATCAGTCCTCCGTATGTCTTTCTGTTTCCGAGCTGGCTGATCTGCTCGAGTGCACAGAGAAGGATGTACTCCGCGCATTAAGATACTGGAAGAGTGAAGGACTCCTTGATTATCTGGATGACACTCCGGATGATCCGACTCCGCAAAGTACGGTCCGTTCATCCGTACCAACTTCCGAATTACACGATGTACAGTCCGGCTATATGACTGCGTCCGTTCCATCTATGACAAATCAGATGGATTACCCTGTTGATTCTGTCGAAGCCCCTGTTTCTGCGGTTCCGGCATCTACAACAAATATACAGCAGTACCGTAGCCGTAAGGAACGTGCAGAATTCAAAGAATTACTCTTTGTTGCCGAACAGTATCTCGGCAAGACACTTTCCGCTACTGATATTGACCAGATTACTTATTTTTATGACACACTGAATATGTCAGCTGAACTTATTGAGTATCTGATCGAATATTGTGTCGAAAATGGTCACAAGAGTATGCATTATATTAATAAGGTGGCCTTATCATGGCATGAAGAAAACATAACAACTGTGAATCTTGCCAAGACAAGTTCATTTCTTTATAATAAGAACTGTTATTGCGTCCTGAATGCATATGGGATTAAGGGTCGCGGTCCTGCCGCTTCTGAGATTGCCTATATCCGCAAATGGTCAGAAGAATATGGTTTTGCTCTGGAAGTAATCCTTGAAGCATGTGACCGTACGATGAATGCCATTCATCAGCCAAGTTTTGACTATACCGATTCCATTCTGAAGCGCTGGAAGGACAAGAATGTCCGTCAGTTAAAAGATATCGATGCGGTAGATGCTGATTATCGCAAAGAGAAGGAACGTGCGAAAGAGCTCGCAAAGGAACGCAAAAGACAGCAACAGGCACAGAAGCCTGCAATTAACCAGAACAATAAGTTCAACAATTTCGACGGACGTTCTTATGACATGAATGATCTGGAACGTCGTCTGGTTCAGCAATAAAGTATACATATCAGATTCTATTATGCGAATGCAGAGGAGTTTTCCATAACATGGCACTTTCCAATTCTCAGTACGATCATTTAATGCGTACTTATGAACAAAAACAACTGGATAATGAGTTTCAACTCAGAAAACGCTATGAGAAGGCATACGCCCTCATTCCCGAATTAGAGGAAGTGGATCATTCCATCTCCTCTTTAAGTGTTAAAAAGGCAAGACTGCTTCTGGACGGAGATCAGACTGCTCTTTCTTCTTTAAAATCAGAGCTCAAAGAACTCTCCGCCAGAAAGCCGGCTTTATTAAAAGCACATGGTCTTCCTGCCAATTACCTTGAATTACACTATCAGTGTCCGGATTGTAAAGATACCGGTTATATTGGCACACATAAATGTCACTGTTTCAAAAAAGCGATTGTGGATTATTTATATACGCAATCTAATCTCAAAGATATCCTTGACAAAGAGAACTTTTCAACCTGTTCTTTGTCCTATTATTCCAGGAATCATATCGATCCGCTTACCGGACGTTCTTCTCTGGAATCAATGGAAACTGCATTAAATGTCTGTCACAACTTCGTAGATACATTTTCTAAAGAATTTCATAACATACTACTGTATGGAGATACCGGTGTCGGAAAGACTTTTCTTTCTCACTGCATCGCAAAAGAATTAATGGATTCCGCTTATTCCGTTATTTACTTTACAGCAGCCGGACTTTTTGATATCCTTGCAGAGAATACATTTGGTAAAAGACAGGACAAGGATTCTGATGTATTTGAACACATCTATGACTGTGACTTGCTGATCATTGATGATCTGGGTACAGAACTGCCGAATTCATTTACTGTATCCCAGTTGTTCATTTGTCTGAATGAACGCATATTAAGGCAGAAATCAACCATAATATCTACCAACCTTGCATTGGAGGATATAAAATCAATCTACTCGGAACGGACATTCTCACGAATCAGCAGTAATTATACAATTCTGCGTATTACCGGTGACGATATCCGTATCCAAAAAAAATTATTAAACCTGGGAGGTACTAATGATGTTACGCCGTAACGATCGTAATCTTGAGAATATACCGGTAGGAGCACTTGGACTGATCGCTCTTGACGGTTGTACAGAGATGGGAGCAAAAGTAAATGATTATCTCGTAAAATGGAGAAAGGAAGATGGACATATTCATAAGAACGATGTCGCTTTCATAGGCTATGAGAAAGACACTTACTTAATCGATGCAAAAGTTCCACGTTTTGGTTCAGGTGAAGCAAAAGGTATTATTAATGAATCCGTTCGTGGTAAAGATCTTTATCTTATGGTCGATGTATGTAACTACAACCTGACATATTCCCTGACAGGAAATATTAACCATATGTCCCCTGACGATCATTATCAGAACTTGAAACGTATTATTGCAGCAGTAGGTGGAAAAGGACGTCGTATTAACGTCATTATGCCATTCTTATATGAAAGCCGTCAGCACAAGAGAAGCAGTCGTGAATCTCTGGACTGCGCACTCGCTCTTCAGGAGCTTGTCCGTATGGGTGTTGACAATATCATCACATTTGATGCTCACGATCCTCGTGTACAGAATGCGATTCCATTAAACGGATTCGAAACAATCCGTCCGACATACCAGTTCGTCAAAGGTCTTCTCCGTACCTTCAAAGACCTTCAGATCGACAGCGATCACATGATGGCAATCAGCCCGGATGAAGGTGCTACAGGACGTGCAATTTATCTTGCCAACGTACTAAACCTTGATATGGGTATGTTCTACAAACGCCGTGACTTCTCACGTGTGGTAGACGGCCGTAACCCGATCGTTGCTCATGAGTTCCTTGGATCTTCCGTAGAAGGAAAAGATGTGATCATCCTTGATGACATGATTTCTTCCGGTGACAGTATGTTAGACGTTGCCCGCCAGTTAAAACAGCGCAAAGCAAAACGTATCTTCTGCGCTGCTACATTCGGTCTGTTCACAAACGGTCTGGAGAAATTCGACCAGGCATATGAAGAAGGTATCTTAGACGCTGTTCTGACTACCAACCTGATCTACCAGACACCTGAACTTCTGGAACGTCCATATTATATTAACTGTGATATGAGCAAATATATTGCCCTCGTGATCGACACTCTTAACCACGATGGTTCTATCAGCAGTATCCTGAATCCTATCGAAAGAATTCAGAATGTTGTCAATAAGTATAAAAATGGTGAAGAGATTTAATAGTATCTACAGGACCTGCCACGGGCAGCTCCTTACGAATGCACGTGATTAAAAAATGCTGCCGGGAATTTCCCGACAGCATTTTTTTAAAGTTCTATCTTGTGATAAACAAGTCCGGCTTCTTTCATCACCTGTTCTTCTCTCGTCTGACAGGTAAATATGATCACTTGTTTCTTATGTTCTTTCAACCATCTGAGTGTCTGAAGCATTCTCTCCTCATCATAATATGCAAATGCATCATCCAGTATCACCGGCATCTCTTCCTCACATAAAAGCTCTCCAACTGCCATACGGAGTGCCAGATAGACCTGTTCTACCGTTCCACGACTTACCTGTTCAATCTCTACTCTCTTTTCATCTGTCATAAGCGATACATGAAGTTTTTCATCTGTCACAAGCTTTTTATATTTTCCACCTGTGATCTCACAGATGAATGATGACGCTTTCTCATTCAGATCTCTTTTTAGATATCCCCGCATCTCCTCTGACAGCTGTTCCAGATGATCTGCCGCCATCTGGACCGCCTGGCGTTTCATCTCATATTCCCTGGAACGCTCATTAACTTCATCCAGTTCCGCGAGCTGTTCTCCCAGGTTGTCATACTGAATTTTCTTCTCTTTTAATTCCGCTGTAATATGCGATTTCTCCCAGCGTAACTTCTCTACCGGAACTTTCTCCTCTTCCTGCGTGATCTCTTCAAGGATAATCTCTGGCTCTGTTTTTACCTGTTTTTTTCCAACTTTCATCCGGTTCCATATATATAAGCCGAACGCAAGGAATAACACAATAGCAATCAGATAATTCCACGGTTTCGAGAACAAGATGACTGCAATCACAATAACCAGTGCAAACACCAGAAGCTCCATTGGATGGATCCTCCATTTTTCCGGACGAATCTCATCCATGACACCTTTTCCATGTTCTTCTTCCCTCTGGCGCTCTTTTTTCTTTTCTTCTTCCTTTTCCAGCCGATACGCAAGTTCTTCTTCTACACGTTCCAGTTCTTCTTCCAGATGATGTACATCACGCCAGACAAAAGATACTTCCTGCTCAAGTTTTTCACGTTTCTGCTGCTTTTGAGCCATTTCCATACGGATCTCATTTTCCAGGATCTTCTTCCTGTCCCTTAACTGTTCCAATGCACCGGCCAGGTCGATTTCTCCGTTTCCCGAGGTGTAATAGTTTGTCGCATAATTTTTCAGCTCTGCCACAATACTTTCCCCCATCTGTGCATTCCTCTGGCTCATGGAAACGGTATTATCGTAACGTTCTGCGTCCATCTCCCCAAGCAGCATCTGAAGATCTCCGTCTTCTACAGACAGTACTTCACCGTCCTCTTCACAGATCAGTTCCGCTTTTTTAGAATATTTATCAAAATTTCTTTCGATACGGAAATGTTTCTCTCCACTTTTGAACTTCAATATACCAGAATAGTAATTAGGATTTCCCCACGGTTCGTATATACTGAAAGTATCATTTTGCGCGGCCCGTCCTCTCCCTCTTTCTATTCCGAAAAGCATTCCCCTGATGAATGTGTGGATTGTAGACTTTCCTGATTCGTTTTCCCCGTGAATCAGGTTGATCCCCTCATCCAGATCTATCTGCCGGTCATGGAATTTTCCAAAGTTTTTTAACAATAATTCATTAATCTGCATCTTTCGGTTCTATCCTCTTCTCGTCTCCATCAAAGCCTGCACTCCTTCACAGAGTGCCTGGTACTCCAGACTGTCGGCCGGATAGCCACTCAGGCTTTCAATATATTGTCCGAGAATGTTTCCTTTATTTTCATTTTTTAATTTTTCAAAGTCATATGCAGGCTTTGTGTGATCTGTAATCTCCACCACATTACCGTATGGATCCATATGATCCAGCTCATACCAGATATCTGGATCTCGATAACCAGTCAGTGTAATCTTATACATGTGCTGCTTTCCCTGCTCTTCGATCATATCTGCAATCTTTTGCCTCAGTACATGGCCGGTCACAGATTTATCCACCTGTACCTCGCAGTGTCTGTATTCACGCAGTGCATGTGGCACAAAACGGATCTGACAACCATTTCCGGTGATCTTTCCTTCGATATAACCATGAGCTCCTGTATCACCTACATCCGTCGGCTCCAGCGATCCGGCATATGCCATCCGGTTCTCCACCAGCATCTGCGGCTTGTGGATATGTCCAAATGCAGCATAATCATACCCAAGCGTCATGATCTGATTACTCTTGATCGGAATATGTTTCTCATCCCCACCGTGTGCAAGCAAAATCTCATACTTCTGCCGTCCTTCCGGAACTGCATGATCATATAACGGCTCCAGAATTTCTCTGGAATGATAACTGCATCCATAGACAGCCGTCTGGATCCGGTCAAGTTCCACACAGCTCATTTCCTGCGAGCAGATCATGTGCACATGCGGTGCCCAGGTAAATGTTCGGTAATAAGAGTTTTTCCTGATATGATCATGATTACCGGCGATCATAACAACTTCTGTCTGCTCCAGCATCTCCAGTATGGAATTCATTTCTTTTAATTCTCTTAAAAGTGGCTGCCTGTGGAACAGGTCCCCCGCGATCAGCAACAAATCTGTCTTTTTCTGATTGCAGATTGTTATAATATCACGAAAGCTGTCCCAGAGCTCCTGTTCTCTATTTTGACTGTACGCGTTTCCCGCGTCCGGCTTTGCCCCTAAATGCAAGTCTGCGATGTGTATGAACTTCATCCTCGCTTCCCTCTTTCTGTTCTGTCTTCTCTTTCGATGGCAGTGTTACGACAAACTGTGTCCGGTTGTCATCACTTTTTGCCAGGATTCTTCCTCCGTGCAGCTCCACGATCTGTTTGGCGATTGCAAGTCCCAGACCTGCGCCGCCGGTTCCTGTCGATCTGGAACCATCCACGCGATAGAATTTCTCGAATATCGTCTGAAGCATATCGCCCGGAATCTTATCACCTGCATTGGTAAATGTGATCTCGATGTCACCATCCTTCATTTTCGCTTCAATCCGGATCTCCGTATCTGCATAGCAGTAAGCAATTGCATTTCTTAAGATATTATCGAATACTCTTGCAAGCTTATCCGGATCTCCATAGATCATCAGATCTTCTTCTACATCCACTTCACAGGTCAGCTTCTTTTCCTGGAGGACTCCGTACAGCTCATCTGCAAGCTGTTCAAGCATCATCGTAAGATCAATCTCTACCGGTTCCAGTTCGATATTCTGAAGATTATATCTTGTAATATCAAAAAATTCATTGATCAGCTCTCCTAATCGGATGGATTTTTCCAATGCGATGTGAGTATATGCTTTTCGTTCTTCTTCCGGCATGTCGGGATGATCTTCGAGCATCGTAAGATACGCCACGATCGAAGTCAGCGGCGTCTTCAGATCATGCGCCAGAAAAAGCACCAGGTCGTTTTTCTTCTTTTCGCCTTCCGATGCCTCCAGCTCCTGCCGTTTTAATGTTGCTTTAATCTCATTCAAACGGATCTCTATTGGTTTTAATTCTGTGATCAGATGAATGGGATCTGTAGATTCCGATATAATATTTTCAATTCCATGATCGATCTGATCCAGATATTTTGTCATTTGAGAAAGCGCAACATAAAAAAACAGCGCAAAAAGAATCAGATAACCAACAATCATGAAAAATGTCTTGTTATCTCCGATCAGCTGCCAGTAAAGATGGACCGCCGTCTTTTCATTTATATTCAGAAATACCAGAACATCTACAAAAGTTCTGGCAAAACTGTCATTATAAATTCCATCGATCACAAATTTAAGCAGTACCCCCCCTACCAGAACGGTAAGCGCTGTGACCAGCACCGTCTGCAAGAGGATACTGAATTTTAATTTCCGATAATTATTCTTCAACCTTATAGCCCACTCCCCACACAGTCTTGATAAAATCAGACTTGCCTGTCGGTGCACTCATCTTCTCGCGGAGATGACGGATATGCACCATCACCGTGTTGTTACTGTTCTTATAATATTTCTCATGCCATACTTTCTCGAACAATTCTTCTGAGCTTATGACCTTTCCCCGGTTCTCACACAGAAGCCAGAGGATGTCGAATTCGATCGGTGTCAGTGTCAGCGGCACTTCATTGTATACACACTCATGAGAAGTCCGGTTCAGAAGCAGCCCTCCGAAATCCAGGACATCTCCTTCTTCTTTGGTCCCTTCATTATACTGTGTACACCGGCGAAGCTGTGCTTTCACTCTCGCCACCAGCTCCAGTGGGTTGAACGGTTTCGGAATATAATCATCCGCTCCCAGCGTAAGCCCGGTGATCTTATCCATGTATTCCGTCTTCGCCGTCAGCATGATCACCGGAAATGTATATTTCTGCCGGATCTGCTTGAGGATCTGGAATCCGTCAATATCCGGAAGCATAATATCCAGGATCGCAAGATCGATCTTCGTACTGTTAATACAGTCCAGTGCATCCTGGCCGTTGTAAAATTTGAATACTTTGTATTGGTCATTTTGGAGATAAAGCTCTACTACATCAGCGATTTCCTTTTCGTCATCTACTACTAATATATTCATACTGCCCTCCATTCTATATGGGGACGGCGGATTTTTATAAATCCCCCGTCCCCATATACGTTTTATATACGTTTTTCACGTGTTGTTATCCACATGATCCTCTATTACAGTTCACAGTTGTTGACAGTTCTTGGGAATGGAATTACGTCACGGATATTGCCCATTCCTGTCAGATACATGACGCATCTTTCGAATCCAAGTCCGAATCCGGCATGTCTTGTAGAACCATATTTACGAAGATCCATGTAGAACTTGTAGTCTTCTTCTTTCAGTCCCAGTTCATCCATTCTTGCTTTCAGCTTATCGTAGTCATCCTCTCTCTGGCTTCCTCCGATGATCTCACCGATTCCAGGTACCAGACAGTCTACTGCCGCAACGGTCTTGCCATCGTCGTTCAGCTTCATGTAGAACGCTTTGATCTCCTTCGGATAATCTGTTACGAATACCGGACGTTTGAAGACTTCTTCTGTCAGGTATCTTTCATGCTCTGTCTGAAGGTCTGTTCCCCATGTTACTTTGTATTCAAATTTATCATTGTGTTTCTCAAGAAGTTCTACAGCCTCTGTATATGTCACTCTTGCGAAATCAGAAGATACTACGTTATGCAATCTCTCCAGAAGTCCCTTGTCTACGAATGAATTGAAGAAATTCATCTCTTCCGGTGCATTCTCAAGCACATAGTTGATGACGTATTTTAACATTGCTTCCGCAACGAACATATCGTCATCCAGATCTGCAAATGCCATCTCAGGCTCGATCATCCAGAACTCTGCCGCATGACGTGTTGTGTTAGAGTTCTCTGCACGGAATGTCGGTCCGAATGTATAAATATTGCGGAATGCCTGTGCGTAAGTCTCACCATTTAACTGTCCGCTTACAGTAAGGCTTGTCTCTTTTCCGAAGAAATCTTTAGAATAATCTACGCTTCCGTCTTCATTCTTCGGTACGTTATTCAGATCCATAGTCGTTACCTGGAACATCTCTCCTGCACCCTCACAATCACTTCCTGTGATCAGTGGTGTATGCACATATACAAAACCTCTCTCCTGGAAGAACTTATGAATCGCATATGCTGTCAGGGAACGTACACGGAATACTGCCTGGAATGTATTTGTTCTAGGTCTTAAATGTGCAATTGTTCTCAAATATTCAAAGCTGTGACGCTTCTTCTGAAGTGGGTAATCCGGTGCGGATGCTCCTTCTACTTCTACAGTATCTGCCTGGATCTCGAATGGCTGCTTTGCCTGAGGTGTTGCTACCAGTGTACCTGTAACGATTACTGCTGCACCTACATTTAACTTGGAGATCTCTGCAAAGTTGTCCATCTTGTCGTGATATACAACCTGTAAAGGCTCAAAGAATGTTCCGTCATTTACCACGATGAATCCAAATGCTTTGGATCCGCGGATACTTCTTACCCATCCACCGATGGTTACTTTCTGATCCATGTAAGAATCACTGTTTTTATATAATTCTCTAATTGTTGTCAATTCCATGCCAATTATTCTCCTTTTTAAAAACTCACATATATTCCTATTATATCATATCAGCCAGATTTATGTTATACTATATTTACTGAATTTACTATCTTACTTATTCGAATTTTTCAGTTAATAAGTCAGATGGAAGAAATATCAAAAGTTAGGAGATCATCATATGAAGAACTTACTAGTTGCACAGTCCGGCGGACCAACTTCTGCGATCAACGCAACTCTTGCCGGAGTAATTGAGAACGCTCTTTCCAGCCCATCCGTAGACAAAATCTATGGATCAGTCAATGGAATCCAGGGAGTATTAAATGAGAACCTGATAGATCTTAAAACCAAGATCACAAATGTATCAGAACTAAACCTTCTTTGTCAGACCCCTGCTTCTGCACTCGGCTCCTGCCGTGTGAAATTAAAAGATCCTGCCGTATGTGCAGACGAATACGAGACAATCATCTCTGTTCTGCGCAAATACAGCATCGACTGCTTCATCTACATCGGTGGAAATGATTCCATGGATACAGTAGACAAGCTTTCCAAATATCTGAGCGACAAAGGAATCACAGACATTACCGTGGTCGGCGCACCAAAAACCATCGATAATGACCTCTGCGGAACGGACCATTGTCCAGGTTTTGGATCTGCAGCAAAATATATCGGAACCACATTTGCCGAACTGGAACGTGACTGCCACGTATACACAACCAAGGCCGTAACAATCGTAGAAGTGATGGGCCGTGACGCCGGATGGCTGACTGCAGCTTCCTGCCTCGCCCGTGCAAATGGTGCGAAAGGACCTGACTTTATCTATCTCTGCGAAGTACCATTCAGCATTGACACATTCCTGAAAGATGTGAAAGCAAAACTGGAAGAACAGGATGCCGTGATCATCGCTGTCAGCGAAGGTGTGAAGAACAAAGACGGTCGCTACATTTCCGAAGAAGTACAGAGCTCCGCTGTCGATTCCTTCGGCCACAGCTATATCGCCGGTGCCGCAAAGGTTCTGGAAGATGCTGTAAGAAATGAGATCGGATGCAAGGTACGTTCTATCGAGCTGAACCTGATGCAGCGCTGTGCCGCACACCTTGCAAGTGCAACCGACATTCAGGAATCCAGAATGCTCGGAAAGGCTGCCTGCCAGTATGCACTTGAGGGTGCAGGCGGTATGATGGCTGCTGTGATCCGCACTTCTGACAAGCCTTATGCTACGGAATTTAAAGCACTCCCGGTATGTGATATTGCGAATGCAATCAAGAGTGTGCCTGCAGATTATATTAATGATGCGGGAAATGATGTAACGGAAAAGATGGTGGATTATCTGACACCGTTGATTCAGGGAGAGATGAATACGGTGTATGAGAATGGGATTCCGAAGTATATTTATTTGTATTAAGTTGCTGTTGAATTTAGTATCATGGAGCGGGGTAAGCCACGATGATGAATTAAACGGCAAATTCCCACACTTGATTTTTACTCTTCCGCATGCTATACTATCACCCGTCACAAAGCCCACAAAACCAAGGTCGAACAGGGCTGACCGCCGCTTTCCGGCGTTAAATGAAGATCCGCTACGGCGCGTGTGTTCGTGACCTTCCACACGTAAAACAAAACTAAAGGAGAATTGAAAAATGAAAAACAAAAATCTTAGTTTCATGACCCAGGCAGCCATGATCGCTGCGATCTACGTGGTGTTGACTTACATTTTTGCACCATTTTCTTTCGGAGAAGTACAGGTTCGTATCTCCGAGGCACTCACTATTTTACCAATATTTACACCAGCTGCTATTCCGGGACTCTTTGCCGGATGTCTGATCGGTAATATTCTGGGCGGTGCGATCCTTCCGGATATTGTATTTGGCAGTATTGCAACATTGATCGGTGCATTTTTTACATGGAAACTGCGTGAGCAGAAACCAGTTGTCGCAACATTTCCACCAATCATTTCGAATATCATTATCGTTCCGTTCGTACTGCGTTACGGTTATGGTGTAACACTTCCTATTCCGTTTATGATGCTGACAGTCGGAATTGGTGAGGTGATTTCCTGCACCGTTCTTGGTCTGATCGTGTATGGGGCATTGAAGAAATATAAGAGTACGCTTTTCCGTACAGCCTAAAAAAGTGGCGTGTGAAAAAACAAAAGTTTTTTCACACGCCCTTTTTTATTATTCGTTCTGTATTCTCTATTATCCAATATACGTATTACCGCTTCCGGACGTCATCTGATCCATCTCTTCATACTTCACGCTGTGTCTTGTACTGTCATTCAGATCTTCATACACAACATTCGTATCACTGTATCCCACCAGAATGACGGCATTCTGCGAATCCAGCATTGCAATGACCGGACGGCCCTGGTTGATGATGTACAGAATCTCTTCCGTCGTACATCCTGTCAGGTCGTAAGCCTCGCCGTTATTGACATCTTTTAAGATATCAATCGGTTTTTCCTGATTCTTCAGGCGGTCTTTGATTGTATTTAACACATCATCTTTATCGGTGATCGAATACTGCAGATTGCGGTTACCGCGCTCCCATACATAATTCTGGGATGAATCGACTACCACACCATTGTAATCATTTGCTTTCTTGATCGCGTCTCCGGCCTTTGTATATACGCCCTGTATATCACCATGTCCATAGACATAATATTTCTCCGGTGCGTCTTTATCGGAAAATGTGATTGTCTGTGGTCTTTCGAACAGAATCTGTTTTGGCTTGAGCACTTTTGGTTCTTTGTCTGCGACTCCGTCGTTATACGTCAGTCTTACCTGTGTCTGTTTCAGGTCTGTTGCATAAGTTTCCAATGCGATATTGCTCTTGGTCTTCTGTTCATTATTCGTAATATAATCCGGTGCTGTTGCTGTATAAGTATCTCCGTCTTTCGATGCACGTTCCAGCGTGATCATATCTTCATCGAATGATGCACTCAGAATATAAATGCCGTCTGTCTGATATTTTTTGATCACTTTTCCTTTTTGATTCCGGATCTCCAGTTTGTACATTGGAACGGTTGCCTCTCCGGATACGGTATTTCCTATATCCTCTGTCTTGGCAACTCCATATACAAAATCACTTCTGACAAATCCAAGTGGGCGGATGCATTCTCCTTTTCCGCAGGTTACTTTCTGCTTCTTTCCTGTCTCTACATTCAGGATTGTCACTTTTGTTGCGGTCTCAAGATCTCCGTTTGCCTGATATGCGATCAGACTTCCGTCTTCCGACACAACATACTGCTGTGCATCCAGTCCTTTGACCAGTGCTTTCTTCTCGGCATCTTCGACGCTATACTGATAAAGGGTGCCGTCTACCATTGTGTACAGCATATCCGTTTTCGCATCGTAATATGACATCTCTCCGAGTTCACTTTCTGCCTGTGCATATGATTTATTTGTGGAAATAAATACTTTCTCTTCCACTGAATTCTTCTCTATATCATAATAATAGACAGCTACTCCCACTTCTCCTTCGTGCTCGCCGCGGTCCATATAACCGGACACCAGGAAGGTTGTATTGCCTTTGGCATCTACCTTAAGAAGCTTGATCTTATGATCTGACACCATATTTCTCACATCTGTATTCTCCGCATCTGCGAAACCAAATACCAGTGAAATCTCGTCTGAATCTTTGTTATAATTCCAGAGTTCATTTGCCTCTACAAATGATACGATCGTGCCATCTTTATTCACCTTATAAGACAGATTTGCAGGCGCGATGCCGAGGATGATTCCTTTCTCATTCAGAACCTTCTGTGTCGCATCGAAGATCTGTTCCATTGTCCGATCGTAATCCAGAAGATAGGTTTTCTTGGCATCTGCAATATATCTTACGCGGAAAAACTCTTTGACCGCATAGCGGTCTGCTTCATTCTCTTCTCCTTTGCAGCTTACCCGGTATTGCAGCTGTACCGACATACAGGTACTGTTCAGTTCCTTGATGCTCCAGCGTTCTCCCTGTTCTACCTGTGGTTTCAGACTGCCCCATGTGACCTGTTCATAATTCGAATTAATCGTCACGTGCTGAAGTGTGGTGTTGTCCGCATCATCAGTCGGTTCAAGCGCTGCTCCGACGCCTGCATTTTCCACCTTGCCAAGTGCATTTTCATGATAATCGCTGATGTAATTCAGGCATTCTGTAACATGTGCATCTTCATCACTGACGATACGGGTATAGAAATATACCGGATCCGCACCATTTCTGTTCAGGCGGACTTCCAGGATCCGCTCTTCATCCAGTACTTTTTTCCCGCTCAGATCCAGGGTAAATCCTTTTCCCACCTTTTTAATCTTCTTATGTTCCAGCTGGCTTGTACCGTCCATCGTATAGACTTTGTAGCTGGCTCCCGTGAATTTATTCCCATATGCTTCTACGTTTACATCCAGGCTCTGGTTCGCTACCGGTGTGATCGTGTTGTGCATAGAGGATATATCCATGCGTTTTGCATAACCTGTCAGTGTATTGATCTTATATTCTCCATAAGAAAATGATATCTGTGGAAATGTTGCGGCTCCCATATCGGCCGTCATATTGTCATTCCCCTTATTTGTCACGTAGCTGAATATAATGACAGCTACGATAAATACTGCAGTCAGGATTCCTGCATTCTTTAACCTTTTTTTTAAAGTCAATGTCATTTATACTCCCTCTTTATCCTCTTTCTCCGGATGATCTTTCTCTGAATTTGCGGACTCCGTGGCGAACCCGTCCAACAGACGTCCCAGTGTCGGTGATACCCGGAGTGCTGCTTCACATCTCTTGATGGAAGCCTCTACATTATTGTCTTCTTTGGCATGCCGCTTCTTTACTGCACGTATCAGGATATTCTTTGGTGTATGCTCCATATCTATAAATTCCAGTATCTGCGATTCATACCCCTCACGCTCCAGATACTGTGCTCTTAAGCCATCTGTGATAAGTGCTGCCATACGTTCTTTCAGAAGCCCGTATTTTAATATTGGTTCTAATATCTCATTTTTTATCTGACGGTTCAGTTCATGCTGACAGCATGGTACCGATAAAATCACTTTCGCATCCCATCCCACGGCTTTTGCCAACGCATAATCGGTTGCGGTATCGCAGGCATGCAGGGTTACCACCATATCTACCTTATTGACACCGGTATAATCCGCAATGTCACCTTCCAGAAATCTCAGCTTTTCATAGCCATATTTTTCACTTAATTCATTACAATGACGGATCACATCTTTCTTCAGATCCAGTCCTATGATTCTTATGTCATATTCTTTCAATTCATGCAGATAATAATACATGGCAAATGTGAGATAAGATTTACCACAGCCAAAATCCAGGATTGTAAGTTCTCTTCCCCTATCAAGCTCCGGCAATATATCCTCGATAAATTCCAGGAACCGGTTGATCTGCCGGAATTTGTCGAATTTTGCATGCACGATCTTTCCATCCTGTGTCATAACACCAAGATCCTGAAGAAATGGTACCGGGACTCCCTCTTCCAGTACATACTTCTTCTTGCGGTCGTGGCTCATATTGATCTGCTTCTTTTCGCCTTTTTTCATCTTGCTTTTTATTGTTACTTTTCCCTTTTTGCTTACAAGAATTGTATAAGCTGCTCTTTGTGTCTCCATCTGCATCTGGCGCATATTTTCCATATACTTAAGAAGTATTTCACAAGCTTTTTTCTCCTCCACATTCTCGTGAAACGCCTGATTATTCCGGAATGACTCGAGCTGAAAATAAAGGACATCTTTTTTCAGGATCGGTCTTACTTTCACTTTTTGTACACCGTCTTTATTCTTCGGGTTACTCAGCGTTGCTGATATAAATTCTATATTTAAATTTTCCTGTAATAATTTGCTTAATTCATTCATAATATTATATTCTACTGTTTTTTAGACAGGAGCGCAAGTAGCGTAAATGGCAATTTTATTAATGGTTCCGGAGGATTTGCGAAAAAGGGACAACGGTAAATACAGTTTGAGCCGGAGGATTTTAAAAAATCCTCCGGCCCAGACTATGAAATCGGGAATTTTATCGTTACTTTAAACAAATCTCCATCCAGATACAATTCAAATGTCCCGCCCTGCATTTCTGTCAGCGACTGTGCGATAGACAGTCCAAGTCCGCTGCCTTCCGTACTTCTTGATACATCTCCGCGTATGAAACGTTCCGTCAGTTCGTCAGCTGAGATATTTAGCGGCTGCTCGGATACATTCTTAAGGCTGAAATATGCCATACCATCTTTCTTTTCAAGATCAGCATAGACTCTTGTTCCTTGCATTGCGTATTTTGCCGCATTGTTGTATATATTAGACAGCACTCTCCACAACCGTCTTCCGTCTGCGCGGATTACAACCTCCTCATTCGGAAGGTTCATCACTTCCTCCAGATCACGCGCCTTGAATTTTTCTTCAAACTCTCCGCTCGTCTGCTGGATCATTTCTACCAGATTCAGATTCATGAACTCCAGTGTGATATTGCCGGAGCTTACTTTTGAAGCTTCCACCACATCTTCCGTCAGTGTCTTAAGCCGCTGTGATTTCTGTTCCAGCACTTCAATGTAGCGTTGGATCTTCGGATCCTTAAGGTCCTCCTGCTTTAACAATTCCACATAATTAATGATAGATGTAAGCGGCGTCTTAATATCATGCGATACATTCGTGATAAGATCTGTCTTCAGGCGTTCACTTTTCATGCTCTTTGCGAGCGCCGCTTCCAGACCTTCGCCGATGGAATTCACCTTTTCTGCAATTTCTTTATGCTCTGCCAGCAATCCATTTACCGGGATCTGATAATCCACTTCCCCGCCGGCGATCTTCTCGATCCCGGTCTTGATCTTTCCGGTTCCTTTCGCTTTCTGTACCATCCAGATAAATGCTGCAACATCTATGATCAACAGAATGACTGCCCATAACCGGTTGCTGATCCAGATACTACTTCCCGCTGATCCAAATACGTACGTAAGCCAGTGGATCATGAAGAAGATTGCAAATCCCATAATAGATTTCCACAGATGACGGATATTCTGGAACATTTCTTTTACGAAGATCAAAAGCCATCTGAGCACACTGTTCTTCCATACCGTTCCCGCCTTGATTCTTCTCACCAGACTCAAATATCCGAAAAGAAACATTGCGCAGGTATACAATGCCTCCACACTTCCAACCACTATTCCCGGCAGATACGACTCCACATTCTCCATATAGATCGTCTCTCCACTTGCATTCTGCCATGTAAATGCCCCGGCCTTTACTCCTACCAGCGCAACCACCGCCCAGAGTAACAGCACACTTGCAGCTGCCAGTTCTGTCTTAATGTGATCAAATTTCATAAGATACACTTCTTCGTCTTCTTTAACTTTTCCGGCTCCGATCGTAAGAAATACAAGAATGACAAGATATGCCGCTACAGCCGCCATTCCCAGTATTCCGGCCACTTTGGCTCCGGCCCCGTACCTTGTAAAGATCTCATTCTGTTCATAAAAATTATCTTTTACAGGATAATCCGTATCTACAACAGAGACATATATATAATCTGACGCATCGACATAACCGGCCACTATCTCCTGCCACTTCTGTGCCATCGAATCCCCTTTACCGGCTTTTTCAATATTGCTTTCATAATCTGCAAGCTTTGGTCTTACGATTACATATTTTCCTGATTTTTTCATTTTTTTCAGGTTCTCTTTGTAATTGTCAAAGTTCTGATATTTTTTCTTATTCGTAATGACCGTCTTGTTGTCCAGATTAACATACAGATACGTTATGTTCGTATTGCCTTCCTGATACTGATTCTGAGCTACCGCATAATTATCAACGTCAGAATAGATCGTTTCGGCTGAATTATTTATCATTCTGTACGCTTCATTCAGCTTGCCATTCCATTCTTTTGAATTGTTCACAAGCTGAAGTACCGTCTCTCCATTTACCGTCTTATAATCCCCGACAACTCTTTCACCATCATAATTCCAGCAATTGATATAGGCAATCTTTCCATCGATATCCTGAAGTCCCCGGAATCTGGATTCCCCACTGTTGCTCTCCTGATACTCTCCCTGCTTTAGTTCTGTCAGAATATCATCCGCAGAACTGTCTCCGGTAATTACAAATGACAGCTCTCCGTAATCGATCATCTGTTTAAAATCTTTGTAATGGAAATAATGATAAGTTCCGTCTGAACGTTTACATACGATAATACCGTCCTGTTTATCTAATTTGCTCCTGGCCGCATCATAATCCGTCATCGATTCCGAGATTAATTTTCCCCAGGAATACAGATCTCCCAGACGGAACGACAGGCCTGTTTCATCTTTTCCTGTTATCTCACCGGTATCTTCGTATTTTGCCACATCTACGATCTTATCCGGATCATATTTGCCATCTGTATCATATAAGGTCTGATACCGGATCTCATCCAGTATATTATAATTTGCATTCGTCACGGAATCGGCAAATGCATTGCTTTCTTCATAACTCTTCGCCGCATCCGCAGTGAACAGTTCCTGTGTCAGTATCGGATAACGTGTTGCCCACAGTAAACATAATACTCCGATAACGGCCAGTACGTGTGCCCCCACTATCAAAAACAATTTTGCTTTGGGCATTCGGTACCATTTCTTCATATATACCCCTTCCTAAAGCTTTTCTATCTTATATCCGACACCCCAGACCACCTTCAGATACCTTGGTTCCTTTGGATTAATCTCGATCTTCTCTCTGATATGACGGATATGTACAGCTACCGTATTATCTACTCCGATAGCATCTTCATTCCAGATACTTTCGTATATCTGGTCAATAGAAAATACTTTCCCCTGATTTTTTACCAGTAACAATAAAATGTTGTATTCGATCGGTGTCAGTTTCACCGGCTCTCCGTCAACCGTAATTTCTTTCTGATCGTCATCGATCATAAGTCCTCCCACGGTATAAACTGCCTGATTCTCTTTTTCCACTGTACTTCCAAGCTGTGTATATCTGCGAAGCTGTGATTTTACCCTTGCAGTCAGTTCCAGTGGATTAAATGGTTTGCTGATATAGTCATCTGCCCCGATATTGAGTCCTAAGATTTTATCTGCATCCTCTGTCTTTGCAGAAAGAATGATGATCGGAATACTGCTGTTCTCACGGATCTTCAAGGTTGCCCGAATGCCATCCAGTCTTGGCATCATAACATCCATAATGAGAAGCTGTACATCATTTTTTTCTAACTGCTCGATCGCCTGCTCTCCGTCATATGCCTTGATCACATGATACCCTTCCTGCTGTAAATATATCTCTATTGCATCGACAATTTCTTTATCATCGTCACACACTAAAATATTGACCTTGTCCATTTTTCTTCGTCCTTTCCTGTTTTCCCTATTCTACCATGAATTATGGGGTTTCACACGGAATTATTTCT
>OLXK01001137.1_pt1 | contig 20503 bp, 18 predicted proteins | sample 1674321 | NCBI WGS metagenome assembly OLXK01 (sample SAMEA103958162, study PRJEB25191) | human gut metagenome | reverse complement strand
ACAAGATATGTTATAATTATACTATTTTTAAGATAATTTGTCAATATAATATAGATGTTAAAATCGATTTTGTCAATGTTTCATAACATTTTACATAGAATAATAGTATGCTTTTTATAAAAATATGCCTTTTTTTTAAAAAAACAAACCAAGTTAACTTGGTTTGTTTAAACTACTATTCAATTATAATATATTGATTACTAAGGATTTCATATAACTGACTAAAACTTTTCTTATCAATATATTGATAAATAGTTGCTATCATTAAGATTTCTTCATTTACTTCAAAAAAACTACCATCTAAAAAATTATTATATTGATTAAAAAATAACCTATAGTCATCTAAATTATTGAAAAAGCGATAGATCATCTTTTGCGTTGCTACATTATTTGTAAAATCATATTTAACATAAACTAATTTTGAAGTCTCTTCTTGTAAATATATTAACTGTTGATTTGTAATCGTCTTGCCAAGTTCTAATATTTTAGCATTTTGCTTATCCACATTTAGAATAAACCTATAATTATCCTCAATACTATCTTTGTTACAAGATGTTATAGTCATTATAGTTAAAAAACTTAAAATAAGAATTATATATTTACTAATCTTCATTTTGATTCTTTCCTTTACATTTCATTATAAAATCAGTTAAACCAATAGCAACACCACAACATAAACTATTAAATAAAATGGATATTATTATAATATTTTTATTAGTATCTTCTAATTTCAATAATTCTGGAAAACAACAAATTGCAAGAGGGATAATAATAATTGCAATCATTTTTAGTACTTTTTTTATTTGTAGGTTTTTAAATAATATCAAAAAGTATATTCCTAATAATCCATAAATAATTAAATGAAAAAAGATGAAACTAATAATTTCTAAAGTTGAATATTTCATAAAACCTAGTTTAGTATTTTGCAGCACCTCAACAGGAAAAGAAAAATAATAATTTGAAGTTGCCTCATCATGATCATCTACTTCAATAATAACGGTAGTTTTTCCTGCATGTAAAGGAACTATTGTGTTATTGATAATTTTGATAACATTAGGAGTTGAAAATCTATAAGTAACTTTAGAAAAAGTTGCGTTTGGATCAACATTTAAATTAATTTTTTGATATTCATCAAATGATAAACTATTTTTCTCTAATACACTTATTAAATATTTTGGTAATACTTCACAAACTTTGATGTCAAAACAAAGATCTAAAGCACTATTTTCATAATTTTTGATATAAATTGTTGTACTCCCTGCACTTAAAGCATATAGTTGATACATATTGTTGCTATAGGTAATTGATATAATTTCTGGATTACTAGTTATAATTTGATAGTTATTAGCATTATTAAAATTTGGCATTACATTTATGCTCATATATGCTTTTTGAAAAACATTTAACATCCTAGTTGAAAAGTCAATCTCAACATAGTTATCATTTTCTTTTAAATACGTTTTATAACTCATCTTAGTAACTGGCTGATATTCTAAATAGTTTTGTTTAACATTAACAGTAAAGGTCTTTGATTTAACGGTCTTGCCATCATCTACTGTTACACAAATATCTGATGTTCCCTCACCAATTGCCATCATATCACCATTATTTCCTATTATAATTGATAAAGGATTAGATGATGTATAAGTATAATTTAATTTTTTTGATAAAGAATTTGTAATAGTAGTTAAAAAACTATAAGTTTTCCCAACGTCCATTTCAAGAACCACCTTAGCAGATAAATCAAAAATAGTATTTTCAACATTAAAATCTAAAATAATTTCTTGCTCAAGATTATCAAAAAATTTAATAACAATTTGAGTACTACCTATTTCCATAAAGTCAATTTTTACTAAATATTGATTATTACTATATGTAGTTGTACAGGATGCGACATCAGGATTAGTAGAATAAATTAAATAATTATTACTTTGTGCATATATATAAGGCGTTACAATTATATTAAAACTTATTGTATCTAATACCATAACATTATTTTTTTGATATTTATTTAAAACAAAGGTTTTATTATTTAATGTAGGATTTTCAATAGCTATATATTCAATTTTATTATTAGGATTATCCATCACAAAAAGGGTAAAACTAATCTTTTGGGTCTCATCATATCGATATTTTATTGTAACTTGTGTTTCTCCAACTTGCTTAGCAATTAAGTATCCATTATCAACATAAGCAATATCGGTATTTGCAACCTCTACTATAAAATCATCTTTCTTTAATATATTATTTGATCCCAATACTTCAAGATTAACTGCATCTCTTTCATACATTTCATATATAAAATTATTTTCTACTATTTGTAAAGTAGGATTTTTTAACGTTAAATTATCAAATATTTGCGGTTTTATCTCAAATTCTAAAGTCTTATTTAATAAATTATTATATTTACTAGAAATATCAATTGTTGCTTTGCCAACACTATTACAAACAACTGTTGCAACATATGGTTCTACACTTTTATAAGACAAATTATCAGTCTTTATTGAAAAATTTACCATAGCATTATTTGAAATATTGCAAGAGGAATTAATTGTTATTACATCTCCAACATATATATCATAGTCTCTAATGCTACCACTTATTTCTTTATTATTAATATATATAGCATTAATATTAATATCATCAGCAATCTCAACTTTATCTAATACATTATATATTTCAATATGAATCATATCAAAATATTTACTATCTACTAAACTTTTTACTGTAATTGTTACTTGACCATTTTCCTTAGCATAAAGATAGCCATCATTGACCATACATATATTTTCATCACTAGAGATCCATTCAAGTTTGCCTAGGGCCACACTACCGCCTACATTAATATTAAGTTTTTTAATCTCTCCTTTAATCAGTTGCAAGTTTTGATTATATTCATTTGAAAATTCTAATTTGTTCTTTCTTTCAATAACCTTAATCTTCACAATATCATAAAGATTAGCATCATTTTTATTAGTAACTCTAATTGTTGTTTCACCTATTTTTTTTCCATATACACTACCAGTTGTCGATACTGAGGCAACACTTTGATCGGTACTTAACCAATTATAATTCCAAGCATTAATCGTTGTAGCTATATTTGCCTTTAAAGTTAATTGAAGGGTATCACCTAAATAAACGATGTATTCACCATTTAATTTCTCATTAATTTCAATTTCGGTTAAAATATTTTCTATTTGCTTTTTTTCACTAGTTTCTTCAAAATTAAAAATACTAAATAGGCCACCTTTTTCTTTAACTTTAAAAACATCAATGGCAATCATAAACATAAGTAACAAGATTACTATTATATATATAATATTTTTCTTTTTCACTCAATACCTCCTACAATTTTATGTGGTATTTGATTAAGATTTTGCCAATTTGGTTTCAAAATAATTTCAAAAGTATTTTCAATTGCATATTGATGCCAATGTTTAGGTATTTGAAATCCTTCAAAATAAATTGTAAAAGAAGCATTTGTAAACGCATGATATTCTATAATATGAACATTCATTGGAATTACAACATATTGTAGTTTTAAACAAAAATTAAAGGCATGATAATTAATTTGTTTTACATCACTATCAATCACATAAAAGGTTTTACTATTAGATGCGGGAAAATGAAGTAAAATTTCTCCACTAATATCAAACAAAATACCATCTTGATCTTTATAAGTTTGATTTTCCCAATCAACATAAATCATTTCTAAATTATAACATCCATTAACCCAAGTATCGCTAATAAAATTAACCCCTTTACCGATTGAAATAGTTTTTAAATTTGTACAATCTCTTAACGCTTCACTTTGAATAGTTGTTAGTTTATCACCAATAATCAGATTTTCTAAATAGGGATTACCATGAAAACAAAAACGTTCTAACACCAATATATTTGATGGAACACTAAAGGAGAGATCTTTTCTTCCTAATGGATAGGCTGTTAAACTATTTTGCTGTTGATCATATAAAACACCATTCTCACTATAATATTTACTATTTCCGCTTTCGACTAAAATTGTTTCTAAATTCTGACAATAGATAAAAGCATCTTCTTTAATTTCTTGAATATTTTTACCTATAATGATTTTTTTGATATTTTCATTATCAAAATAACAATCAATTGCAATAACTGGTAAACAATTATAACCATTAGGAATTATAATTTCTTCTTCTTCCGTATAACCACTTACAATATAACCAGTCTTTGAATGATTTAAAACATATGAAAGCCCCAAACTTCCAGCAATAATTGGCTCTAATTTACCATAAACAATTGTATTATTACTAGGTATTTTATTTAATGATGCTACATTTTTAAATTGTTCATCATAATACCAACCTCTAAATATATATCCATTAAGCATAACATTATCAATTAGCTTATAATTTGCGTTATATTTTAAATTGGTAACCTTTCTATATTCTTCTGCATTAATCATGTATATAATATCATAGGTCTTTCTTCGATATAAAACCTCAAGCACCAAAGAACCATCTAATGCAATATTCCCTTTGACATTACTATTGATAACTTCTAAACCCTCATAAGTTTTTATTGGTGCTACCACCTCTTCATCTAAACTACCATATAAAATATTTGTTTCAATTATACTATAATTATCATCAGTAATATTTTCACCTTTATAAATTACTTTATATGAAATAGCATTTGTATCTATCCACTTCACATAGATAGTTAAATTTTTATCAATTAAATTTTCTTCATTAAGAGGGTTTTTAAACTCACTATCTAAATAAAAACCATTAAATATGTGATTTTCTTTAGATGGTTGTTGTAAATTCTTTATAGTAGAACCATACTCAACAAATTGTGTTTGTTTGGTTGCTTCATCAATCACTATCTCAATTTCATACTTTACAATTTCCCATTTGCACCAAATGGTATTATCTTGTAAAAAACAATAATCACTATCTATTTTTTGTGTCAATTTTTCATCAAAATAATATCCTTCAAATTGATATCCCTTTTTATATGGAACTTCTAGATTAGCAATTGTATCTTGATAATTTAGATGCTGCTTTTCGCTATTTTGGTCATCAATATTAACAATTATACTAATTGGCATTTTTTCCCAAGCAGCATACAAGGTAATATTTCTATTAATTTTGGTTTCAAAATTATACAAAATTGTGCATTCAAAATCGTAATACCAACCAACAAAATTATATCCTATCTTTTGTGGAGTACTCGGTTTTATGATTGTCTTTCCTTTACTTACTTTGATAGTAGCAATTTCACTTCCCCCATTGGTATTAAAATTAACATCATAATAAATAGGCTCTTGATTAACACTTTGTTTATTATTACATGATGATAAAAAACATAACAATAAAACTGAAACGACAAAAATAAATTTTTTTATATTCATTTTCCTCCTAATTTCATAAATTAAAAACAAAAAGGAAGTCTATAATATCATAATAGTCTTCCTTTTCATCATTCTACTTAAGATTTATTTATACTAAACCTATTTTGTTGCTACTTTAACACCGGCAATAACTTCGTTTTCTGCATTATATGCAAATATAGAGAAGGCTTGAGAACCAGCACTAAATGTATATCCATCTTTTACTTTTGTACCATCAAATACATAGAAACCTTTCGTTACATTATATGTTAACCAATCCTTGTTTAAAGAAACAATTTCATCAGTTTCTTCAGTTGTATCTTCAATAGAACCTTTAGTCACAACTTTAATCAAAAGTTTGCCATCTTTGATTTCAGTTGCAAATAAACCTGTTTTTTGTACCTCACTACTAACTGGTAATTCTACAGTTACAAAATCTGTTAAAGTACCATATTCTTTACAACTCATACCTTCAAAATATAAATTAACTTTTACTTTTGTAATATTACTATCGTCAGTTACAGCTTTTAATTCTAAGTAATTGTCTTGTACTTGTAAAAATTCCGTAAAATCAAGTGTAGGAATGACTAAATTTGTACCTTCAATTAATTCTTCTGATCCTTCTAGTTTAGTGACTTGAACACCATTAGCGCCATTACAAAATACTAAATCAGATTTAGCATCTACAGAAGAAAGTGTTCCTTTATTTCCAGAAGATATAACTTTATAAACAGTTTGTTTATCTCCTTCTTTAGACGCATAACTATTCGTAAATAGTAATGATGTATTTAAAGCCTCAACATATCCATAATTATAACACTTTTCAAATGTATAATTACCTCTTGGAATGGCAAAGAATACGCCAACTCTTGTTGAAGTACCAATATTATCTAAATAACTATCACAATTTTTAAAAACTACTGTCGAATAAATCCAATCATAACCTCTCTCACTTTTTGCATATTTTAAAGTTATTGGATAAGTTGCATATCCTGCATAATTATAACCCGTACTTACTGAACCATATAAATCAACATTTAAGAAACTCATTGTTCTATTATCATAAGAATTAGCATTACAACTTAAAGCAATATTTTCACCTTTAATAAATACTGATAAATCTTTTAAAGTTGCACCAGATAATTCACCAAATAAATAATTAATAGGTTCAACAACATTATATATACGCTTATTATTTCCATCTAACACACCTTCAAATAATTGAATAGCAGCATTTCCCATATCCCAAAACATCTTCGCATCTTGTAATACAGTACTCATATCTATGTCATTCATCAATTTAAAATAAACATCTTTTGTTGTTTCAAGCGTGTTGATATTCATAAATTGAATAGCATTTGTTATTTGATATGGATTATTTAAGCTTCCATTTCCGCCAGCAAATCCTTGTTCAGGATCAACTACTTGATAATCAAAATAAGACGTAGCTTCTCCATAAGTAACAGAAGCTGTTTTATTACCAATTGTTGATAAATTAAAGTTTTTAATTGTAATTTTTACATCAAATGGTACTCCGTCTTGTTGTGCACTAACATTACCTTTTTCATCAGGATAACTTAAGGTTAGTACTACATCATTACCTTCAGAATCAGTAATTAATACTTTCATTAAATTGCCAGATGTTTCTTGATTCTTAACAAATGTTGTTGTTGGCATTTCAACAATGCTAATTCTTTCAGCATTTTCTAATGATACGCATCCAGCTAGAGTTGCAAAACCAAGTCCAGTTATAACCAATGATAAAAATAATTTTTTTATTATTCTCATTTTTTTATTCTCCTTTAATTTCTTATATTTTTATATATATTCTTATATATAAACTAAATTTAAATTCATATTCCCTTATATTTATTATTTATATTCACGAATAAATAAATATTTTGGATTTTGTTCATCACCTGTAACAATAGCAATTTGAGAAATTGATACTTGATTACAAGATTTTGGTTCATCATTAACTAAAACAGTATGGCTATTTAGATTTTCCACTTTCTTTTTATATACATAACAATTATTTTCAGTATCATAAACGCCATCTTTGATATAAATTTTAATTTTTTGATCTGACAATGCAAATCCATCAAATACTTCAACTATACCTGTTAATCCAACAACATCTTTAGATTTTAAAACCTGTGGTAATAACTCGATTTCCATTGAAGCATCTTGAAAATTAGTATAATTATACACATACGTAGGAAGATATACTCTAATAGTAGCTTCATTATTATCAAAACTAAATTCTTGTTTGATTTCCCAATCAACATCAGAAACATAACCAAAGTTCTCTACCTTATAACAATTTAAATTTTCATCTACTAAAATAGCAGTATAAGTACAAATATTTTCCGATAATGATCTTCTAATGATAACTTTTTCTATTTTTGAATAATTAATTGTCTTTCCTAAAAAATTTATATTAGGAATTAAATATTTACTAATTATTTTTTGATCATCTGCATCCTTAAATATTACATTTTTTAAATCAGTAATAACTTCTTCTTTGCCATTTATGGTATTTGTATATGTTACGGTTACACCATTATTTAATTTAGCCTCGGCTGTATAATATGTTATATTAAAATCTATATCATAAGTAAGAGGAATAACATTTAAGTAAGACGTTCTATCTGTTTTTGCTTTTAAAGCAACTTCACTTAAAGCTTCTGGATCAAACAATACTGTGTTTTTAGCAACAATCCCAGCACAACCAATTACATTTTTAAATGAATTTGCTTTAACAATTTCTACTGTATCTGGTATCTCAAAAGCTGTTGTAATATTTACACGATATTCTACTGACTCTTCTTTTTCCGCAAATGGTTGACATGCAGGAATTAATGTAATATCTGGCACAAAAACCATTCTAGAAATATTTAATGTTACATGAGTATCACTATACTGAACAATATTGCTATAAGCATTAGCAAGTGATTCAAGTTCTGCTTTAGTAGAAAAATATGCTCTATTATACATAATATTATTATCAACATAAACGGTTTGAACTGTATCAAAAGTTGATACATAGTTTTTAATCGATTGCTTATCAGAATTATCGAAACCTTTATATTTTAAATTATCTAAAGCCTCAATAGCATTATCTAATAAACTATCCATTTTATCTAAAATCTCTCTTTTTTTAGCTTGTGAATCTAATGACCCACTGTCCATCCCATTTAGAGCTAATAAAGGTAAATTTCTAACAGTATATACAATTTGCGTTAATTCATCATCAAAGGTATCAACGTAGCGATATTCTGGATGACCTGCTGATAAGGCTTCAATACAATCTTGGGTAAAAGTTTTTGTTGAAGACAAATTTTGTTTGGTACTTGTACTAAACGCCTCTTCCATTGATAGAAATTTTACTTCATTTTTACTAGCATCATACCAAAAACGATAATCTTTGATAGTTGATTCTAATGAATAATCATACTCTTCAATAATACGTGAAATTTCATATGGCTCAAAATATTCTCTATCTTGAAAAGCAGCCTCTGCCGCTAAAACAACTGAAATATTTTTAGCCTCTTGAACACCTTTTGATACTTTTGCCTTTTTAATATAACTTGTAATTGATGGGATTAGAACAGCTGCGAGAATTCCAATAATAGCAATTACTACTATTAGTTCTGTTAGTGTAAAACCTTTTTTCTTTACGCTATTCATATATTCATCCTCCTTTACCTTATACTGTTTACTCTGGATAAACTGAAGTTTGTGATTCTGGCCGCCAGGTTGTACCTTCTTTTGTTAACTCTAAAACGCGGTATTCCTCATCATTTCCTTTTCTTAATACAAAAAAAGTACTAACTCCATCTATATTGAACTCATTTGCGGCAGCTGCAGCATCAACTACTTTCTTAGGTGATACATTACATGAACCATTTTCTAATAAAACATAGTATCCACCATCGGTTTCAACAATATAATATTTATTTGTAGTTAAAGTTTCATAAATATCATCTGTAACATTTACCTCTGCAATTAATTCTTGATACATTGCGCTTGCATCTTGAATGGCTGCAGATTCTTTTGCATTTCTAATATAACTTGTAATTGATGGAATTAACACTGCTGCAAGGATTCCAATAATAGCAATTACTACTATTAATTCCGTTAATGTGAAACCTTTTTTATTTTTTAATGATTTTTCCATTACTTTTCTCCTTATTTATATAAATTTTTTGGTGACTGCTACTAACACCTATATATCAACTATGTATTTTATTTATTATACATAATTGTCAATAATTCTTGAACAGTAGTTTCTCCATTTAATACTACTATTCTACAAGTAGAATATAAATCCAACATTCCATCTTCAAGAGCCTTTTGTCTTATTTGTTTTGTTGATGCCCTATTAATAATTAATTCTTTTAAATCTTCTGTCATTTTTAGAACTTCATGAACACCAATTCTTCCTTGATATCCTGTATTATGGCATGCTGGACAACCCACTGCCTTATATAATTTTTGTGATTGATTAATCTTTAAAATCTCATTTTCTCTTCTGCTAGAAAGATATTCCTTTTTACATTCTGGACATAATCTTCTAATAAGTCTTTGAGAAATCACTCCTACCAATGCATCAGTTACAAAATATGGTTGTAATCCCAAATCAATTAATCTAGTTACTGCTCCTGCAGCATCATTAGTATGAAGGGTAGATAATACCAAATGGCCTGTAATTGCCATTCTCATAGCAATTTCAGCGGTTTCCTCATCACGAATCTCACCAACCATAACAATATTAGGGTCTTGTCTTAAAATGCTTCTTAATGCACTGGCAAAGGTTAAATTAGCCTTATTATTTACTTGAACTTGGTTAACACCTGAAATCGTATATTCAACTGGATCTTCAACCGTAATGACATTAACCGATTCATTATTCATTTCTTTAATAAAACTATACAGAGTTGTCGATTTACCACAACCAGTAGGTCCTGTTAATAAAATAATACCATAAGGTTTTCTTAATAATTCATCAACAATCAAATTTTCTTCTGGCAAAAAACCTAATTTACTTCTATCATAATTAAAAGATTTCGTATCTAAAATTCTGATTACAATTTTTTCACCAAAAGAAGTTGGTAAAGTTGAAACTCGAAAATCATATGTTTCACCATTATAAATTTTAGTTATCCTTCCATCTTGAGGAATTCTGCGTTCTGCAATATTCAATTTGGAAATAATTTTTATTCTCGTGGAAACTGCTGGATACATTTTAGGACTAAATGCAGTATTCTCATAAAGCATACCATCAATTCGATATCGAATTCTAACAATATCTTCGTATGGCTCAATATGAATATCGCTAGCCCCTACAGCAATGGCATCATTCAAACATGAATCTACTAATTTAACAGCCGGTGAATTCACCAAATCAGCCTCATCCATTCCAACAATATGTTCTTTTTCTAAAAGATTCTCCTGTTTGTTATAAGTGGCAATCGTTTGGTTCATTTCGTTTTTAGCAAAGATTCTTGATTTAATTCTTACCAATTTAGTATCAGGACACACGACAATTTGTGCATTCATACCAAATAAAGCATACACAATATTGATTGCATTAAAATCAAACGGGTTTGAACTTGCAATGATATATCTTTTATTTAAATCATCAAAAGTAAGCGGAATAATTTTATATTTACTGATAAATTCATAAGTCAAACTCTTAACAAGATTTTCATCAATACAAATAGTATCAATATTATAATAATCATATCCGAAATAACTAGCTAATACTTGAGACAATTGTTCCTCATTAATAATTTTCTCTTGAATCAAAAATTCATTAAATGGTTTTTCTTCAACATTTATTTTTTCTAAAATATAATTCATTTCATTTATGCTACATACATTCATTTTAACAATTTGCATACATATTTGTTGAATCATATTTTGTTGAATTTTATTTTTCATTTTAAACTCCCGTATCAATAGAACTTGTAATATCAAGCATCGGTAAAAAAATTGATAACAAAACAACAATTACAATCATACCAATTAAAATAATCATAAGTGGTTCAATTAAAGCTGTCATTTTTTTAATTGTATAATCAACTTGATCATCATAATATGTACAAACTCGATTCAAAACTTCCTCAAGTTGACCAGATTGTTCACCAACCGAAATCATCTCAATTAAAATATTAGGAAAAATGTCAATTGTTTCCAAACTTTTAGCAATTGGCTGCCCTCTTTTAATTTCACTAATCGTAACTTGCATTTTTTCTTCAACATAACTATTACCAAGCAATTTACTCATAATAGTTAAAGCATCAATAATGGAAATACTACTATTTAATAAAGTAGCAAAGCCATTTGTAAACCTTGATGTTATACTTGCTAAAATAACTTTACTTTGAATACTATGATTTATATTAAATTGATCATAGACTTTTTTAAATTTCTTATTGCGCAAGAGCAACAAAAATGTCATAATTGATAAAAGTATAATTGATAAAATATATAAAATGTTATTTTTAATAAAATCGGTAATTTTTAAAACAATTGTTGTTATTGGAGGTAATTGTGCTTCTAATGATTGAAAAACATCTTTAAAAATAGGCATTACATAAAGTGATAAGATTGCTAAAATCGCAATACATAATATCAATAAAAAGATAGGATAAGCAAGAGCACTTTTGACTTTTCGTTTAGTTTTATTATCTTTTTCATAATAATCTGCTAGTCTATTTAAAACTAGAGACATCTTACCACTAAGCTCTCCAATATGAATCATATTTCTAAAGAAAGTAGGAAAAGTTTTTGGATATTTTGCAAGTGATTGACTAAGCATCATACCTTGCATTAAATCATAATGTACTACCTCTAAAATAGTTTTTAATTTATTTATTTTAGTATTATTCTTTAAAATTTCAATACATTTATTCAGTTCCATTCCCGCATCTAACATAATTGCAAGTTGTCTACAAAATAATGATAATTCATCAACCCGTATTTTTTCTAAAAAGGTAAATAGTTGTGAACTTTCTTGAATTTTTTTAGAACTAATTAAATAATAATCTAAATTACTAATTATTGCCCTTAAATCATCTTCATCTTTGGCAAAGAATACTCCATGAATTACTTTGTTATTTAAATCTTTGGCTTTAAATTTAAATTTTGGCATTTTTTCCTCCCTTTATTAAAACAAATGTAAATACCACAAAATTAAATCAGGACCAAAAAATAAACTAATTGTAAAACCAATGACAAGATAAGGACCAAAAGGTAAAACTTTTCTATTTAATTTTTTAGAAAAAATAATTTCAACAAATGCTCCAATAATACAAGCAATTAGAAGTCCTAACATTTCTAATTGCCAACCCATAAAAAGTCCTATCCCTAAAAATAATTTTAAGTCACCTCCACCAATTACAGGTTTTTTAATTATTTTTTGTATTATATAAAAAATAACAATAATGATGATATTCATTAGAAGAGATAATAATTTGTCATAATAATGAATAGTATACTCATAATCAAAACTGGCAATATCAACAAATATTATCGATAGAATTCCTAAAATTGCTACTACTATATTTAATGAATCTGGAATAATTAATTCATTTTTATCAATATAAAAGATAGCAATAAAAATTTCTAAAAGTAAAGTTACTAAAATACTTGTATAAGATAAATCAAATCTTATTAGCGAAAAAATAGCAACTAATAATCCTAAAATTTCCACAATGAGATATCTTATATTAATTTTTTCTTGGCAATGATGACACCTACCTCTTAAAAAAAGATAGGACAAAATTGGGATATTTTCATACCATTTTATTTTATAACCACAAATTGGACAGTGCGATGACTTTTTAATAATTGAAATTTTTTGAGGTAGTCTATAGATTAGAACATTTAAAAAACTACCAATTGCTATAAAGAAAAGCAAATAAAATAATATAACCAAACTATATAATAAAGCTGATTCTTTTATTAATTCTTTCGTTAAACTTATCAAAAATAAATATTTAGTCATATAAATAGCCTTTTTTAATAAGGTGATAATTTGTTATCCTATTTTCGGATATTTGAAACTGAACTTGAATTTGGAATTTTAATTTATTATTTACTTTTTGAATTATTAAATTAAATTCATTGATTGTTTGAAGTGTATTGACAACAACCTTATAATTGGTTGTATAATTAAATTCATACGAACTATTAACTTCTAGCAACGCAATATCTTCCCAAGATAGTTGATTTAAATATTCATATGTTACATTTTCTAATTCTAACTTTAATAATTTTTCTTTAGCATTTGCATTCAGTTTTTGTGATGAAGTATGAATAGTTATCAATAGCGACATAGATAAAAATACTAAAACAATAACAACTAGCAGTGTTATATATAAGGATGCTCCTCTATTATCTAACATTATCTTTTTCATATCATACCTTTTATTCTACACAAATAGTTCTTTCTAGACATTTTTGATTTAATTGATATTCTTCATTGTTAACATAAATTGTTACTTCTATTTTTAAATATCTTGTTATATTATCATTATGAATTATTTCATTTAAATCTATTTTAAAATAGTTATTGGTAACATCTTTTGATATATTAAATTTACCATCATAGTATAAATAAAGAAAATTATTAACTTGAACAACTGGATATATTGTTTCCAATCTTTCATTAAAAGTTTGTGGTTCAATTGTAAATATCTCTAATATTTTTTCTAGTTCTAATACCATATTAGTAGTCTTTTCGATATTTCTTTGTGCTTTTTTAATTGATAAAATCATTTGTCCAGTGCTAATAAAAATGATTGCTAGAACAACAATTGATACTAAAACTTCTACTAATGTATCACCCTTATTATTTTTCATTTTACTCTAACCTGAAATTTAAAATCATTATTAAATAACACTAAGTTATTTTTCACCTTTAAACTTTGAAGAAGTAAATCTTGATTATCAATTATTTTTAAATTTGAAATAGTGATGCATAAATCCTTTTCTACTATCTTTTTAATCAAAGGTGCAAACTTGTCAACTTCAACATTTAAATAATAATTGGCAATTTCTACTTGTGATAAATAAAGAATTTTTTTTAATTCTATAATCACTTTCTGAAAGAAAGTTTGAACTATTTCTTCTAATCTATTTTCTTCGATATTCTCAAATAATCGATTATTAGGTACACTAGATACTAATAATTCATCTAAATTATCAGTACCTAGTTGTACAATAGAATTATTTAGGAGAACATCGTTCTTCCCAATAAGAATTATAGTTTGTAGTTTATCAACATGAATAAACATACTAAAACTATTTTTAATAAAAATTTTTTTCATACATAAATATTGCTTTAGTGTATATGGTACATATTGTACTTTTATTATCCTTAATTGCAATTTAAAAAATAAATTTATAATCTTTTGATATATATTTTTTTTACACATTATATAATAATAATCTAAGATATTTTTATTCACCCTATATTTAGTTTTAGCATATATGTAATTATTCTTAAAATCACTACCATATAGTTTTTTGATTTCTAAAGCCAATGTTTTTTTTGAATCTATGCTATTTAAATTTGGTATCCTAATTTTTTCAATAAAAATATTAGAAATATTTAATCCTATTATGATTTGACTCCTTTTAAAATTAAGTCTTTTTAAATCTTTATAAATCAACTCTTTGATAGACTCATCATCAATATCATCTATTAAAATTTTATAATTTAGTGTTTCTATTACTTTTTTCTTAGATACTGTTTGAATACAACATGCCATTTGAATTCTATAATAATTCTCATCGTTAGTTACTAGACAAAAAATCTTTTTTCCCATAATTCCTTCTTTTAATTCACATTAATAATATTTTTTATTAATGTTTCTTTTTCATTATTATCTAAATATATTTCTATTATGATGCCCGATTGCGTATATTGATTTATTTTAATATTTTTAATTCTTTTAAACTTTTTAATTAAACTATCATTTGCATTATACATACTGCTACTAGTTTGATCATATGAAAAAATTATTTCATTGTCTAACCTTAAAGACCATTTAGTTAAACTTATATCATTTTCAATAATAACTTTTTTAGCATTTTGATTAGCATTTTCAATAATATTTTCAAATTGAGTAATAATATATTTTTTTTCCTCTAATCTTTCATTTTCCGCATACGATAATCGATAACTTTTATAAAAGGAATTGGTAATTGCCGCAATCATTGACAAAAGAATGGCAATAATTGCAATGCTTACAACTAATTCAATCAGTGTATATCCTTTATTATTCAAGTATTTTTTCATATGATCACCAAAAAAATTATTAAAATGAATTTTTTAGTTCATTTTTTAAAATATTTTATTAGATGTTAATCCTATACTTTTACATACTAATATATTCATAAATAAAAATATTATTACTATAATTATTTTAACAAATAAAGGTTAATTTTGTCAAATAATATGGTTAATTTTGATTAATATTGTACATTTTAATATTTATATTGCGTGTTAAAAAGGTATACTTTTGCATACCAGTGTTTTTTTATGGTCATTTTTATTTTTTAATTTTTTCCTATATAAACTCAAATAAAAACAAAAAGGTTAGATTGATTTCTAACCTTTTCTTATCTTTTTTATTTCATTTGACTCAACTCGCCTCTTTCAAAACACAAACGCATTAGATTATTTTTTGCATCCAAAGTGTTTCTCCATTTTAACTATGATTTAATCATACATTATCCACTTTAATCCCATCTCGTTTTAGCCTATCCTCATACATTTTCAATTCTGCTTGCCAAAATTGACTATTATTAGGATGAATCGTCAAGACCTGATAGTCTAAAAGGATTTTCCCTAAATGTTTAGCTACCTTTATGGAACCATAGACATTTAAATGATTGCCTTTATCCCTAAAATCTCGATTAAAATCAAAATGAATGTATTCTGGATTCACATTATAATCAATAAAATCAATGTTATATTTATCTGCATATTTTTTTACACCATAACTTTTGGCATAAGACCATGATGATGGTGATGGTAATTCAATAAATAAAATCTTGATATTTTCTTTTTCACATAATTTTCTAATTTTATCTAAATATTTGATATTTTCATTAGGTATTGGTAAAGCTTCATCATGGATATTTCCCATATAATCTGTTAATTTATAATCAAATACTTTAGATGAATACATAAAGCCTTTAAAAGGATCATAATTATCATTTAAATTGGGCAATTGAGTGAAATCTTTCCATGTTAAATTTTTCCATCTTGAATGATAAATAAATGGAGCTGCTAAAAACTGAAGTTTAGCAAACGCTTGAACATATTCAGCAAGCCCTAATTTATTATATAAAAAATCTGTCTCAATTACACATATTTTAATTTGATGTTTCTTTAAAATATCCCGTAATAAACGATATGAGGCAGCAGTAGAGCATTTGGCGATTCCACAAGAGTATGATGTAATTTTATATCGGCGATATAATTCTAAAGGGTTAATACCGCTATATAAATCACTATTGCCAAGACCTACAACTTCAATTGTATCTTCAGCCTCTGCTTCAAAACCTCTTCCCGCATAAAATTGTTTTCCCCCTTTATCAGTTCTTGTCTTTGGTGTGAAGATGAAGCATAATGCTATATATACAAACAAAAACATAGAAATAAAAAGGATACTTCTTTTCCAAAACTTCATCTTAAAAACCTCCATAAATTGGATCAGGTGGTAAATACCCAAGTCCATATGCACCAAAAATAATAATACTAAAAATTAAGATCAAATAAGCACTATATCTAGCAAAAATCGGCATTTTAAAAAGGTAATCTTGAATTACTATTTTTTTCGTTTGCAAATATTCAAAAATCAATAAAATGGTTAAAGCAAGAATAGAAATAATCAGTTCATGAATGGCAAAAACCTCATTGAATGATTGGCTATTTGGTTGAAAAATACGCATTATATACATTCCTACATCAGTTAAACGATTGCATCTAAAAATAAGCATTCCAATATTAACTAAAATAAAGGTTTTTATTATCTTTAAAAATCGAATAAAAACATGAGAAGTTTTTTTCTTTTTAAAAAGGAAAGAAAAAACTGTTTCTAGCATCATTATAAAATAATAATATAATCCATATCCTAAATATTTCCAACTAGCTCCATGCCAAAGACCGGTTAAAGACCAAACGACAAAAAGAACGATACAACTAGGAATAAAAGTTTCCCAAAATTTAGATACTTTGCCTTTTAATTTTTTACAAAGAAAATTTAGGAACTTTGACATAGAAAGTGGATAAAAAACATATTCTTTAAACCAAGTTCCAAGACTAATATGCCAGCGACGCCAAAATTCTCCCACTGATGATGAAAAAAATGGTTGTTCAAAATTTTTTTCAATCTCAATTCCGTACATTTTTGATATTCCGCGTACCATATCAATTATACCAGAAAATTCAGCATATAATTGAAAAGTAAACCCAATTATACCTAAAATTAAAATAGGTCCTGTCAACTCTTTATCAAAACAAGCAACAACTAAAATGGATAAACGATCGGCAATGACTATTTTTTTAAATAATCCTACAAGAATGCATAAAACGCCTCTTTTAAAATTATCAAAACGAAAAGGATGTCCTTCTTTTAATTGTGGCAATACGTAATCATAATGAGAAATTGGTCCTTCTAAAAGGCAAGGAAAATAACTAGTGAATAATAAAACATCCAAATAATTTTTACTAGCTTGATATTTCGAACGATACACATCTATTAAATAACCCGTATTCGAAAGGGTATAATAACTGATACCAATTGGTAACAAAATATTTAAATATGGAATTTCTAATTCTAATTGCAAAAAACCAAAGACATTATTTAAAAAACTATCAAAAAAATTTACATATTTTAGACCGATTAATAATCCTCAATTTAATATCAACCCTATAGATAAATAGCGTTTGTTCACTTTTTTAGTTTCTTGTTTTAATTTTTTAAATTCCTCTTTTTCTAAAAAATCCTTTTTTTGATTCGTTTTTTCAGTACGATTACTGATTATTAAAGCAAATACATAGACAATTAACGAACTTAAAATTACAAAAAATCCCATCAATTTGCTAGCCACAAATAATAAAATTAAACTTCCTACAATTAATACAATATATCGATATTTCTTGAAAAAAATCATGTAGAAAAGATATACAATTGTTGCAAATATAACTAAATATATCAGTTGCTCATATGCCTTCATATTATTCTTCTTGAATTTTGTTAATCAGTTTTAAAATAGCATCTAGTGACTCAAAATTCTCTGGTACAATATCAAGCGGTGAAATTGTAATATCAAATTCATCAGAGATTTTCATAATAAGCATTACAATTTCCATACTAGTTAAAATTTGTTCACTAACTAGATGTTGTTCTTTTTCATAATCAATTCCTGATTTTACATCATTTAAAATATCTAATAACGTTTTTCTCATAATAGCCTTCTCCTATCTATTTAAACTATATTTTTCTTGATAAAAATGTCGATCAATTTTACCATTTTGATTCAATTGAATTATTGATAGTTTTTCATACCTTGATGGCAACATATAATATGGCATCTTTATTTTTAATTGCGATATCAATTCATTTGTATCCATTGTTCCTACATAACAACAAATAATTTCATCTAATGAAGAATCATATAAACAAAAAGCATTTTGTATTCCATCTAACGAATTACAAAGTGTTTCAATTTCTCCAAGTTCAATACGATATCCCATATGTTTGATTTGAAAATCTTTACGGCACAAATAGATCAATTCTTGTTTATCATTGTATTTACATATATCACCGGTTTTATAAACAATTTCACTATAATGAGGATTCAGTGGATTTTGAACAAAAGCTTCAGAAGTTTTTTGTGGATTATTGTAATACCCCATAGCAACAAATGCACCTTTTACATACAATTCTCCTTCTGTTTTATCGTAAACAGATACCAATTCATTTTTTTCATTAAGTAAAAATACCTCTAAGTTTTCACAAGCTTTTCCAATTGGTAAAGATTCTTCATTGGCAAATCTTCTATCTACTTTATAATAAGTACAAATATCAGTAGTTTCTGTAGGTCCAAAAAGATTAGCAAATTTAACATTGGGTAATTTATCCATCCAATCATTTAGTACTTTAACGGGCATGACTTCTCCCGCAAACATTGCTAGTTTTAAATATTGAGGTAAACAATAATCCAGCAAATGCATTTGTGAAATAATTTGATAGGCAGAAGGAACCCAATAAATTGTGTTGACTTGATATGTATTCATCATTTCAAATAATTTTACCGGAAAAGAAAAATAACTTTTTGGCACAATGATGATTGAGGCTCCAGATAAAAGGGTTGAAAAAACATCTGAAACCGACATACTAAAATAAAATGGTGTTTGACTAGCAAAAATGGTTTCTTGATTTATTTGAAAACAATTTTTAAACCATTCTATATAACTAACAACATTTAAATGACTAACAACCGTTCCTTTTGGTATTCCTGTTGATCCTGAAGTAAATAAAACATACAAAGGATCAGTAGATACCATTTTCTCCAATCGTTTTTTGATTAAGGATTTATCATAACACGCATCATTATATGTTATATCAACACAAATGGAAGCAATATCTTGGAAAAAATCCCATTGATTTTGATTATGCTTATCCACTAAAATCAGTTTCGGTTTTGCAACCTCTATTATTTTATTAACTCGTTGTTTTGGTGATTCCACATCAATCACTACATAAGGATTGTTCGCATATATACAAGCAAACATTGCTACAACAGTACTAACCCCTCTATTTGTGACAATTCCTACAACTTCATTTTTATTTGTCTTTTCAATCACTTTAGTCGCCAAAATAAGTATATTTTTATATAATTTTTCATATGACAAATAAAAGTTAGGCTCTATAAGCGCTTTTTTATCTAACCTATTTTGCTTTTTCAATTCTTCTATTACTTTTTCAAATTCAGTTACAATTGTACGCATTTTATCACCAAATATATTATATCATTTCTCCTATTAAAATAAAAGAATAATACTTGTTGTATTATATTTATTTTAAAATATGGATCCGATTC
>OLXK01001122.1_pt1 | contig 20659 bp, 20 predicted proteins | sample 1674321 | NCBI WGS metagenome assembly OLXK01 (sample SAMEA103958162, study PRJEB25191) | human gut metagenome | reverse complement strand
CTCTGATTTCTGCTATGCCTGAAACGCCTGGCGCAGCTCCTCGTCCTTCCGGCGCTTCTCCTGGATGGACTCCTTCAGGATCATATCCTTCACTTTCATCAAGCGAATGGTGTTGGCCCGCTCGTTCTCATCCAGCTTCATGGTGATATACTTGATGCTCTCCTCCATCTGGGGGATCTTCACGTACTCCAGGGCGTTGACCCGGCGGCGGGTCTTTTCTATCTCGTCCGCCAGGGAGTTGCATATCTTTTCCACCTCTGCAAGCTCTATGAGCATGGGCAGCACCTCTGCGAAGGCGGATACGGCGGAGTCCAGCTCCGCAGAGGTGTTCATGAATCCATAAGGGTAGTCAAAGGTATCGGAAGTCTCAAGGGACAGCTTTGGCATCTTCAGCGACAGCACGTGCTGGGTATCCACGGATACCGTGGCGGGGCGGGCGGGGTAGGCGAGTGCTTCTTCTATTGCCTCTCCGCTCATCTCGGCCCTTGCCAGCACGAACTGCCCCATTGCGGCGGAAAGCTTTTGCTCCACCTGCTCCCGCAGTTCCTTATTGCGGCGGGCGTAGGCTATGAAGCGGCGAACCATCTCGTCCCGCTTATCTTTCATAAGCTTATGACCCCTGGCTGCCACCTTGCGTTTCTTCTTAAGGTTGGTCAGCTCCATGCGGGTCGGCTTTACTTGAAGCTGTGCCATAGGCTATTCCTCCGCTTTGGGCAGGTACTTATCCAGATATTCGTCCCTTATGCGCTTAAGCTCGGCGCGGGGCAGTATGGAGAGCAGCTTCCAGCCCAGATCCAGAGTTTCCTCTATGGAGCGGTTGGTATAGAAGCCCTGTGACACATACTCCTCCTCGAAGGCGTCCGCAAACCTGGCGTACAGCTTATCCGTATCGGACAGGGCCGCGTCGCCCAGTATTACCGCAAGCTCCTTTGCGTCCTTGCCCCGGGAATACGCGGCAAAGAGCTGGTTCATGGTGTCGGCGTGATCCTCCCGGGTTTTGCCCCGGCCTATGCCCTTATCCTTCAGGCGGGACAGGGAGGGCAAAACGTTTATAGGCGGCGTGACGCCCTTTCTGTGCAGCTCACGCCCCAGAATTATCTGTCCCTCGGTTATGTAGCCGGTAAGGTCGGGTATGGGGTGGGTTATGTCGTCCTCCGGCATGGACAGTATGGGTATCATGGTGATGGAGCCGGGGTTGCCCTTTATGCGGCCTGCCCGCTCGTACATGGTGGCAAGGTCGGTATACAGGTAGCCGGGGTAGCCGCGGCGGCCGGGAACCTCCTTGCGGGCGGCGGATACCTCACGGAGGGCCTCCGCGTAGTTGGTTATATCCGTGATTATTACCAGCACGTGCATGCCAAGGTCGTATGCAAGATACTCCGCGGCGGTGAGCGCCATGCGGGGAGTGGCTATGCGCTCTATGGCGGGGTCGTTGGCAAGGTTTATGAAGGTGACGGTACGGTCTATGGCGCCGGTGGCCCTGAAGTCGGAGGTGAAAAAGTCCGCCTCCTCAAAGGTTATGCCTACGGCGGCGAATACTACCGCGAAGCCCTCGCCGGTGCCCCGCACCTTAGCCTGACGGGCTATCTGGGCCGCAAGGTTTGCATGGGGCAGGCCGGAGCCTGAGAACACCGGCAGCTTCTGGCCGCGTACCAGCGTGTTCAGGCCGTCTATTGCGGAAATGCCGGTCTGTATGAACTCGTTGGGGTAGTCCCTCGCGGCGGGGTTTATGGGCGCGCCGTTGATGTCCAGCCGCTTTTCGGGTATGAGCTCGGCGCCGCCGTCTATGGGCCTGCCCATGCCGTCGAATACCCTTCCCAGCATATCCGGCGCAACTGCCAGCTCTATGGAGTGGCCCAGGAATTTCGCGCTGGAATCGGTTATGCGCAGTCCCTGACTGCCCTCGAAGAGCTGCAGCAGCGCCTTATCCTGATTTATCTCAAGCACCTTGCCCCGGCGTATTCTTCCGTCGGACTGCTCTATCTCCACCAGCTCGTCGTACTTTACGCCTTCTACCTGATCCACCAGCATAAGGGGGCCGGCAACTTCCCTGATGGTCTTGTATTCCTTGCGCATTATGCTTCGCCTCCTTCCGTAAGCTCCCGGATCTCCGCGTTGAGCTTTGCGGTTATCTCCTCATACCTCTCGGCGCACTTATCCTCCTCGGTATACTTGAAGCGGCCTATGTCCTCCCGGACGGGCAGCGCCGCAAGCTTATTGAAGGAAGCGTCCTTTGAAAGGGCATCCAAGCTCTTTTCGTAGTAGCCTATTATCAGCCGCAGCAGCATGGCCTGCTTTGCGGGAGAGGTGTAGGTATCCACCTCATGGAAGGCGTTCTGATGCAGGTAGTCCTCTCTGATGGAGCGGGTGGCCTCCAGGGTGAGCCTGTCTTTGTAGCTCAGGGCGTCTATGCCCACCAGGCGGACTATCTCCTCCAGCTCGCTCTCCTCCTGCAGCATGTTCATGACCTTCTGCACCATGGCGGTCCAGTCGGGGTCCACTTCCTTATTGAACCAGGGCTCCAGACGGTCCAGATACAGGGAATAGGAGGTCAGCCAGTCTATGGCGGGGAAGTGGCGGGCGTATGCCAGCTTTGCGCTCAAGCCCCAGAACACCTTTACGGTGCGGAGGGTCGCCTGGGATACCGGCTCTGAAATGTCGCCGCCCGGAGGGGAAACGGCGCCTATAGCCGTGACCGCGCCAGTGCGGCCCTCCGTACCTAACGTCACAACGGAGCCTGCCCTCTCGTAGAACTCCGCCAGACGGCTGCTCAGGTATGCGGGGTAGCCCTCCTCGCCGGGCATTTCCTCCAGACGGCCGGACATCTCCCGCAGCGCCTCTGCCCAGCGGCTGGTGGAGTCGGCCATTATGGCCACCTTATAGCCCATATCACGGAAGTACTCCGCTATGGTGATGCCGGTATATATGCTGGCTTCACGGGCCGCAACCGGCATATCCGAGGTGTTTGCTATAAGCACCGTGCGCTTCATAAGGGAAAGACCTGTGCGGGGGTCCTTCAGCTCCGGGAACTCCATCAGAACGTCGGTCATCTCGTTGCCCCGCTCGCCGCAGCCCACGTATACGATTATGTCCGCATCCGCCCACTTTGCGAGCTGATGCTGAACCACCGTCTTGCCGCTGCCGAAGGGCCCCGGAACGGCCGCCACGCCCCCCTTGGCTACCGGGAACAGGGTGTCTATAACCCGCTGTCCGGTTATCATGGGCTCGGTAGGGGCCATCTTCCTTGCATAGGGCCTGCCTATACGCACCGGCCACTTCTGCAGCATGGGCAGCTCTACCGTCTCCCCCTTACTGGTGACGAGCTTGGCTATGGTCTGTACTACGTTGGCCTCGCCGGAGTGTATCCATGTGAGCTGGCCCTCCACATTTGGAGGCACCATTATCTTATGGAGCACCGCTTCCGTCTCCTGTACGGTGCCCAGTATATCGCCGGGCTTCAGTATATCGCCTATCTGTGCCGCAGGCTGGAAATCCCAGAGCCTTTCGTGGTCTATGGAGTCCACCCGGATACCTCTCGTTATCCTGTCCCCGGCCAGCTCCTGAATTTTATTGAGCGGGCGCTGAATGCCGTCGTATATGGATTCTATAAGTCCGGGGGCAAGCTCTACCGACAGGGGAGCGCCGGTGGATTCCACAGGCTCCCCGGGGCCTATGCCGCCGGTCTCCTCGTATACCTGTATGGAGGCCTTATCCCCGCGAAGCTCTATGACTTCGCCTATGAGGTGCTTTTCGGATACGCGGACCACGTCGTACATGTTTACGTCCGCCATGCCGGAAGCCACTATCAGGGGGCCCGATACCTTAACTATGGTTCCTTTAACTGCCATATTTATTTATCCTCCGAGAATAGTATATCCGCGCCTATAGCCTTTTCCACATTGGCCTTTATGGCTGCCATGGCCACGCCGGAAGGGCCGTGGGAATCCGGAATGGGTATTATTGCGGGGAATGTCTCCGTCTTGAATTTGTTTATGGCCTCGCTGCACTGGGCGTATACCGGCTCGGTCAGGAAAATGACCTTGCAGCCCTCCCTGGCAAGCCTGTATATGAGCTTATTTGCCCTTTCGCCGTCCGTCTCGTCAAACACGCCGAGGCCTACGGCCTTGCCTATGAGCACCGAGTCCCTGTCGCCTATCATGGCGATATCCGTGCGTTTATCCATACAGTTCACCCAGCCTTTCGGTTATCACCTTATCCGGCAGGTTATTGCGCTTTGCGGTGATTATGAGCCTAAGGCACTTTGCCTCCTGCTCCCGGCCCAAAAGATAGCCTATCAGCGGCTCTATGCCGCCCTCGGCGAACTTTGCCCCTTTAAAAAGGGATATGAGGTAATTGTCCCGCTGGCGCTCCAGCTCTGTGAGCCTGCCGCTCCTGCCGTATTCCTCCAGGCCCTTGAGTATGCTCTCTCGTGCGGGGCCTGTGGCCGCCGCCCTGGCTATGCCCTCCTCCGGCCCGTCAAAGCACTGTATGAGCAGCCTGTGGGATACGTATCCCTCCGGCATGAGAGAGTTTTTCAGCTTATCCGTCCCCGCGCCCATATTGCGCAGGCGAAGCATCGTCAGTATGTTGGTAAAATCCGCCAGGCTCTTGAAGTACTCAAGGGAAACCCCCTTTGCGTTGTTCAGGCAATGCTCAAGGTATGCCCGGTCTATCTCGGTGGATATCCTGCCCGGGTCTATCTCCCCGGAGAAGGACTGCTCAAGGGCGTTGAGCCGCTTGGTAAATTCCTCCGGCAGCTCCCTGTAATCTGCGTTGTGTACCATGCGGATAATGTCGTCCTTGGGGTATACTCCCTTCATGAGGGCGGGGGAGTCCGCTGTGCCGGTAAGCCGCTGCTTTATGAGCAGCTTCAGGTTGTTGGCGTCCCCCTTGAGTATGAACAGGTCGGTCTGCTCCGGGCTGAAGGTAACTTCGTTTATGAGGGCGTAGGCGTCGGAAAGCTCCTTTGCGATCATCCTGTCCCCGTCGGAAAGCTGAGGGTCGGAAATCCCGCCGTAGCCCATGTCCCCCAATGCCCTCATCACCTCGGCGGGGCTGGCCTCGGCCATTCTCGCCATGCGTTCGGGCTTTACCATGTCCTTTTCGTGCACCCTTATGCGGGTAACTGCGTAAACAGGGCTTTTCTGTGGCATACAGGCCCTCCTTTACTCGAACAGCACGCGGGCCGCTTCGCTTTCCCGCCTTTCACGGAAGTCACGGAGCATGGCCTCAAAGGTGCAGTCCGTCTCGTATCCGCAGCCCAGCAGCCTGAAGCCGCCCCCCGCCTCTATATCCTCGCCCAGCTCCACGGGGCGGGGGAGGGAGGGGTTCTGCTTTTCTATAAGCGAGGCGAGCCTTGCCCTGTCTGGCTTTGCCGGGCGCAAGGTTTCTCCGCCCTTTACGTTTTCCCTTATCATAAGGCTGAGCAGCGCTTCCCGCTTTTCGCCCTCCAGGGCGCAAAGCTCCTTTTCAGCCAGCTCGAAGGCTGCGTCCAGCACCCGGCGCTTCTCCCTGAGGGCGGTCTTGCGGCTGTCCAGCGCGCCGTTGGTACGGCTGCGCTCTATTATATCTGCCGCTGCCTTTTCAGCCTTTTTCGCGTATTCTATATTGAGCCTCTCAGCCTCGGCCTCGGCCTGGGAGCTTATGGCCCCGGCCTTCGACTCCGCCTCCACTATGATGCGGCCGGCCTCGGCTTCCGCCTCCTCCACTATGCGTGAGGTGAGCTTTTCAGCCCCGAAATTAGTTTCCTGTGCCATAAGCCGCTCCGGTTTAGACCTGTACGCCGTTTACAAGCAGGAAGGAGAACAGCAGGGCCAGCACCGCGTAGGTCTCGACCATGACCGTGAAGATTATCGCCTTGCCCGCCTCGGAGGGGCGCTTGCCCACCATGGCTATGCCGGAGGCCGCAACCTTGCCCTGCGCTATGGCGGAGAGCAGGCCGCCGAAGGCTATGGGCAGGGCCGCAAGGAAGAGCGACATGCCCGCCTCGGGGGATATCGCGGAGCCCGCGCCCAGAAGGTTAGCCTTGCTGGCGATAACGAAGCCTATGAGCAGGCCGTATATGCCCTGGGTGCCGGGGAGGAGCTGGAGCACCAGCACCGAGCCGAACTGGTCGGGATCCTCGGCTATCACCGCCGCGCCAGCCTGGCCGGCGTGGCCCACGCCCACCGCGGAGCCTATGCCCGCGAACAGCGCCGCAAATACCGCGCCCAGCCCCGCGAGGAGCTGACCGTTCTGGTTCAGTGAAGCGAAAAATTCAGAAAGACTCATTGTGTTTAACCTCCGAAAAAATGTTGATTGTTATTCTTTTTTTATTATAAGCGGCCTCCCGCTTTATTTGACGTTGACGTACTTTGTCTCGTACCTCAGCGGCGTGAACGCCTTGCCCCCCGCCTCGTAGAACTTGCCGAAGAACTCCACGTACTGGAGCCTCGCGGTATGGACGAAGCAGCCCAGGGTGCTTATGAGCATCATAAACACGTGGAGCGCCACGGACAGCACCGTGACTATTATGAAGCCCACGAGCATCAGCGCCGGGTTCCCCTTGAAGGAAGCGAAGAGCATATCCCAGCAGAGGGTGTTCAGCACCATGCCTATGACACCGGTGGAAAGGCCAAGGGCGAATATACGGGCGTAGGAGAGCACGTCCCCCAGCCACGAGGTCACGTCGTACAGCTTGCCCGCGCCGGATATGAGCCTTCCGGCGATGTTCTTCTTTGACCGCCCTGCGAACAGGAACACCAGCACCGCAGACACTATGGCCAGCCACTTGCCGAACTCCGCGACGCTCCGGGGCAGCCCTGCCATGGGGGCGGCCTGCATTATAAGGCCGGAGACTATGAATATCCAGCACATATTGTCTATGAGCGCGCCCATGTAGTCCTTGTGCTTCAGGCAGTTCCAGGTGGCTATGAGCACGGCGTAGAACATGTGTATTATGCCGAAGGCGGCGCACACCATGAGCATACCCATAGGGTTCGTCGAGGAATCTATGAGGGGGAAGGTATTTTCAAGGGCGGTGCCCCTGAATATCACCGGCCAGCCCACGCCCGCGCAGGTACCGAACAGCAGCCCCATGAATATCGTGGATATGCCGCCCTGCATGAGCACGCCGGCAAGGTTCTTCATCATGCCGGTGGGCTTTAGGTATTTCAGAAACGCCCAGGCGCCAAGTGCCAGCACCGCGCCGTAAACCGTATCCGAAAGCATCATGCCAAAGAAGATGAAGTAAAAGGGTGCCATCAGCGGCGTGCCGTCTATCGTGCCGTAGGCCGGCAGGGAATAGAGGTTTGTAACCGCCTCATAGGGGGTGATCAGCCTGCTGTTTTTGAGCACAGTAGGCACCGCGTCTCCCTCGGAGGGATCCTCAAAGACGAGATAATAAACGTCCGTGATCTTTTCGATCTCCCGGCGCACCTTTTCCGTCATGTCCTCCCTGACCCAGCCTGTGAGCAGAAACGCGGTTTTGGTATGGGCCAGCGCTTCCTTGCTCTGCTCCCTGTCCCGGTCTATGGCCGCGCCGTCCAGCGCCCTGCGTATTTCCTCCCGCTTGGGTGCGAAGGCTGCAAGCCGGGCTTCCAGCTGTGCCCTTTCCGCCTCCAGCGCTTCTATCTCCGTCCTGAGCCTCTGTATATTCTCCGAGGCGGTGCCCCTGATATCCCCGAAGCCCTTCTCCTGAAAGCCGGTGGCCCTTATGGAGGGCGCTATTCCGGCATACTCCTCATTGGGGCATATCACCAGAGCCGCCCGCTCCTTATCGCCGCCGTAAAGCTGCACCAGCGCGCCGGTCTCCATGAGCGCCTTAACGCCCTCTGCCGGAACCGTGCCGGTCACCACCTTTATGCTTGCGGTGGAATGCACCTTCTCCAGCGGGTCTGTCATATCCGCCCAGGGAAGCAGTGAGCCGAGCTGTAATCTGCGCTTCTCGGTATCGCTGCCGTTCTGGGCTATGCGCCTTTGCAGCCCCTCCAGCTCGGCACAGATCTCCAGTGCCGGCTGTATATCCTCCTCAAGCTCCTGCCGCGTAGCCTCAGGCTTGGGGCCGAAGCCTGCCTTCCCGGCGTAGGGCTTGAGCAGCTCCTCGGCGCTTTGCAGCCGCTGGACCCTTCCCTCGGCCGCGGCCGAGGACTGTTCCCCTTCGCCTATGGAAATGAGCTGTACCGCGCAAATTGACTGGAGGGCCTGCAATATGGCCTCCCGGTGCTCCAGAAGGGCAGCCAGAGTCAATTTCTTCATTGGTACTATCATGCCTTGATTACCTCTCTGACAATGTATTCCGCGGCGGCGCGCAGCCTGGCCTCGGCCTTCCTGCATTCCTCCGCCGCCTCTTTATCCGCCCGGGCGGTCAGCTCCGCCGCCAGCGCGGCTCCCTGCTTCTCCGCCTCGTCCTTTGCCCTCTGTATCATGGCGCGCCCTGCGTCATGGGCCTCCTTTATGGTCTCCCCACGGCGCGCCTCCGCATCGTCCGTTATTTCCTTTGCCCTTGCGGCAGCCTGTTTTTTCAGCTCCGCACCCTTCGCCTCAGCCTGGGTTATACATTCAATAATGGTCGGCAATGTACCTTACCTCCTTCTTATAATGTGTATGTTAAAAAGCTCAAGCTTTAATATATTTTCTTATAAAACCGCGTTTAACGGCAAATTTTTGACTTAAAATGCAAATGACAGGTTTTATATTTTTTTGTTTTACATAATTTTATCCCATTGATGAAGAATCTGCAATAGACAATTTTAAAATTTTGTTATAAAAATAACAAATGAAATTTATGAGAGAGGGTACTGTTCATTTTTTGAAATATATAAATAAATATGTAGAGTAGTGGACGGACATTAATGAATAATTCCAGCATTAAAGTCCAAAAAACGCCCGGCGGAACCGGGCGTGTCAGATATACCTTTTTTTGAGTCAGCTGCGGGCCTTCAGCAGCACGTACAGCTTGCTGGTGGCATTGCTGTTGTTTTCGTATTTGTCGCCGCAGGTGATGAGCATGGCGTACTTGCCGCCGTCGCTGTAGCTGACGTTAGGATTGATCCAGCCCTTGTTGGCCTTGTCCGCGGCGTAGCTCAGCTGGGTGCTGACATAGCTCGAGGCGCTGGTTCCCCAGGGCCTTGCGTTATAGGCGAGTATGCCGGTGCTCTGGTTGGGGCCGATCTCGTAAAGGCACATTATGTCCCATTTACTATACCCGTCCAGCTTCATGGTTATGCTGGTGGTATTGAATTTGCTGCCGCAGGAGCCGCCGCAGCCCTCGCACCTGCTCTTACCTATTAGGGCGTTCTGCACGTGATGCAGGTTGTGAAAATACTTGCCCTTGCCGCCGCGGACGTTGTGCCCCAGTATGGAATGTACCTGCGAGCCCTTAGCGGTGAGGGTATGGACGTATTCATAGTGTCCCTTGCGGTTCTCGGCGGCGTAGTAGTATTTGGTGCCCGCGCTGTTGGTATAGTTGCCGTATATGGTATAGGTTTTCGCGCCGGGTATCTTTATGCTGCCCCACTTTTCGCTTGCCGCGCCGTGGCCTGTCTCGGTTGCGCCGCTGGTAGCTCTGTTCAGCTTGCCGGCGCTGTCGGCGCTGTTTGCCCCGGTATCAGCGCTGGAGTTGGGAGCCTGTATGGTAAAGTCGGCCTTCTTTACGAAGCCCTTTACGCCGTCACGCTCCGCATAGTACCAATCGCCTGACTCGCCTAACAGCGAAAACGCCGCGCCCTTTGCGTGCTTTACCTTCCTTGCTACGTTGGAATCGCTATCGGCGGGCTTTGCGGGTATCTCGGGGGAGGTGCGCATATATATGGCGCTGTCCCCGGATATGCCGGTCTTGGGGGCGCTGAAGTATTGTACGTTGTTGGCGTTGGCGCTGGGGGCCGGGGTGGCTGCCAGGGTCTTGTCCGTCAGCTCAAAGTCCTTGGCACGGACAAAGCCCTTCTTGCCCTCGTATTCTATATAGAAGTACTTGCCCGTAGCGTCCTCTCCCAGCACGCTCACGGTTTTGCCTTCCATATGCCTGAGCTGTACCGCACCGTCGGTATCCTTTGCAGGGATGTCCCGCAGGTATATTGTGCTGTCCTCGGATACCCCAGTCCTTGGTGTGGGGTAGGGGGTGTAACCTGCCTCCGCAAGGGCATGTGCAAGGGACAGCACCGTAAACAGCGCCATTGCCAGCGCCGCCAGCCTGAGTGATGTTCTTTTCATCGTTTTTCTTCCTTCCGTATAAAAATTTCTCCCTAATTGGTTTTAAAGGCCGATTGTCGGTCGGCCCTTAAAAATACATTATTTTGCTTTACTTTGTTCCGAACAGCCTGTCGCCTGCGTCGCCGAGGCCCGGCACTATATAACCGTGGTCGTTAAGGTGATCGTCCACGTGAGCTACGAATATATCCACATCGGGGTGAGCCTTCTGTACCGCCTCGATTCCCTCGGGGGCGGCTATCAGGTTTACCAGCTTTACATTCTTGCCCCCTGCGCGCTTAACTACGTCAATGCCCGCGTTGGCGCTGCCGCCGGTAGCCAGCATGGGGTCTACTATAATGATATCCCTCTCGGAAATATCGGAGGGCAGCTTGCAGTAGTAGTCCACGGGCAGAAGCGTCTCGGGGTCCCGGTAAAGGCCTATGTGGCCTACCTTGGCGGCGGGTATGAGGTTCATCATGCCGTCTACCATTCCCAAGCCTGCGCGCAGTATGGGAACTATTGCCAGCTTCTTGCCGGCCAGTACCTTGGTATGGGCTGTAGCTACGGGAGTTTCTACCGTAGCGTCCTCCAGCTGAAGGTCACGGGTCGCTTCATAGGCCAGCAGGGTAGCCAGCTCCTCTACCAGAGCGCGGAACTCCTTGGTGCCGGTGGTCTTATCCCTGAGCAGGGTCAGCTTATGCTGTACCAGAGGGTGGTCGATTACGACGAGTTTACCCATTTTTGTGTATTGCTCCTTTCGGTTTATAGGTTAGTATATTGAATCAGAAATCCAACGCGATTTTATTTTGCTCTTTCCAATTCCGTTATTTTGTTTATCCTGTCAATGTGCCTTTTTCCGTTGGAAAAGTCAGTCTCAAGAAATGCCTTTACTATTCCCCTGGCAAGCTCGCCGCCTATGATGCGCGCGCCCATCGCCAGCATGTTTGCGTCGTTGTGCTCCCGGGTCAGCCGGGCCATTACCGGGTCGGTGCAAAGGCCGCACCGCACGCCCTTTATCTTGTTTGCGGCAATGGAGATGCCTATGCCGGTTCCGCATATCACAATGCCCCTGTCCGCCTCTCCCGAAACCACTGCCCTTGCGCAGGGGGCGGCGTAATCCGGATAATCCACGCTGTCCTCCGAATAGGTGCCGAGGTCGGTCACGGTGTGGCCGAGGCTTTCGATGTATGGCTTTATTTCTTCCTTGAGCTTGTACCCGCCGTGGTCGGCGGCAATGGCGATCTTCATGGCAACTCCTTTGGTCATATAGTTTTAAATCCCGCGCTCCTCAATAACCTGTTCATGTACGCAAGGCCCATGTCCGTCTCCGGCAGCGCCTCGCAGAGTATTACGTCCGCTTTGCCTTCCTGGGCGCGGAACTGTGCAAAAAGGCTCTCGCAGAGGGTAAGGGGATTTTTTCTCTCGCCTATTATAACATACCTTTTCCCCCTGTAGAAACAGCGAGTTTCCTCGGTGGCGAAAATTATGCAGGTCAGGCCCTCCGCCTCCCTTCTTTCGTACTCGGCTATGAGCTTTGCCGCCATATCCGGCAATGAGCCTGTGCCTACGATAACCTGGGCGTCGGGGGCGTAATGCTTGTACTTCATGCCGGGGGAGGCCGCGGCTTCCCCCTGCTTCAGGGGGGCTAAAACGGCGGGGGAAAGGTTTACCGGGCCTATTACGGCTTCCAGCATTTCCCGGGTAATACCGCCGGGACGGAGTATGGTGACGGCGCCTCCCATGAGGGACACCACGGTGGACTCCACGCCTATATTGCAGGGGCCGCCGTCTATTATTACGTCTATTTTCCCGTTCATGTCCGCCTTGACGTGATCGGCGGTGGTGGGGGAGGGCTTGCCGGATAAATTCGCGCTGGGTGCGGCTATGGGTACACCCGCGGCGCGTATGAGGGCCAGCGCCGTCCTGTTGTCGGGCATCCGCACGGCAACCGTATCAAGACCCCCCGTGACTTCCTCCGGCACACTGCTGCTTTTTAGGTATACCATGGTCAGCGGCCCGGGCCAGAACTCGTCCATCAGCAGCCTTGCCCTTTCCGGAACCGACTTCCACAGATCCTTCAGGTCGCTCTTTTTTGCGATATGCAGTATCAGCGGGTTGTCGTTGGGCCGGCCCTTGGCCTCGAATATCTTATTTACCGCCTCACCGTCCAGTCCGTTGGCGCCGAGGCCGTATACCGTCTCGGTAGGGAAGGCCACCAGGCCCCCTGAGCGTATTACGCTGCCTCCCAGCTTTGTGCCTGCCTCGGGCTGTTTGACGGCATTGAAGTACCGAGTCTCCAATTATTCCGCCTCCCCGGTGAGCTGGGCTGTGCGCTCCGCCAATATCAGCGCGTCTATCATCTCGTCCATGTCCCCGTCAAGGAAGGACTCCAGCCGGTACAGCGTCATGTTTATCCTGTGATCCGTCACCCGGCCCTGGGGGAAGTTGTAGGTGCGAATGCGCTCGCTGCGGTCGCCGCTGCCCACCATGCTGCGGCGGGCGGAGGCCTCCGCGCTCTCCTTTTCCTTGAGGAAATGCTCGTATATGCGGGACTTGAGCACCTTCATGGCCTTGTCCTTATTCTTATGCTGGCTGCGCTCGTCCTGGCACTGGACCACTATGCCCGTGGGTATATGGGTGATGCGTATGGCGGATTCCGTCTTGTTTACGTGCTGGCCGCCCGCGCCGCCTGAGCGGTAGGTGTCTATCTGAAGATCCTTTGGGTCTATCTCCACCTCCACGTCCTCAGCCTCCGGCATTACGGCGACTGTCGCCGCGCTGGTGTGTATGCGGCCCTGGGATTCAGTCTCCGGCACACGCTGCACCCGGTGAACGCCGCTTTCGAACTTGAGCCTCGAATAGGCGCCCCTGCCGATTATGTTCAGCACTACTTCCTTTACGCCCCCTGCCTCGGTGGTGTTTTCGTTCATGTATTCCATTTTATAGCCGTGGCGCTCTGCGTAGCGCTGGTACATGCGCAGCAGGTCCGCGCCGAAGAGCGCCGCCTCGTCGCCGCCTATGCCTGCGCGTATTTCCAATATTACGTTTTTCTCGTCGTTGGGGTCCTTGGGCAGCAGCATTATCTTCATATCCTCTATGAGCTTCCGCTGCTTTTCCGCAAGCTCAGCCATCTCCATGTGCACCATTTCCTTCATCTCGGGGTCAAGGTGCTCCTCCAGCATGGCCTTGCAGTCCGCTTCGGACTGCACTGCGGCGGTATACTCGTCAAAGGCGTTGACTATCTCCTCAAGCTGGCTGTGCTCCTTTACCATCTCCCGCCAGGCGGCCTGATCGTTCATTGCGTCTGGGGCTGAGAGGGCTGCGGTCAGCTCCTCGTAGCGTCTTTTCAGTGCGTTAAGCTTGTTTATCATATTCCTCCGTCCATTCTATAAGCCCTGCGTTCTCAAGGCCGCATATTTTCACAACGTGGTCGAATGCCCTTTGGGTCTTTTTAAGCTCGCCCTCGGTCAGCGGCTCGACGCCGGTGCGCTTTGCTTCCTCCGCCCAGCAGGGTATGGGCTGATGCACCCGCCTGCCGCCGGCCTTCTGTATTATGCAGGCGGTGGGCAGGTAGCTCATCCCGATGCTTACGCCCCTCTCGTCTTTTTTCACATCCAGCCGCAGAAACAGGCCGTACTCGGTATTCTGCCCCGCCATGTTGGATATGAAGTTGCTCATGGAGTAGGCGACAGGCACTCTGCGCCCGTCCTCCGCCGTTATCCATTCAAAGGGCTCGGCGCAGTGGGGGTGGCTGCCTATGACAGCGTCCGCGCCCCAGTCCGCGAAGCTTTGGGCGTACTCCCGCTGCCGCCTGACCGGCTTATCCATATACTGCTCGCCCCAGTGGGGGAAGGCTATGACCACCTCCGCGCCGGCGCTCCTGCAGGCCTCTATCTCACCTTGTATGCGCTCCCGCTGGGATACCCGCCCCACGGCCCAGCTGTCGCCCCCCAGCCTTGCGTCATAGCTGTTCACGCTCTCGGTCATGGCGACGAAGCCGAAGGTGATGCCGCCCACCGTCATAATGCAGGGGGCGTCCCGCTCCTCCTCGCTCAAATACGTCCCGGTCTGGGCAAGCCCCGCGCCGCGAAGCGTCCTTGCCGTGCGGAAAAGCCCCTCCTTGCCCCTGTCCAGGCAGTGGTTGTTGGCGGTGGTGAGCAGGTCGAAGCCTACGGCCCTGAGGTTTTCCGCAAGCTCGTCCGGCGCGTTGAAGGTCTGGTAGGGCTGCTTGGGGTTGGGGTCATCCTCGGTTGGGGGCGGCGCGGCGGGCCGCCTTTGGGTATAACCCGCTGCCTCCCCCGCAAGGGTGCATTCGAAGTTGCCCGCCATTATGTCAACGGAGGAGAACAGGGGCTCCATGGCGTAAAAGCTGGGCCTGAAGTCGTACCCTTCGGCGGTTTTCGCCCCCTGTATCTGGCTCGTCATCATGAGTATGTCCCCCACTATGCCCACGCTGGCCCGGTATACCTCCGGCTCCGGCAAGGTGGAGGGGGTTGGCGCGCTTTGCGCTTCGCTTATGGGAGGCTCCGGCTGGGTATCCAAGCCATCCGGCAAGGCCGCGCCCACGGCGCAGCCGGTGAGGAGCATCATCGAAAGCGCGATAGGTAAAAGCCTTTTCATCTCCTGACCGCCACCACCCTTTCTATTCCGCAAATATCCTTTATTATCTCCGCTTTCGGGAACATCGCCGCCACGTCCTCCGCCTGCCCCGCGCCCACCTCCATGAGCAGCGTGCCGCCGGGGGAGAGATGCGCGGCGTAATCCCGGGATATCCGGCGGTAAAAGTCCAGCCCGTCCGCGCCGCCGTCCAGCGCAAGCCTTGGCTCCCGCTTCACCTCGGCCTGCAATGAGGCAAGCTCCGAGGTGGGTATATAGGGCGGGTTTATGCAGATAAGGTCGAAGCTGCCGGATATATCAGAGAACATGTCCGTCAGCAGGAATTTGCCCGATACGCCGTTGAGGGCGGCGTTTTCCCGGGCAAGGGCGAGGCAGTCCGGGCTTATATCCCCGAAGGTCACCTCGAAGCCCCCAAGCTTTGCCAGCGATACCCCTATGCAGCCGGTGCCGCAGCAGAGGTCAAGAAGCGTCTTGCCGCCTATCGACAGCGCCTCCTCGCACAGCGTCTCGGTATCCTGCCGCGGTATCAGAGCGCAGTGCCTTGTATAAAAGGGCAGCCCCATAAACTCCCATTTGCCCAGTATATATTGAAGGGGCTCGCCCTGCGCCCGCCTTTTGGCTATGCCGTCTATGCTCTCCTTAAGCGCTGCGGAGAGGGGAGGGGCTTCTATATTTATGCGCCCTATGGGCAGGGCGGTGAGGTCGGATATAATTATCCGCGCCTCTGCTTCATGCTCCTCAGTAACGGGGGAAAGCAGCTCCTCCGCGTATTCCAGCGCGGTCATGCTTCCGCCTTATCCGCCGTCTCTTCCCGGTTCCTTCTCACCGCCTCCATCGCCTCCTTTGGCTCTGACATGGCAAGGTTAAAGGAAGCTATGGCTACCTCCAGCATGTCCGCCGTAGGCTCCTTGGTGGTGATGTACTGGAGCGCCATGCCGGGGGCGCGGATTATCTTTGTGAAGATGTTTTCGTACTTCGCGGCGAGCTTCAGCACCTCATAGCTTATTCCTGCCACCAGCGGCAGGAACACTATGCGGGAAAGCAGCCTGAGCCAGAAGCTCTCGTTCCAGCCCACCACCGCGAAGAACACTATGGATACCGCCATAACGAGGAAGAGGTAGTTGGTGCCGCAGCGGGGGTGGAGGCGGCTGTGCTTCATGGCGTTTTCCGGGGTAAGGGGTTCGTCCGCCTCATAGCAGGCGATGGTCTTATGCTCCGCCCCGTGGTACATGAAGACGCGCTTTATATCCTTCACGCTTGCGCAGAAGAATATGTAGCCTATAAAAATGCATAGCCGCACAAGTCCCTCCACCAGGCACTTTGTGGCGGAGGCGGCGGCGCTGCCGCGAAAAATAAGGCTGCTTATGAACTGGGGAAGCAGGAAGAACAGCCCTACGGACAGCGCTACGGCCAGTATCACCGCAAGGCCCATTACAACCTTTTCCACCGACTTGCCCAGCTTTTCCGACAGCCACTTCTCGAATTTTGTGGGCTCCTCGTCTATGGGGTCGCCTATGAGCTCCGCGGATCTGGTGAGGGTATTCATGCCTATGGTGAGGCTCTCCACGAAGGCCACCACGCCCCGCACTATGGGCAGGCCGTAGAAGGTACCCTTCTGAGCCTTTGTCTGATATTCTTTATAATCCAATATTATGCGGCCCTTTGCGTCCCGGACCGCCATGGCGATGCCGCCGGGGGCCTTCATCATGACGCCCTCCATAACGGCCTGACCGCCGACAGAACATTTCTTCATTAAATTACTCCTTCCGGCGCCTATTCCACGCCAAGATACATTATAACATAAGAATTATTTTAGTGGATACAAAAAAAGCGGCTTTTAAGCCGCTTTATTTGTATTTGCGCCGTTTAACCTACCGCCTTGAGCAGCATGTACAGCTTTGCGATGCTGTCGTTGTCGCCGCTGTCGCCGCAGGTGACGAGCATCATGTACTTGCCGTTATCGGTAAGGGCGGAGGTGTTCGCCCAGCTCTTGCCCGAGAAGGTGTTCACATAGGACTTCACGTTGGAGAGGTACTGGGCGGTGGTGTAGTTCCAGGGCTGCGCCATCTGGGGCAGTATGTTCTTATACGCCTTGTTCTTGGGTACCTCGAAGAAGGCCACTACCTCCCAGCTGCTGCTGCCCTCCCAGCTTGCGGAAATGCTCTTTCCGTAGCCTGAGCAGCTCGCCTTGCACTTTTCGCAGCTGGACTTGCCCAGTATGGCGTTCTGGATGTGGTGCAGGTTGTGGAAGTAGGAATTTGAGGTGCCTACCTTCTTGCGGTTGTTGTGGCCCATTACCACCGCTACCTGAGAGCCCTGGGCCGTGGTGGTGTGTACGTAGTAGTAGCTCTTGCGGAGCACATAGTCATAGTAATAGTATGTCTTGCCCTTCTTTTCGCCGATATAGTTGCCGTAGATGGGGTAGGTGCCCGCGCCGGGTATGCTGATGCTGCCCCACTTTTCGGAGCTGGAGCCGGTGCCCTTGCCTGCGGGGGTGCCTATGGCGGCCATGCCGGTGTTGTTGGAGGTCACGTTGCCGCCGTTTGTGCCGGTATTGTTATTGGGCTTCTGTTCAACCACGTTGCCGCTGGTGAAGGTGAAATCCTGAGCCCGGACGAAGCCCCGGGTGCCGTTGTAGTCCACATACAGGAAGCTGCCGCTGGCGTCGGTGCCCAGCACGGTGAAGGTCTTGCCCCGCATATTGCGCAGCTTGGTCGCGCCCTTGGTGGAGCTGGTGGCGGTAGAGCGGACGTATATGTTCTTGTCCTTGGATACGGCGCTCTTGGCCTTGTCGTACATATTCACGCCGGAGGCCGTGCCGCCGGTGGTGCCGGCAGTGCCGCCGCTGGTGGGCAGGTTGGCTACGTTGATGGAGCCGGAGCTTGTGCTCCTGAGGTTGGAGATGGCGCTTGCAGGTACCCAGCCCGCAACGCTGCCTATGGTGACGTATACCTGGGAGCCGGAGGCGTCGCGGTAGTTGACGGTGACGTTGCCCGCGTTCTGCACGATGCCTACCGTCTTGCCGTTATTGGTAATAGCAGTTCCCGCAGCGAGGTTGGCTGAGAAGGTGCCGCTGGCGGTGTTCTGGTTCTGGTTTACATAGGGGGTGGGGGCGGGGCTTGTAGTGCCGCCCATGGTGTTGCCGCCGTTGGTGGGCAGGTCGGAAAGGCTTATGGAGGAGCCGTTCCTTCTAAAGCCGGAGAGGGAGGAGGCTGCTACCCAGCCGGTGACGTTGCCTACGGTCACGTTTACCTGAGTGCCGGCCGCATCGCGGTAGTTGACGTTGATGCTGCCACCTGCGGTCACGGGGTAGTTGGTGCCGTTGACGTTTATGGCCGCCCCGGTGGCGATGGTGGCGGTATAGGTGCCGGTGACGCCTGAGGTCGTGCCGCCGGTGGTGCCGGAGGTGGAGCCTGAGGTCGTGCCGCCGGTGCTCTTGTCATAGCCTATGCCGGAGATGGCGGAGGGGTATACCCAGCCGGTGTAGGTCTTGCCGTCATAGCTGACGGTGACGTTGTACATGCCGGATTTGTTATCCTGCCTGTTTATGGTGACGGGGCCGCTTACGTAAAGCTCGACCTTCTTGCCCTTGGTGTCCTTGTAGACAGGGGTCTGGGCCGCCGCCGTGCCGACGATGTTCGCGGCGAAGGCGGGAAGTGCGGTCAGCACCATCAGCGCCAGCATGGCCACTGCTACGATGCGGATAATAGTCTTTTTCATAACGCTTTCCTTTCAGAGTGATTTCTTATTTTTCTTTCTTTTGGGATACGTCCTCATCATCGTCGAACACGAAGGCGGCGCGAAGAGGGTCGTAGTCCTTTTTTTCGGCGGACGCGGCGGTCTTATGCCCCGCCGCCGCAGCCTTTCTGTCGGTCTTTTTCGAGGAGTACACCATCATGACTATCAGGCTTGCAAAGCCCAGCGCCCAAAGCGCGATGGCTATGGGGGAGCCGTAGGCTATGACGCCCAGATACTCCAGAAGGTTGGATACCGTCAGCAGCACGCCGGATATAGCGGCCAGAATGCGCAGGCCCTTGACGTATTGCTCCCTCGGACAGTTCAGGTACTCATTCTCATACAGCTTGCCGCGCCCGACTATGGCGGCATATATGAGGTACACGCCTATTATAAGGCTAAAGAGCGAAAGCATATCGCTTCCCAATGATTATTTCCTCCTGATTTTATCAACCAATATCCCTTATTTCAAGGCATATGGTAATGATTTAAAATATTGTTCAAAAATGTATTGGCTGAATCCGTGGATTTTTTAGCGGGCGCGCCCTTTACAGCCTCTTCAGCTTTGCGCCCTCCTTGCTGTCCTCCACCGCAAAGCCCATGGCCTTCAGCTCCTCGCGGATCTGGTCTGCCCGGGCCCAGTTCTTGGCCTTGCGGGCTTCTGCGCGCTCGTTTAGCAGAGCGACCGCCTCTTTGGGGAATTCCTCCGCCTTTTTATGCTGGAGTATGCCCAGCACGTTGGTCATATCGTCAAAGAGCTTTGCCGCCCTTTCCAGCGCTTCCTTACTTCTTGGCTCTGTTACGAAGGTGTTGACAGCCCGGGCGTAGTCGAACATTGCGCCCAGCGCGTCTGCGGTGTTCAGGTCGTCGTCCATGGCGTCGCAGAACTTTTTCTCGTGTTCCTCCAAAGATGCGCAGAATCTGGCGTCCTCCTCCGTAGCGGGGCCTTCCTTAGCTTCGGCAAGGCGTTCCCGGGCGGTGCGGATACGGGTGAGGGCGGTGTTGGCCTGCTCGATAAGCTCACGGGTGAAATTGATGGGGTTCCTGTACTGGGCGGAGAGCAGGAACAGGCGGACGGCCTCAAGGTCGAATTCCTGAGCTATGTCCCGCACCAGGCGGAAGTTGCCAAGGGACTTGGACATCTTCTGATTATCTACATTTATATAGCCGTTATGCATCCAGTACCTTGCGAAGGGCTTGCCTGTGGCCGCCTCGCTCTGGGCTATCTCGTTTTCATGGTGCGGGAATATAAGGTCCTGCCCGCCCGCGTGAATGTCAAAGGTGGGGCCCAGCAGCTCCATGCTCATGGCGCTGCACTCTATATGCCAGCCCGGGCGGCCTTTGCCCCAGGGGCAGTCCCACGCCGGCTCGCCGGGCTTGGCGCCCTTCCAGAGGGCGAAGTCCAGAGGATCCCTCTTCAGGTCTCCCGGCTCTATGCGCGCGCCGGACTCAAGGTCGTCTATGGACTGGCCTGAAAGCTTGCCGTAGCCGGGGAAGGAGCGGACGGAGAAATATACATCGCCGTTTGCTACGGGATATGCATGGCCCTTTTCTATCAGGGTCTCCACCAGCTTGATTATCTGGGGTATGTGCTCGGTAGCGCGGGGATTGCAGGTGGCAGGCTCGGCGCAGAGGCCCTCCGCATCCTGCCTGTATTCCTTTATATACTTATCCGCAAGCTCCGGCACCGTGGTGTGCTCCTCGTTGGCCCGGCGGATGAGCTTGTCGTCTATATCCGTAAAGTTGGATATGAACCTTACCTTGTAGCCCTTATATTCAAGATACCGCCTGAGGGTATCGAACACCACCAGCGGCCTTGCGTTGCCTATGTGAATAAAGTTGTATACCGTCGGGCCGCATACGTACATGCTTATCTCGCCCGGCACCAGCGGCACCAGCTCCTCCTTTTTGCGGGTCATGGTGTTGTATATCTTCATAAGTATCCCTCCTTGAAAAATTGCGTTCAAACTTTACCAAATTACATTTTAGCATAGAGTTTCTAATATGGCAAAGAGTTTTGAGGTGAAAAAGCCGCCCCGCCGGGGCAGTGGTTTTTCACCCTCCTTCTTTCTCTTTTCTTTTCGGGAGAAAAGACACCATCAGTTGACAAGAGCGCACAAGCCCTAAAGGCTTGTTTTGG
>OLXK01001106.1_pt1 | contig 20942 bp, 17 predicted proteins | sample 1674321 | NCBI WGS metagenome assembly OLXK01 (sample SAMEA103958162, study PRJEB25191) | human gut metagenome | reverse complement strand
GGCCTGTGCCATAAACCGATCATACTGATCCATGGGATCGTTGAGCTCGCTGAACGCATTGGCCAATTCTCGTCCGCAGACAAACAGCTCAAAGCGCTCGGTAATTGCTTTATCCCCCTTGCTGCGCTTTGCAAGCGGCGACACCTCTACCGGATAATCCAGCACGAAAGTGGGCTGAATCAGTGTATCCTCCACAAATATCAAAAAGTTCTTCATCCTTTTTTAATTTGAAATATTTTAAAAAATTAGGAATAGTTGCCTTATCAAAATTAATTTTCAATAATGTTTCAGGAGCAAAATTTTCAATTAATTTTGTTTCTTTAAGAATTTCGTAAATAATATCATATTGAGAGCCATATTTATCAAATATAGTTAATATTAGTGCTTCTGCTAAAGAAGGCATATTTTCTAATTTTGAATTTATAATTTTAATTTGATCTTCTTTGCTATTATCTTTTAAAGATTTAAAAGCTGAACGAGCTATTAAAAAATCTGATAATGAATCAATTGTGAAATAATAATAGTCAATACCATTTGATTGAAATTTATCTATCATTTTAATTTGACTCATTACATTAATATATTCAATATAGCGACTTATATTTAACTTTAAATTATTTATATCAATAGATTTTGTATTGTTTTGGTACATCCACTCAGCAATTTTCTTAGTGTCATTCCAAATATCTAATCCACTACTACATAAATTATTCTTTTTAAAAACTTTATCTATTCCATCTTTTATAAAATGTTCATAAATATATGTTATTGATGTTATGTTATTATTTTGATTGTCAATAATTTTTGAACTATTAAGTAAATTACATAGCATATTTAACAATAAAGGATTATTAGAAAACAAAATATTTTCATATTTATAAATATCGGGAACAGGTTTTTTAAGAAGTTCCATTAATGCAGATTCATAGGAAACACCTTGAAAATTTAATTGATATTTTAACATTGTATTAAGTTTTTCAATTACTTCATTTGTTAATGTGTTATTGCGATATGTAATTATTATTCTAATATTTTTATTTGGAGTTAACTTTGATATTTCATCTAACAACTTAATTTGTATATCTTTTCTAATTTCATTTATTGCATCTACTATAAATATGAATTTTTCATTTTCAACTATTTTAGAAAGTTCATTGAAGTCTATAAAAGATAAGTCACTTAAAAATTTTCCATATATGCATAAATGAGATATTTGAACTTTTGATAATTCATCCTCTAAACACTTAATAAAATAACTTTTTCCAATGCCACCCGGCCCTTTTATTACACAAAATTCATGCATTTTTACTACGTCTTCTAAATAATATGTATTTATTCCGGACCATAATTCATTTTTATTAAAGATCACATTTTCCAATTCTTTTATTTGTATTAAAAATTTTTCTTTATCAGTTTCAAAAGAATTATAAGAATCATATATTTTCTTTAAATTTAAAAAATCCTTATATCCTTCTTTTCTAGAATCATATGACACTAATTTTGGTAATTTTCCAATAAGTATTTCTAATAAGTCTGGATCATTCCACTCCATCTCAATATTATTATTTGTTATTTCATTAATTTTCCTTCTATGATACTCATTCACTTCTTGATAATCCATAACTTCACCTACTTCATTACTAATTATATCATTTTTTGTACTAATAATCGAGTTCTTTGACAAAATTTTAAAGTAAACTACTTACTTTCCTAACTGCTTCATCAATACCAATATCATCAATCATATTTGCAAATGAATATAAGAACGCTTGGAGTTTAGTTGCTTCAAGTTTTGTAATCTTTTCAATTATAGTATCATTTCCTTCAAATAAATCAAGGAAAGAAAAGTTATACATTGCGGCAGGTTTGTCAGCTAAAAGTCTTATATACGGACTCCAGTTAATATAACGTAATCCAGGTTTACCTGATATTCTTGGTATTGTCATTATGTGTGTTCCTTCTTCATAATATATTTCCAATTGATTTGGCAAGTACTTAACTTGAACACGTTCATATGCAAGAGCTGGGTCTAAATAATAATAGTGTCTATTTTCAGTTGTAAGTCTTCCATAGTTATCAAGTTTTCTACTAGACACTGATGTACACACAAATGAAGTAGGTGGTAATTGGTTTAGTTCATTAATATCTTCAAAGTGTAAATCAACAATAGGTTGTTTTAATACATAGTGTTCACGTTTTAAAAGATTAGAAGATTTCTTTAATAGTTCTTTATTAAATTCCTCAAAATTATCAAATTGTGAAAGTGGCACAAGTAAGTTCCTTCTCATAAATCTAACAGCTTGTTCCACAGTTCCCTTTTCATAGCCACGTTCTGGATTCATAAATACTTCTTTAAATTCATAATGAAGTTTAAATCTATAAAAAGTATCAAATAAAGTTCTTGATATGTTACCATTTTCTAAATTAGTTACTTTAACAAGTGCACTATCATTATCAAACCAAATAGTATGTGGCACACCATTTAAATATTCAAATATATGTTTCATTGCTTCCACAATACTTTCTGCATTCTTATTTCTTACTAGTTGAACATATGATGCATTAGAATGAGCAAAAGTTAATACTAAGTATTTACCATATACTTTTTTTCCTTTTTCAAAAAATGCACAATCTCCAAGATCAACTTGTGCTTCACCTGGTCTATGATCTAGTGGTAAATAACCATTGTGTTTATAATAGAATTCTTTTTTAACTCTAGAAAAATACCTAATTGTTGCATATTTAGAAATATTGTAATCAGGATATAATTCCTTTAGTCTTTGATATACTTTAGTACCAGTATGCCTTTGTTTATGATGATGTAGTCTGTCGTAATTTAAAAACTTTAGAATGTCTTCTTTATATTGTTCAACAGGACTTTTTGTTTTCTTTTGAGTAATATCATCTGAAAAATCCACAAACTTTAAATACTTGTAAACTGTTTGTCTAGATATTTTCATAATTCTTGCTATTTCAGTTGCTGTATAATTTTGTTCATAATACATTGTTCTAATTTTATTTACTTCTTTATTGGCTAACATTCCATTTCAATCTCCTTTACTTTTATTCCATGTTATGTTATACTTATTATACCAAAGAAGTAAATAAAAGTTAACAAACTAACAAACCAAGTGTCTAATTATCAAGGGGTAATTTGACACTTTTTTAATGTCTAATTTACACTTGTGCAGATGGAATTGGACAAATTTCAACCCTAGAATTGGACACTTTTGCTACTTGTGTAAAAATAAGTGTCCAAAAATGCATCTGAGTCTATAATAGCAAAACAGCTTATAAGTAACCTATTTCTGGTTGCCTATAAGCTTTTTTTGTACAAAAATCGCATAAAAGCTGCTACTAAAGCACACAAGGATGATGAATCAGTAGCAGTATGGGGTAGGGGTAGTCTAATTTCTGGACACATATGCCTGAAGAGCGGGGCGGCAGCACCATGCTAATTATTATCAAAATATCAAATATCTAATCAAAATTTAAATAGATATCATAATAATAATAGGCAGCCACTCAGACTGCCACTATAATATATCTTTTTATATTCATACAATTTAATAAAAATTAATATTTTATATGTTTAGTATATAAACCACAAATATGACCTATTGCACAAAGTGCCGCGTCTTTTTTTGCTATTTTTTTAGAACTACCATATCCCGGAAAAACAGAATCTTCACTTTCAATCTTGCAATGACATTTCCATTGAGGATCACCGTCATCATCATATGTAGGTTCATCATCATAATAATATATAGGCATTGAAATATATCCTTTTTGAGCAAGTTCTTGCAAAACATTTATTGAATTATCTAATCCTAACTCATCTGGTAATTCATCCATTATTGTATGTAATTCATCATTTTCATCTAAATCATTATAAGCTATTTCAGCAACATTTCTTCTTGCAGAACTTTTATTATATCCATTAGCCCAATAAGTAATATGGCCTCTTTTCGAATCTAATTCTAAATAAGCTTTATATCCACCATCGTCTAATGGTTCAAATTCATAAACGGGAACTTCATCATTTTCCTTTTGATTCCATTTTTGAATTAAAGCAACATAATCTTCATCATCTGAAAAACCATTTTCTAAATAGTGGTCTATTTTTAGCATTACTTGAACTGAATTTTCTAGTGCTTCTTCATCCCAGCCTGAGTCTATTGCTATTGCTCCTAAAATAGCTTCAAACAAATCTTCTTTTACTGATGGTTCATCTTCTTTATGTTGTTGAATATCACCTTTACCCATAAATAGAAAGTCTTTAAATCCTAAAATATCAATACGATGTGCAAGCATCTTTTTATTAACTAATTTCTTCTTTATTTCAGTTAAACTACCTTCGTCATCATATAATTCAACAGCAAATTCTTCTTCATCAGCATCATCAGTTATATAACCATATCGATCCATTAATATTTTGGTTACATAAAAGTCTAAAACTCTATCTCCAATAAACTCTAAAACTTCATTGTTCTCACCACCATTTTCTTGTGAATAAGAACGTCTAGTAAATGCTTGGAATATCAAATTAGTATTTTCAAAAGTATACTCTATTTGTCTTTCTACATCTTCAACATAATCATTTAAATCTTTCATAATAAATCCTCCTTAAATTTTTAATTTATGTTAAGAAGGTAAACAAAAAAAGCCCACGACAAAAGAGACTACTCCTATAAATGTAGTTCCCTATAATACGGGCTTTTAACTTTGCAAAATGTTTATATAAGTCAATGATATTTAATCGGTGCTCACTTGCATAAGAACCATTAAATAGCCGTGTTTTATATCCCAATTTTGAGACCGCCAAAGCCGTTTACTTCTTACACTATTATTATACATCATTTACCAATTAATGTCAAATCATTGCTTTATAATTTGTCGCATTTATTATAAAAAGGTAGTCGTGTAGACTACCCTAGTTTACAATACTTATATTATTTCTTTAAGTGCATTAAAATCAATATCATCTACATTTGCTAAATTAACATCATATGTAATTCTAGTTATTGATTCAGGAATATCTTCCTTAATTTGAGGAATAGAACTGCTATCATATAACTTAAGTTTCAAATAGGCTAATTCTTCATTAAAAGTCATTCCTTCATATTGGTCATTTATTCCGCACTTCTTTTTTAGTGCATATAATTCATTAACTTTATTAATATCTTCGCATAATTCTATAATCTGATCTATTAGAGTGTTTAAAGTAAGTCCAATCTCAGATATTTCTAATAAACATGAAACTACATAAACTTTAACATCTTTTCTAGTTAATTGATTATGTTTAAAAGTATGTATTCTCTCTTCTTTTGTAGTAGTTTTAATCTCTATACGATTAATTTTATCTAGTTCTATATCATGTTTTAAAGAAAATTTAGTATGCCATTTATCAATTATATTAGTATTTCCTAAATTATATAAATATTTCAAAGTAATTAATTCACCAAATAATCCAATTTGAAGTTCTTTATTCTCTTTTTCCTCTGTTGTTCTGAAAATAATATCTATTGAATTAAATAAATTTAAAACTTCAAAAGAAGACATCTTTTCAGGATTTTTTAAAATTAATACATTAAATACCTTTTCGAAATCTCTAATAATAAAATCTTCATCACTTAAACAAACAATAATATGATAAATACCAATATACTCATTATCTAAATATATTCTTGAACAAGTTTTAAGTTGTAAATAATCAGTTGAAAATGAATTACTAATATTATCGTCATTTAAATCTTTTATTAATATAGATAATTTATTATTGATGTTTTTTGCAACAACTACATTCTTATTTAATAATTCTTCCTTATTAAAGTTAACAAAATATTCATTATTCTGATTCATAATAATTATCTCCTGTAACACATTTAATTGCAACCTCATCATGAGGATTATTTATTGCTAATAATAAATATTTAACATTTACTTCCTCAGTATAAATATAATGCAATTGAATAGAAAACTTATTATTACCCACTCTTCTATCACCAGGATATACAGATTTAGATGATTTATTATAACCTTGAGGTAATTCTTTAATAAATTTCCCACCATCAGCAAGAGGACGAGAAATATCTTCACCTAATTTCATATTAATAACTTGACATTCATCATCCATTAATCCTATATCAACTAATTCTTTTAAATCATCAAAAGTTCTCATTTTTAATTTTGTAGTTGAACCCGGAAACTTATAATTACTTATAAATTCATTATAAAAATCTGAATAATTAAACGTAGCATAACTATTAATATGATTCCCTTCAAGTTTATCTATAAAACTATCACAGTATTTAGCAATAAAATCTTTATACAATTTCAAATTGCTTAGTCTATTTTCTTCAGAAAAATCAATAGCTTTATCATAAATATATCCAGAACATTTACTATACGCGCCAATAGTTTTTGAGATTGAAGTTCTTGTAAGTCTTAATTTCTTGTTATCAAGATGAAATAGTCTTTCCATTTTTTGCATTGGTTGACCTGTGTTTAAAAATCTTTTTATAGTATTCCAAAGATATACTTCATGATTATTCAATTCAATAAATTTTTCTGCCAAATCTTTAGGCATATAAACTTTACACAAATCAATATATTTTTCTTTATATCCAAACCATCTAGCTCTTTGGAATAATGTATCAACATTATCTTTCTTTGCTTGTCTATAAATATATGTTACAGCAAGGTTTTCTAATGTTATACCTCTTTCTAACATTGCACCGCCAATATAAATTCTATATTTATATGTTTTTTCATCTTGTTTTAAGTCCTCAGTTTTTTTAGGATCATCTAATTCTTTACCATTAATAACAAATATTTTAGTGAAGTCTAAATTTCTATCAACAAATTTCCAAATATCATCAAATTTAAAATCTCCGATTAATTCATCCTTAAATTTTTCAAAAGTACTTTTAAATTTTTCTTTAATTGTATCATATGCAAACCCATTAGGATTTTGAACTGTCTTTTTAATCAAATTTAATTCCGTCTTGATTTTATCAGCAATATTTTCATGCACATTAATGAACGCAGATGGATGAACAAGCATAGAATGAGGTTCTAAATCATTTCTAAATCTTCTCACAGCACAACCTAAAATAAAAAACCTTAAAGCTTCTTTAAAAGTATCAGGAATACAAGTTTCGAAATCTGAATTATCATTAACTTCTTCTACAAATTGATTTTCCAAAGTGTCATGAAACACACTTGCTCCAGTATATCCATCACCAGGTTCTACCATTATGCATTCATCTGGAGACAAAGCATTAAGTGTTGAAACCAATAAATTTGATTGGGGCGTAGCAGTAACAGAAAGATATACACCTTTTTTCATATTTTCGATACAATTTTTTAATGCATTATGAATTGCTTTTGGAGGAACTTTCTTTGTACTATTTGGATTATCTCCTTGTTCTTTTGCTTGAGAATATTCATCACCTTCATCATCAATTATTATTGAAGGAAAATCGTTCAATTCTTTTGTGATTCTCTCCAACTCAGACAAATTTGTAGATGTAGTTTTATTTTTGTTTTTTAAAACCATCAAAACAACTTTATATCCTCTTTGAAGTTTATGTCTAATATCATCAGTATCAGCGCCATTAATGTCCATAATAAAAATATTTTCATTATTTGCAAATTCACTTTGTATTCTATTTCTATTTTGACTTAGTAAATTATTCTTAGTACCACCAATAACATAAAATAGGTTATATCCATTATCCATTGCCATTGCCATTGTACTTATAAAGAATGCAGTTTTCCCGCTTTGTACCTTACCTAAGCATAGAACTTTAATAACTTTATCTATACCAGACTTAGTATCATAGAACTTTGTTAATCCCATACTAACCATTAAAAATAGTTTGTTTAGTTTATTGGGATCCCATTTATTTAGCATGTGTTCTTCTAGTTTAGTTTTACATTCACCAGATGTAATCACATTCTTTATTTTATATATATTTCCATTGTCACATTGGTCAATTAAAACTGTACTCATAAGTTACTCCTTATTTTACTTTTTTAACAATTGTGTTTAAAGCATCTAATACTGTATAATAATCTTGATTGCCATTTTCTTTACTTAACAATAATGCAGTAGCAATAGTAACAGCTATTTTTTGAAGAAATTCTACTTTCTTTCTATCTTCATTATAAGTTTTAAAATACTCTAATTCTACATTAAGGATTATTCTATATTTGTCTATTTCATTAGTTTTTTCAATAGTAATCCAATCATTTGTTAAATTGTTTTCGTATATTATTTCAAATTTATAAGTCTTATTTTTAAAAGGAATCTCAACTACTGGATTTTCAATAATTTCATCTTTGTTTGGCTCTTCTTTTTTTAATTCAACCGGTTGAGGTTTCGGTTTCTCTTTTTTAGGTTCACTAGTATCAATTTCTTTTAAAATCTTAAAACTATTTTGAGTATTTTTTGCCATCTTTGCTTTAGCCTCAGGGGATTCGTATTCTTTGGTTACCCTTAAATCTTCAGCTAATTTCATAATATCTTTAATAACTTCTTTAATTTCATCAAGTAGTTTATCTTCTAAACCACCTTCCCATTGAATATCGTTCTTAATATGTGTAACATCCCACTTATCTAAATGTATTTCACCTATTAATCTTTGTTGTGAATAAGAGTTAGGACCTCCAAATAGTTTTTTCGGTTTATATCCTGTTCTTAATGCTCTACCTTTTCTAACGACACTCAAACCTTCATTATCAATACTACCTTTTTTTCTAATCCCTACCCAACCATATGCTGAATATGTTTGATTATCAAATACAAATTCAACTGAAAAATTTCTTTTATATGGTTCACGTGTCTTAGGATCACACCAAAATTCTGGCAATTCATATTTCAAAGGCTCTTTATTCACTATTAAGAGCAATTCTTTATTTCTAATATCTAGTGAATACATTTTTGATAATACATCCATTGCTTTTGTAACAGAATTTGCTTTTATATTTTTTCTAAGGTTTTTTATAGTAATTATAGTATAATGAGCATCTTTTTCGCATTTAAATTCAGTAGCCTCAATTTCCTCTGGAGCATCTCTTTCAATCTCATTAACATTAAGTTGAGCAAAAAAACCTATATCACTACCATATTCAGTTGTTTCTACAGACCAATAATTACCTAACCATGTTGCAGCAGTCTTTAATCCCATACCTTTTTCACTTCTACCACTAGTATCATCAGGTGGAGAATCTAAAACAACTGAGCGTTTGAAGTCATTTATGTTCATACCAAACGCATTATCTTTAATGGTAATTTTATCTGGTTCAATTTCTATAATTACTTTACAAGAATTTTGTCCAATAGAGTTTAAAATTTCTTTATGTTTAAAATAACTATCAGTGGAATTATCAACAAATTCTGCTAGTGCTCCCTCAAGTTTATAAGGTAAATCCCTATATTTTGCTAATATGCTTGATTTTGGTCGTATTTGAATTTTAAATGTATTATTCATCTTTTTCCTCCACAAAATCAACAAATTGAGTAAATACAGTGTTTATTACTTTTACATTAACAGCATTCCCAAATTGTTTATATGCTAATCTCATATTACTATCAATTTTAAAACTATCTGGAAAACTTTGCAATCTAGCCACTTCTCTTGGTGTTAAATATCTTTTATATTTACCTACAATAGGTATATGAACCATAGCAACTAAAGCAGGAAACTCAGTTGGCTGTTTTACTCTAACACCAGATGTTCTAAATTGAATAATTCCTTCATAAACTGATGAAATAGTTTCACCAGCTTGCCATTCAAATTTTTTATGAGTTTTATTTACCCACTTTAATTTTTCATGCTTTTCATACCATGAATCTATAAATTCTTTATTATTTTCATATAGTTTTTTATTTTTTTGAACAATTTCTTTTTTCCAATCTGGATAATGAGATAAATTCCTATTAATAAAAAATTCTTCACTCCAAATAGGAAAACCGATTACTTTTTCTTTAATACCTTTTATAAATTCATCCCATAGATTCAATACTTTTTCTTCATATTCACTAATCTTAAATGATTGTAGTTTGTATTCTTTTGTACTTTTAACATCTAAAATTGAATTCATATCACAAGTATTCTTAGACTTTTTATCAATATTGATTTTAATTTCTCCATCAAATATATCATTGCGAACACATAAAATTAAGGCTCTTTCTCGAAGTTGAGGAACATCAAAATAATGAGGGCTCACTATTAAGGGAGATTCAACAACATTATAACCTATATGTTCTAGCGATTCTTTAATACGAGTCCATGTTCTACCTTTATCATGTGAAATTAAATTTCTCACATTTTCTAGCAGTAAATATTTTGGACCTCCATACATTTGTTTATGATAACTTAGGATTCTTACAATATCGAAGAATAATGTACCACGAATATCATTAAATCCTTTTTGGTTACCGGCTTTAGAAAATGATTGACAAGGAAATCCTGCACATAAAACATCGTGTTGAGGGATTTTTTTAGGATCAATTTGAGTCACATCATTATAAGCATCAATATTATAATTATTTTTGTATGTATTTGCAGTTTCTGAACAGATTTCCGCAGCAAAGACACATTCACCATTGCACAACTTCATAGCCTGATGAAATCCACCAATACCTGCAAATAAATCTATAAATTTAAAACCTTTTTCAAAAAATTTATTCATGGCTTACTCCTCTATTTTATTTGCGTTAATATAATTTTTTAAGAAAACATTAAAATTATTTGGTGTAAAAACCCAGACCTTTTGTTTTGAAACAATACTAGTGTGATAGCCTTTTTTATATCCTTCCACCATCTCATCGATATTTATATAACATGATCTTTGAGTAGAATGCATTACATACTTATATGCATTCCAACCCACCATTAGCGGATTATTATCATAATTATAATATCCTAGTATCATAAATGTTTGAGTATTTTCAGTATCAATATAACAATCAGGAGAAACTGTTCTTACGTTGTCTACTTGAACACGTTTCATCCAAGGTTTATCTCTCCATCCAGCATGAGTAATATTCTTTAAATATAATACTATTCTATATGTTCTTCCTTCATTATCCATTAGTAGAATTTCATACGGTACTGCGTCTGATTTAATCCATTTTGTAATTGTAAAACCTGAAACATTAATAAACTCTTCAAATTTTTTTAATAACTCAGATTTTACATACGTTTTATCATCAGTTTCTTCTTCAATTTCAAATAATCTATTAATATTATATTTATAACCCATAAAAGTCCTTCTTTCCGTATACAATACTACATTATACCTATTATAACATATTTTTATCAAAAAAGATAGTATATTACAAAATACTACATTGATTTTGCAAAATTTTATCAATAAAAAGACTAATATAAAAATATTAGTCCTTACAAAAATTATAATTATTAGTAATTACTTAATAACCATTTTTCTAAATCTAATACTGTTCTAATTTCTAATTCATTAAATATATATTCTATTATATTTTTACCATTTATAATTACTATAGGATGACCATCTTTTAAAATTTCTTCATAAGCTTGTGTAGCAACATATGATGTTGTAAACATTATTCCAAATTGTCTATCTTTAATTCTTGATATTAATCTTGCAGTATCACTTACAACAACTGCATTTGTTGTTTTATAGCATTTGGCTTGCAAGTAAAATTCAACATATACAGTATTCTCAACATTTTGAAATATTCTATATCTTCCTTCCGCATCTAACCCACCATCTTTATATGATCTTGTAACATTAATATCTACAACTGCAGAATCCATATACTGTGTTAAATCTGCAGCAAATTTTTCAAAACTATATCCTCTATCTTTATCATAGAAATATTGTTGTAAACACTTCAACATTTCCATTTTATTATTATCATCAGGAAGCTGCTCTTCTTTTGTTTTAATAAACTTTTCTTTTTTAGACACCAATACAGAATAGTTTTCTTTTAATATATATTTTTTCCATTCTATTGGAGCATGAATACTATTAAAAGCATTTCCAACTTCTATATCATTTATCCATGCAAGATTTATTCCAAATCCTGATTGATAATCACTACCAGTTGAAGTATTTAATATAGTAAAATATGCTTTATAATTTTGAAATCTATCACCATTTTTATTACAACCCCATACAGCTGTTAACCAATCTTTATTAGGTTTACCTTTTATACCCGGAACAGCAAGTCCTAAGAATTTAACATCTCTACCTGTAGTCTTTTTGAAAACTAAAATTGGTGGAATGCTCTTTCTTCTTTCAATATCATTTGAAGATGCAAGTTCGAATACATATCTTAAAATTTCATTACCGTGTAGTTTTGTTTTATGTAAATCAGTCCCTGGAGTTTTATTATCTCCATAGTATAACAATAAACCAACACTACTATCTAATTCATCTCTCCAATATATGTCCCCTCCACTTGTAAATAAAATTACTAAATTAGGTGTTTCAGTTTTTCCTAAATATCTAAATCCACCTTGATTTTTAACTCCAAGTAATTTTGATAAAACTTCTGCAGACATATCTTTTTTCGCCGGATCAGATTTATATATCGCATCTATATATAATTGCCAATTAACTCGTTCATCTTTATTAATTTTTTCATATACATTAAAACTATAATTATTCAACTCCATTTAGTGCTCCCATTTAACTTGTATTTTATAATTTGCTAATTAGACTGATTTCAGATTACTATATTAAATATTTTCATTATAGTCATATTTATAACTATTTAATATGTAATTGCATTTATATTCATATCCTTTATTTGAACATCTTCCTTTTTCTGAAAAAAGATATAAATTTTTTCTAGCCCTAGAACATAATACATATAACAAATGATTTGTATTTGAATCTTTTAATGGTTTATACTTTTCTTCATATAAATAATTATGATGAGGTAAATATCCATCCAGCAAGCCAAATGCAATAACAGTTGTAAATTCTTCTCCTTTAACACTGTGTATTGTACCAATTACAATTCCTTCTTTTTCTTTAAATGTTTTTGCAAAACTATTATAATCGCTCTTTAATTTAAACTTTTTAATTTTATGTATTATTTTTTCAAAATACTCCACAATATATGTCTTAAGTTTATCATTATGTTTTATTTCTAAATCTTTCAATACAGATTTTACTGCATTTTTAAGTGTTAATATGCCATCACTTTCAATAATTTGAGTTTTATTAATTGTATATAGTAAATCATCAAAATAATAATTTGAACTTATATTAACATAGAATTCATTTTTCAAAATATTTAAAACTTTTAATGAATCTCTTCGCTTCATTTTAATATTCTTACTTTCCCTTAAAAACAAAATCTTGGCAATTAAATAAACAAAATTCATAGGATCATATTTTAGTGGGCTAATCTCAATTGCATCAAATTGATTATCAGGAAAACGCTCTTTCATATATTTTACAATATCATAAGCCATCCGCCACTGTGGACAAAGAATACATATCTCATTTTCAGGTACTCCGTTTTTTAAATTAATATCTACGATATTTCCTATTTCTTCAGGTAAACTTTCTGAATTAATATTTTTATTAAAGTAAATTGTTCCATAATCATCTTTTAAATCTGATAAAGAATAAGTATTTTGTTTTTCAATTTCAAATTTACTATAATAATTAATTATTCTACTAGTTGATCGATAACATCCATTTAATATTAATTTTTTAAATTTAACACCAAATAATGCATTTATTTCCATATCACTCTTAGCACATCCTCCTAATGTATCATATATAGACTGATTTACGTCTCCAACAAACGATATTAAAATATTTCTATTGTTATGAAATAATTTTGCTAAAATCAAATATTGTACATGTTGTGTATCTTGATATTCATCTACATTTATACTACGAATTATATTTGCTATATTTCTTGCTATAAAATTATTCTTTGTTAATAATACACAAGATAAATTGAGTATATCTTCAAAATCTATTTCCTTATTTAGTTTCTTTAATTCAAAATACTCTTTGTTTATTGAACTCTCTTCTTCGGTTGAAAATCCATATTTTTTAGTAATATTTAATTTATCTTTTATTAAATTTATGTATTTTTCTTTGGTTAAATCATCTATTATTGAGTAACCTTTACTTAATCTCGGAAGATAAATATAATACGGTCTTATAATAAATTCCATACAAAATTGATGAATTGTCCCTATCCAAACATTATCTAAAGAAATATTCATTTTATCAATTCTATCTTCAATTTCATAAGCTGCTCTATTAGTATATGTAATACCAATATTTAATAATTTTGAATTTGTGTATTTATTCGATAAATATGCAAGTTTATGCGTTAATGTTTTTGTTTTACCACTTCCAGGACAAGCTGTCAAAATACAATTTTCTTCACATAATACTGCTATTTTTTGTTCATCATTAAGAGGTGATAGCAATTTATTTTTGATATTCTCTTGCATATATAATATACCTTGAAACCACATCATCAGGATATAATTCAATAAATAAATCTATATCTTCTGAACTTAAATTGTTATTCTCAATATGACTTTTTAAAGTTTCATTTTGATACTCAGACTTAAGGCAATCAAAACTATAACTTATTATTTTGTATAAAATTTTTTCACTTAGAATATCGCAAGAAGCATATGCCACTGCTCTAAGAATATATTCAGGTATGATAACAGAACAATCAATTTTTTGAGACATCAAAACAGCATACCACCCTTTTTGAATATCATCTATCATTGTCATCATCGAATCATACCAATCATTTATATTTCCCCTTAAATTTTCTTTATGTCTATGTATTGTAGTTTCGTTCTCATAATGTTCATCAATAATTTCATTTATAAACTCTTTGTTTTGTTCTTCCTTAGCAAAGTCTATTTCTAGAGTATAATCCGCAAAAAAACTTTTTACAAATTCATTTTCACCAAATAAATTCTCAAGTTTCTCACATCTACTTATTCCATTTGCTTCTGCCTTGGGTTTAAAATGTTTAGAACCGGATATTTGTTTATCCATATCAGTAATTATTGCACATTTTCGTTTTAATCTTTTTTCATCAAATATGCAAGCGATATTCTCAAATGCTACACTACCAACATTAATAAGACTAATTCCAATTTCATCTAATGATATGCCTAAGGCTTCTTTCACCATAGTTGGTATCAGTATTTCTTCGCCATCCCCCTCAACTAGTATTACACTTTTCGCAAATAGTAATGTGGACCTTTTAGCATCCAAGTATCTCTCTAATGAATCAATTAAAGTATGGTCTTTTAATTTCAGTAAATCTTTTCCAAACTCATTTAATTCATTAGTTGGCTTCATTACTATGGTTTCACAGTTTTCAACCTTTAATATAGTTAATCTTTCAATAGAACTTACCGCTGAAAGATGCGTAGAATGTGTTGTACAAATTATTTGTGTATACTTATTCTTTAAATCTAAATTATCAAATAAAGTTTTTTGAATATGTGTATGTATATGTGCTTCTGGTTCCTCTATTATCATTATATTTAAAAGTCCTTTATTAGCGTTATATTTATATTCAACTAATTTTAATGCTATATATAATATATTTAAATGACCTAATCCTAATTCATTTATATTATTTAAATCCTCTGGAATTACTGAAATATATTTAGATAAAATAGAAATATCATCTGTTAACTGAGAAGTTAATTCTATTTGTGGAGAATATACCATACCTATCATTTCCAATAATCTTTCATTTATATCGCTAGATATATTTTTTATCTGTTCAACACTAGAAATACAGTTATTTAAATCATTTATTTTATTTCTAATTGACTCTAAATCACTTATTTTAATTTCATTCTGTATAGTATCAATTATTTTTCTTATTGGATTTTTAGGTTTATTTAATTCTCTTTCAGCATCACGCAACGCATCTATGAATTCAATAGAAATGTATTTCCACAAATTAGTTATTTCAAATTTACCACCTATTTCTTTTTCATCTAAATTTTCTGGATCTGCATATTTCTTGTTATTAAAATCACCAACAATTTTATTATAAAATTCTTCATTCGTAAAATCAGATATTGATCTAGCTGTATACACAAACTCATAATCACTTAATGTAATGGAGTTTCTTACTTCATCAAATTTTTCAAAACTTGCTTGAAATAACTCTTTTCTTTTTTCTTTATTAGGTCTTATAAACAATGTTACTGTTCCACTATTTTGGTATTCATTCCCAAAATCATTAGATGCAAATTGTGTTAATTCGTTATAAATCATTTGGTTAATATATTCATTAGCTTTTTCTTCCTGTTTAATATCATTGAAAGTCGCTGATATAATTATCCAATGGCCTCTCCAATCATCTAATTTATTAAAAAAATCAGACTCTTTTAATGTTTTAATAGAATAATAATATGTATCATCTAATAATATTCGTAAAGCTTGTAATGCATTGGATTTGCCAGAATCATTTTCACCAATTATTGTATTAACACCATCTTTAAAATAATAGTTTACATTTCTATTATTTTTGTAATTTACTATTTGTAATTTTTCCAAAAACATATAATTCCTCTTTTATTCTATTTGTTTATAAAGTAAATATCCTGTATCAACATTTAAAAAATAATCTATTAATATGATACAATTTAACGCTTTTTTCTTATTATAATCGAAATCAAATCCATGTGAAACTGCATGCCTACTAACAATTATGTCAGTTGTTAATTGATCTCGATTAGTAATGGTTTTAAACAAGTGATCATTTAAAAAATCTTTTCCAAATTTAGAATCCAATAATTTACTCATCAAATTAATTTGTTCTTCTTTAATTTCTTTATAGTTAACATACTTTTCTCCACTTGTCAATCTTTCTATTATTGGCATTGTAGATGTTACTACTAAACAATACTTCTCTTCTTTATACGCATTTAATATTTCATTTATTGTTTTATTAAAGCCATCTTCAAAATAAAATCTATCTAAAACTCGTTTCACATGATTAAAATATTTGTCATTTGAACCAAGTGTATTATATATAAATTCATCAATATTATCTTCATCTATCCTATTACTTGCAATTTCTGCAACAAATTCAACAATAGGCGCAGAAGGAGGTAATAACGGTACCCAGCCAGAGTTAAACATTTTTTGTTGGCAAATAGGTGCAACATGTTCCATTATTTCTTTAAATTCTTTAATACTCTCAATAAAAGGTTTTAATGGCTCTATTGCTCTTGACAAATCTATATCTTTGGTGATCTCAATTATGCATTCACTAATTGTTTTTGCTACAAATTTCAAGATATTTATTGTTCCATTATTGTTCATACAGTTTCCACCTCTCTATATAATATAATCAAGTATAAAAGCGTCCAATTTAACTACAAATTTTTAACAGTGATTTTTGATTATTTGTTCAAATAATTAAAGTTGTCTCATCACAGACTTTTCATCGTGATGGCCTAACTTAATATTAACTAAATGTCTCGATTTATTTTTCAATAAAAATTATAGACTTTTAGTTAATCTTACATATTTTTCCTATGTTTTAATTGATTTTTACTATGTTTTTCGTTGTTTTTGCTCATTTTCACCATCTTTTGCTCGCTTTTTCGTCGAGACAAAAGTGTAAACTCACGTGCGAGAAAAGGACAAAAAGTCTCTATACTGGGTGAGACTGACGAAAAGTCTCGATTTCCACTTTTTATGCTACTTTATATTTAACTTTAACATTAGAAAATTACGGAATCAAAATCACGTTCCCATCGTACATAAAGTTTTTTATAAAAGATTACGCAATTGTACAATGTCTGATATTCCTCAACATCAAAGCTATCTCGATAGTTAACAAACGAACACTTAACCGCTTTACATAGCACATCATGATTTTCTTCCAACCATGTTCCGTTTACTTTGTTTCCATTGCTTAAAAAATTTTCACAGACACCTATCTGTTTTTTGATATTGTCTACTTCTTGTTGAGAGTAAAATTGTTTTCCCATCTGTATGTGTATTTTATAGTTCATAAGTATTTTGGCTATTGTTTTCTCAATCATATATATCCTCGTATTCTTAGTCTCTTTCTTTTAATCTTTCAAAGTAATCTTCACCATAATCTTTCCATCTTTCATCACAATAATAGTCATTACCAAAGAAGTGATGTATTCTATAAGTAGCCTTTTCTTCATATGTGAGAAACAGACATATAGTCTAAATTTCAATATTTTAATACAAATTTTTCATTAATTTTTATTAAAAAAACAACGCCACTCTAACATTCATGTTAAGGTCATGGCGTTGTTAGAAATTCAACCTAATATAGTTCTAAAAACCAAGAGGGCAAATAGCCCTTTTTTATTTACTCAACTTAAAATATTCTAGTACTTTATTTGTATTTTCTTCTACTGAATTATGGTCATATCTAACTATAACTTGAATACCATTATCTTTTATAACATCTGGAATACTGTATTCTTTTATTTCATTAGTGGGTCTACCAACAATATCATACATTTTTTCTATTTTAATTGTCTTTTCTTCATCAGATAAAGTCTCATCATTAAGAACACTATCTATCATATGACGTTGGTCTGGTCTATCAAAAAAGTCAGAACATTTTCCTATATGTTTAATATAAACCATATTCTCTTTAACTATAGCATCAATTATTAATTCTAAATTAATATCTCCTTCACATATTACTACATCATATTTTGATGATAAGTATATTAAGTCAATTATTATCATAGGAGTGAATTCTTTTACTATATTAACTTCCCAATTATGTGCATCATCTTTATCTAATGCAAAATAATCAGGTACATCTCTGCACATTGCAGGTTGATATATTGGATCAGCTATTTTAAAGAAAGGTCCTCTATTATCAGTGTGATATACATAACAATTGCCTATATGTTTACTCATTTCATTAGCAATAGTTGTTTTACCACTACCTGTTATAAAATATACATTTTTTAATTTTTCTTTTAAGATATTATCAGCAATAATCATATAAACTCCTATTTTGTATATAAAAAAATTTTATTTTCTCTTCTACTAATAGTCAAATTCTTTAAATTAATATCTTGGTCTTGAAATTTATAATTTGATTGAACTTCATTCCAAAGAATTCTTGCTTTCATCAAATTTGTAGGATGTGCTATTACTTCTTGAACTAAATTAGCAATTCTCAAAGGACAAGATTTTGGTTCTATTATTTCAATAATGTTATCTATACTAAATACCACATCTACAGCATCGTATGTCGCATGAATATGTGGTCTGTGATGACCTGTATTTTCATTACTATTGATCTTAATTTTCAACTTACCACATCTAAGTAATTCTTTTCTCGACTCATACAAACCATACGTTGATGGATCAAATGGTATTATTAAATCCATTTCTACATAATTTTTTTCTATAACTGCCGGCATACTTCCCTCCTAATAAATATAACTTAGAATTTTATAAACCATTTTGGCACATATCTTTTCATATCATCATACCAATTAAGTATTCTTTAAAGTCTTTATATTGCGTATTTAGTCCATGGTCTAAATCGTAACCATTTCCAATTACAAATAATTTCATAAAATTTACAACTTCCATATTAAATATTTATAAATATTATAATGCCTATTAAAAAACTACAAAGAATTTCAAATAATGCTAAATATGATAATAAGTATGATATACTGTTTTATTTTTCTTTGTTTTTATTATTTGAAAATTTAGATTTAGTTTTTACATTAAAATTCAGCAATCCGTCAGCCTCTTTCATTGTTTCAACCTCTAGTATTTCAAACGTACTTCCTATTTCTTTCAATAAATTTCTGTATTCACTCTCATACACTCTAATAAATTCGCTATTTAAAAATTGCAACTTTGAGTTAATTTCATCACCATTAATGGTTTTAAGTTTTTCAATAACTTCTTTATTTGTTGCTAAACTTTCACTTGAAAAACTGCCTGGACGGTTTTTCTCAATTTCCATCATTTGAAAAGCTGAATCTTTGTGTTGAAGAATGCGGTAATTTGAATATTGCTCAATTTCCTCAGCACTTATATTAACAAATTCTTCAGCCATTTTAATGATTTTATCAATTAAATGTTTAACTTTTGGATAGTCATTCATATTAAGATGAGCATTTAGTAAATCCGTTGAAGACTTACAATTCATTTGATACCTTTGTAGAATATTAATAGTCTTTGTAGGATTAATAAAACCATTGTCCATAACATCTTTCAAAACAACTATTGGATTTATATTCGTAAGTATATCTAAAAAGATAGTCTTCAATTTATTCCACTTTTCAGTCTCTGCCTTAAGATAACTTTCTCTTTGAATTTGCTTCTTTGTGAAAGAAATTGTTGCAACCACAGTAATTGCTGTCACAATTACACCAATAATTGCACCATAGTAACCAAGCATTGCAGAAGCATCCCACATTGTTACATATCCACTATCAGCTTTATAACACTCATTAATTATAATTGGTATTCCAAAAATAATAAACAATAATACTATAATGAATATAATTATTTTGATAATCTTTTTAAACATTGACATAAGTAACACCTCATCTATATAGTAATATTATACTACATTTTGCAGTATATTTCTACAATTCCATATTCATAGTTTACAAATTATGTTGTCGCATTAGATTGCTTTTGTCTTACTCTCTTAGTGTTTGAAAGTTAATTTGTCTCTTTGCTATTTTTACTAAAAAACGAGACTTATTGTCTTTCAAGCATCTATTTTTAGCCCTTTTTTTGTGCTTTTTTAGTTGTTTTTATACCTTTTTAATACTTTTTAAATAAATCACTAAAAATATCAAATGAGACTAAAAGAACTAGGTATAAATGTTAAAATAAAAGTACCCAATTGTGTTCATGTAAGAATCCCCAATTCT
>OLXK01001092.1_pt1 | contig 21201 bp, 20 predicted proteins | sample 1674321 | NCBI WGS metagenome assembly OLXK01 (sample SAMEA103958162, study PRJEB25191) | human gut metagenome | reverse complement strand
CGCGAGAACGCGCCGTGGTACCAGCACGAGGAGATCGGCTACAACTACCGCATGAGCAACATCTGCGCGGGCATTGGGCGCGGGCAGATGAAGGTGCTGCCGCTGCGCGTGGAGCAGAAGCGGACGATCTTCGCCCGCTACTCTGAAAACCTGAAAGGTCTGCCGCTGACCATGCAGCCGAAGCTGGACTGCGCCGAGCCGAACCGCTGGCTGTCCGTCGCTCTGCTGGACGAGGGCTGCGGCGTGACGCCCGGTGAGATGCTGGCAAAGCTGAACGAGGCTGGCATCGAGGGGCGCTACCTCTGGAAACCCATGCATTTGCAGCCGGTCTTCGCAAGCTGCCCCTTTGTCAGCGTCAGCGATGCGCCGGTGGGCGACGATCTCTTTGCACGCGGCGTATGCCTGCCCAGCGATACGAAGATGAGCATGGACGATGTGGACCGCGTGTGTGAGGTCATCCGGGGGATGTTCTGATGCGGCATAAGGCGGGGTTTTATGAAAAATACATCAAGCGCCTGCTGGACATCGTGCTGTCCGGGTGCGCGCTGATCGTCCTGTCGCCGCTGCTGGTGGTGACGGCGATTCTTGTGCGCGTGAAGCTGGGCAGCCCCGTGATCTTCTGTCAGGAGCGTCCGGGGAAAGACGAAAAGATCTTCAAGCTCCACAAATTCCGCAGCATGAGCGACGCGCGGGACGAAACCGGCGCGCTGCTGCCGGACAAGGAACGGCTGACGGGCTTTGGAAAGAAGCTGCGCTCTCTGAGCATCGACGAGCTGCCGGAGCTGTGGGACATCTTCCGCGGAAAGATGAGCATCGTGGGGCCAAGACCACTGCTGGTGAAGTATCTTCCATATTACACAGAAACAGAACGTCATCGTCATGATGTGCGTCCTGGCCTTACTGGACTCGCTCAGATTAACGGCAGAAATTGTGTTTCGTGGGAAGAGAAATTTTCTTATGATTTACAATATGTCTCTGCGGTTTCCCTTCTCGGTGATATTAAGATTTTGCTACGCACAGTAGTTGTTGCGCTGTCTCATAGCGGAATTAAGTTAAATGCACAAGAAGATTTTGATGTGTATAGGAGCAGAGAACATGGTGCCAACATACAGGTTAATGGAACTTGCATCAAATGAAGTTTTCGTCATGCGTGACGACTTGATACCATATTCATTTGGTGGAAATAAGGTTAGAAAAGCAAAGTTATTCTTTGAAGAAATAGACAGTGGAAACTATGACACCGTTGTAACGTATGGGAGTGGTAGTTCAAATCATTGTAGGGTGATCGCCAATATGGCTGCCGCCAAAGGAAAGCATTGTCATATTATCTCAACAGAAGATAACAATAATTCAGCCAACAGAAAAATGGTGGCATTATTCAATGCTGATATAACAGTGTGCAATGCGGAGGATGTATCGCAAACGATAGAAGCGATTATGGATAGTTATGCTGCTAAAGGGAAACGAGCCTATTTCATTCAAGGCGGTGGACACGGAAATATTGGGACAAAAGCCTATGATCTGGCATTCGACGAAATCAAGGCTTTTGAACATAGTCAGAACGTTTCTTTCGATTATATATTCCATGCATCTGGAACTGGAACAACTCAAGCTGGGTTGATATGTGGTAAGAAACGTTGTCATAGTTCTTCAAAGATTGTTGGCATTAGTATTGCCCGGCGAAATCCACGTGGTGGGCAAATTATTTCTGATAGTGTAAAGGAATATTGTGGAGTAGATGTTGGCGATGATTTGTGTTTCATAGACGACTACATTTGCGGTGGGTATGGCCATCATTCTAAAGATATCGATATGACAATAGAAAGAGTTCTTACTCGATACGGTGTCCCACTTGATCCTACATATACAGGAAAAGCGTTTTGGGGAATGGAGCAATATATAAAATCGCGTCAAATTAAGAACAAAACAGTACTATTCATCCACACTGGCGGTACGCCAATTTTCTGCGATTGGATAAAGGAACGTATATGAACATTCTAATTCTTAGCTGCGGAACGAGAAATAAAGTCGTTCAATATTTCAAAGATGCGGTCGGTCCTTCTGGCAAAGTTTTTGCGACCGATTGCAGCCCGTATGCACCTGCGCTTTATGATGCAGATTCTTTCTATATCGTCCCTCGAATGACCGAACCCGGTTATATTGATGAGATCATAACGATTTGCAAAAATGAACGTATCGATGGCGTTTTGTCATTGATTGACCCGGAACTGTCGCTTCTGGCGCAGTACAAGAAGGGTTTTGAAGCCGTTGGTACGACGGTCATTGGTTCGTCCTATGAGCTGTGCGAGATGGCACTGGACAAATGGGCAATGTATAATTGGCTGACGGAGCACGGCTACCGTTGCGCGAAAACCTATGTGCAGTTTTCGGCATTTGAACAGGCGCTGGCTAATGGTAAGGTGACGTTCCCAGTTTTTGTGAAGCCGCGCTTTGGCAGTGCAAGTCTGCATATCTCTAAGGCGGAGGATATGGAAACGGCAGCATTCCTCTTTCAGCACCAGCCAGACATGATCATTCAGGAGTTCTTGAACGGGCAGGAAATCGGCGCGGATGTTTACACGGATATGCTTTCCGGGCATGTTGTTGCCGCCTTTACGAAGAACAAATTGGTGATGCGGGCCGGAGAGACGGATAAAGCAATCTCCTTTAAGGACGAAACGCTGTTTGCGCTGATTTCACGTTTTGTTGAAGAGAGCGGGTATCGTGCGCAGATCGATATGGATATCTTCAAAATCGGGGATGCGTATTATATTTCCGAGGTCAATCCGCGCTTTGGAGGCGGTTATCCGCACGCCTATGAATGCGGCGTAAAAACGCCGCAGATGATTGTGAATAACCTGAGCGGCCAGCAAAATGTCCCCTCCGTGGGGGAATATAGAAGCGATGTTGTTATGATGAAGTACAACGAGCTAAAAACTCTCGTGTTGGATGAGGCAAAATGAAAAGGCGAATTGCAATATTAGCAAATCAGAGTGGTGGGCTTTACGATTTTCGTAAGGATTTGATAATTGCCCTGCGAGAAAAAGCAGAGGTATATGCTATTGTTCCGCACAATGACCGCTGGGACGAGCTTCTGCATTTGGCTGACCGCGTGATTGAACTTCCCATCGACCGACGGGGCATGAATCCGCTTCATGACAGCAAGCTCTTTCACCAATATCGAGCGATTCTGAAAGAAGTCAAGCCCGACCTTGTTCTGACCTATACCATCAAGCCCAACATCTACGGCGGCCTTGCCTGCCGGATGGCGCACATCCCCTATGCCGTGAACATCACGGGACTTGGCAGTGCCATCGAAAACGGCGGCTGGCTCAAGAAGTTTGTGCTGGCGCTCTACAAACCGGCGTTGAAGGGTGCGAGGGTCGTTTTTTTTGAGAATGCCGGGAATCGGGACGCCCTCACTGCCACCGGCGTTGTGCCGAAGGGGCGCGACGTGGTGCTGAGCGGTGCAGGCGTCAATTTAGAAGATTATCCTTATCAGTCCTACCCGCAGGAGGGGGCGGTGCGCTTTCTCTTTGTGGGCCGCGTCATGCACGAAAAGGGTGTGGACGAGCTGTTTGCCGCCGCAAAGCGGATGAAGCAGGAATATGGCGACGGTGTGGAGTTCCATATCGTCGGCTCATTTGAGGAAGGCTACAAGCCCCTTATGGACGAGCTTGAGCAGGCTGGCGTGGTCAAGTATCACGGCTATCAGTCGGATATGAAGCGCTTTTATGCTATGGCGAGCTGCGTGGTGCTGCCGTCGTATCATGAGGGCATGTCCAATGTGCTGCTGGAGGCTGCCGCCTCCGGAAGACCGCTCATTACCAGCGATATCCCTGGCTGCCGCGAGGCGGTAGAGAACGGCGTCAGCGGATATCTGTGCCCAGCGAAGGCCGCGGACGCGCTGTATGAGGCTATGCGGCGGTTCGTGGAGCTGCCAGAGAACTGGCGGGGTGAAATGGGCCGCCGTGGCCGGGAGCGAATGGAGCAAAGGTTCAGCAAAACCGCCGTTGTGGCGGAAACCATCAAACACTTGGAGATTTGACATGCGCGATTTAGTCACCCTCATGCTCATAACGATTGCCTTGGCGTGGTGTGCGGATCATGTTTCGATCGGACCTGCAAAGTCCAATCGGCGGCAGCGATTGATTGTATGCACCCTATTGATCATCGTTTTGCTGGCAGGCTTCGCAGGATTGCGGACGCACTGTAATGATACGGGCGCATATCGGCATGGTTACGAGCTGATTACGGAAAGCTCGTGGGAAACAGCGGACAGGAGCATCGGTGCGAATCCGCTGTTCAACTGGGTGAACTATCAGCTGAGTATGCGCGGCGTGTCCACGCAGAATTATTTGATGTTCTGGGCCTTCCTGACGGTCGCCTGCTACGTCATTTTCGTACATGCCTATTCGGCAAATTATCCGCTGACCGTTTTTCTGCTGTTTACCACCGGGTGCTATACGTTTGCTTTTGCGGGCATTAAGCAGGCGGCGGCAGTCGGCATTGCGGTCATTGCGACAATGTTTGCACTCAGAAAAAGATGGCTGTTATTTCTGGTTGGTATCCTGATTGCGACGCTGATCCACCCCTATTCTCTGATGTATCTGCTGGTGCCGTTCATGGAATTCAAGCCGTGGACAAAAAAGACCTATTGGATGCTGGCGATCTTTCTTGCGGCAGGTTTCCTGCTGCGCCCGCTGATCGGCACGGTGGTCAGCATCACGACCCTGTTGGGCGAGGAATACACTGTTTCCTCCTTCACGGGAGAGGGCGTCAACATTTTCCGCGTGCTTGTCTGCAATGTGCCGCTTGCGCTGTCGTATATTTACCGCAAGAAGTTGTTCTCGGACAGTTCTAAAGCAGAAAACCTCATAGTGAACTTGACCATGCTCAATGGTGCAGTCATGTTTGTTGGTCTGTTCGGTACGGCAAATTATTTTGCGCGGCTCGCTAACTACTTCCTTATTTTTCAATCACTGGCTCTTCCGTGGATACTGAAAAAGATTGGCGGCAGAGACGGAAAGATGCTGACCATTCTGATGGTGCTGGGCTTTGCTGCGTATTTCTACTATGCCAACATGATCGCAATTCCATTCGACTCGGATTTTGCACGGTTAAGCTTGGCGGAGTATCTTGCGCTTGGCAGGTGAAACATTCTGCCGCGCCCATCAGACTTGGGTCAAGGAAGTGTGCCTAGGTAAGTAAGAAATATAAGATTGCAATTATTTCTATCGCTGTAGGATAAGAGTCATTTCATTTGGAGGTTAAGATATGCTTTCTTCCGTTTCCCACCTAATTGAATCATGCGGGTTTTGCCGGGCATCTGAAGTGGAAGCGCTTCAGACGATGAAAACAGGCATGACCAACCGTTCTTACGCCTTCTTTGTAAAAGGGAATCGATACATTATTCGTATCCCCGGTGAAGGAACGGAGAAACTAATCAGTCGAGCGCAGGAGTATGCCGTCTATAGGGCGATTGCTCCGCTTAAAATAAGCGAAACGGTTCATTATTTTGATCCGGTAACAGGAATCAAAATCGCGTCATACCTGACCGATGCCCATGTCTGCGACAGCGGGAACTGGGAGAAAGTCGCAAAGTGCATTGCGGCTCTGCGGGAGTTCCATTCAAACAGGCTGCATGTTGCGCACAGCTTTGATTTGTGGGAGCGCCTGGATTTTTACGAGAGCCTTTGGGCAGGCGAATCTTCCATTTATGCGGATTACGATAAAACGAAACGGGCGGTGCTCAGTTTGAAGCAGTTTATCGATGAGCGGCCGAAGGATGTCTGCCTCTGTCATATTGACGCGGTGCCAGATAACTTCCTGTTTGTCCATGATACGAACGGTGCTGAACAAATCAAGCTCATCGACTGGGAGTATGCAGGGATGCAGGATCCGCATCTGGACATTGCAATGTTTATTATCTATGCAATGTATGATCGGGAGGAAACAGAAAAACTGATCGATCTGTACTTCATCAACGGCTGCGACAAGTTGACCCGCATGAAAGTGCACTGCTATATCGCTGTCAGCGGCCTTGTGTGGAGCAACTGGTGCGAGTTCAAGCGTCATTGTGGTGTAGAGTTCGGTGCTTACACACAACGTCAATATGACTACGCAAGAGAATACAGTGAGATATTCTTCCGAGAATATAGAGAGGTATTTGGCAGAGATTATGTCTGAACATATTGTAGAACGTGCAATCATTATGGCTGCGGGCATCGGCCAGCGGCTGCGCCCTGTGACCCTGACGACTCCCAAACCGTTGGTCACAGTAAATGGCGTGTGCATGATCGATACGATCATCGCGGCGCTTCACGAGAATGAAATCCACGAGATTTATGTCGTGGTCGGATACCTAAAAGAGCAATTCTATGAATGGGCGAAGAAGTACAACGGCATTACTCTGATAGAAAATCCATGGTACGCGGAGTGCAATAACATCGCGTCCCTCTATGTCGCGCGTGAATACCTGAACAACGCGATTATTTTGGACGGCGATCAGATCATCCGCAACCCGGCGATCCTTCACCGGGAATTTACCCGCTCCGGGTATAGCTGCGCCTGGACAGACAGAGCTACAAACGAATGGCTGTTGACGGTTAAAAATGGGATTGTGACAAAATGCAGCCACACAGGCGGCGATCACGGGTGGCAGCTCTTCAGTGTGTCACGCTGGACAGCAGAAGATGGGCAGCGACTCAGAAAGCACTTGGAACTGGAATTTGTGCAAAACGAAAATCGGAGCATTTACTGGGATGATGTTGCAATGTTTTGCCACCCTGATGAGTACCAACTTGGTATTTATCCCATTTCAGCGGAAGATCTGCGCGAAATTGACAGCTTCACAGAGCTTTGCGAGGCTGATTCATCATATAGAGGAAGGGTTAATTGAGATATGAAGAAAAACACACTGAAAAAAGAGCTTGACTGGGTATCTATGCTGGTGCCGCTGGCAATCGTGCTGACGGTATGTGCGCTGTTTATGATTTTTCCGGAAGGCTCCAAGCTCGTCCTTAGCGTGGTGCGCGGCTTTCTGGGAGATGACTTTGGTCTCTACTATGCACTGCTCGGTGTTGGCATCGTAGGCTGTACGCTTTATATAGCCTTTTCCAAATTCGGCAAGATCAAACTTGGCGACTGTGAAAAGCCGCAGTATCGATCTTTTCAGTGGGGTACTATGATTTTTACATCCACCATGGCTGCGGATATTCTGTTTTATTCGCTGTGCGAATGGGCGCTGTATGCCAATGAGCCGCAGGTGGAAATGATGGGCGGCATGCAGAAATGGGCGTCCACTTACCCGCTTTTCCACTGGGGACCTATCGCGTGGGGCTTTTATATCGTGCTTGCGGTTGCATTCGGCTTTATGATCCATATCCGCGGCCGTGATAAGCAGAAATTCTCTGAAGCCTGCCGCCCGTTGCTGGGAAGCAGGGTGGATGGAGTTTCGGGGCGTGTGATCGACCTGACTGCGATTTTTGCGCTGATCGCAGGCACAGCGACGACGTTTTCTCTCGCAACGCCGCTGCTCTCCAGAGCGATCAGCCGGGTGTTTGGCCTGCAGGACAGCATCGGGTTAACGATAGCCATCCTTTTGATGATCGCGGCAGTCTACACCTTTACGGTCTGGTTCGGCATGAAAGGAATCGCGAAGCTCGCCGCCATTTGCAGTTATTGCTTCTTTGCACTGTTGGCCTATGTCCTGTTCGGCGGCGGAGAGACGCGCTATATTCTGGAAACGGGTTTTTCCGCAATCGGCAATCTTGCCCAGAACTTCATCGGGCTGGCAACATGGATGGATCCGCTGCGGGAAACGAGCTTCCCGCAGAACTGGACGATTTATTACTGGGCCTATTGGATGGTCTGGTGTGTTGCAACACCGTTTTTTATCGGCGTGATCAGCAAGGGTCGTACTATTCGCAATACGATCCTCGGCGGTTACGGCTGGGGCCTTGCGGGCACCTTTACCTCGTTTATCATCCTTGGCAATTACGGCCTTGCACAGCAGCTCAAGCATGGCCTTGACGTTACCGGCTTTATTGCGGTGGGCGGCGACTATTCCGAAGCAATTATGAAAATATTTGATACGCTCCCGCTGACGGAATTTGGCCTGATTTTGCTGGCGGTCACAATGGTCGCATTCTATTCCACCACATTTGATGCGCTGACGATGGTCGTTTCGAGCTACTCGTATAAGAGATTGAAGCCGGAGCAGGAGCCAGATAAACGCATCCGCACCTTCTGGGCAGTAGTGTTCATCCTTCTGCCCATCGCACTGATATTCTCGGAGAATTCCATGAACAGTCTGCAATCCGTATCAATCATTGCGGCGTTTCCCATTGGAATCATTATTCTCGTGATCGTAGCGAGCTTCTTCAAGGATGCGTCCAGCTATCTGCGGGAGAGAAAGGACATATGAGCATGACACAAACATCAGATCAACTCCAGCAGCAGATCTGGGCAACAGAACAAGAAATACTGGATGTAATCCACCAAGTCTGCACGGAGCACGGCCTGCGGTATTCTCTGGCCTACGGCACCTTGATCGGGGCTGTGAGGCATAAGGGATTTATCCCGTGGGACGATGATATCGACCTGATGATGCCCAGAGAAGACTATGAAAAGCTTCTTGTCATCTGGAACCAATCCGCGCCAAAAGGTTATATCCTGCAAAACACAAGGACTGACTCGGATTTTACGCAGAACTTCACGAAAATCAGGAAGGATCATACGACCTTCCTGCAGGGCGAGGCGGAACGGACGAAGCATTACCACAAAGGCATATTCGTTGATATTTTCCCCGGTGATCGGGTTCCGTCCGGCAAGATAGGGCGGAATATCCAGTACATTGCCTGCGCCGTGAACCTGTTATACAGCCGCGGACATACTAGTGGCTCGGGCGGAATGATCGGCAAAGCTGAGAGGGTCTTGCTTAAAGCACCGAAAGAGAAATACGCTGTGCGGCGTGAGCGTGCAGAGAAGAAAATTCGCAGTTGGAACGGGGATGAATCCCTGCAATATGTGTTTCCGAGTACCATCGAGTGCAGCCGCAAGTATTATCCCGCGAATTTGTTCGAGAACATGAAAATGATTGAGTTTAACGGAAAGCAGTATATGTGTGTTGCAGATGCGGACGCGACCCTGCGTGTGGAGTATGGCGATTACATGCAGCTTCCCCCGGAGGAAGATCGTGTCTGGAAGCACCATCCGTTTTTGATTGATTTTGAACACAACTACGAGGAGCTGCGAGATGATGAATCCTAAGGTATCTGTCCTAATGGGCATTTACAACTGCGCAGAGACATTGCCGCAGGCGGTCGTTGCCATACAGAATCAGACTTATTCAAACTGGGAGCTTATTCTTTGTGATGACGGCTCTACAGATAATACATATAGTGTTGCGCAGAGCCTTGCTGCGAAGGACAGCCGGATTATCCTTCTGCAAAATGAATACAATCTGGGGCTGAATCAGACGCTGAATAACTGTCTGGCGGTGGCCACAGGCACCTATATTGCCCGGATGGACGGGGATGACGATTGTTTACCGGAACGGTTCGAAAAACAAGTTGCCTTGTTGGAAAGCCATCCAGAGTTCCAAATTACCAGCAGCCCGATGATTCTGTTTGATGAAAACGGCGAATGGGGGCAAACGGTGATCCCTGAGTTTCCGACGTCTGTAAACGTGGTGGAGGGATCACCGATCAGCCATGCACCGGCTATGCTTCGCAAGGAATGCATGGAGGCGGTGAATGGATATACTGTAGATAAAAAAATGCTGAGGGTAGAGGATGTCAACCTTTGGATTAAACTATATGCTGCTGGGTATCGCTGTTGCAATATTCAACAGCCTCTCTATCGAATGCGCAATGATCAGAATGCACTGAACCGACGGAAGTATATCTATCGTGTGAATTCTACATATGTTCGCCTGCGCGGGTGCAGATTGCTGCATCTTGGCCCTAAAAGTTACATAAAGGCGTTTAGCCCAATGATAGTTGGACTGGTACCTGCTCATTTACGGCAGGCCATTCGTAGAAGGCAACAAAGAATAACTTGATGGAATTCAAATCCCGCTGACTGCCTGCTTTTGCAAAGCCAGTTTGGAAGGAGCAAATCTGTCATGAAAAAACCATCCATTCTCATCTTCTCCCAAGCGATGGAGCTTGGGGGCGTGGAACGCAGCCTTCTAGGTTTGCTGGATTCCATCGACTATGACCGCTATGACGTTGACCTCTTTCTTATGCGGCACAGCGGCGAGCTGATGCCGTATCTGAATCCCAACGCGAAGCTCCTGCCGGAAATTCCGCAGTATGCCTCGCTGGCTGTGCCCATGGTGTCGCTCGTCAAGAGCGGACAGCTGGGTGTGTTGCGCGGGCGACTGAAAGGAAGGCTTGCGGCACGGCACTTTGATAAGCAGCATTCCAGTGACAAGCCTTCTATTGCGGCGCTGACGTATAGCCATAAGTACACGCTGAACTCTATGCCGCTGATCTCCGGCAAGACCTATGATCTCGCCATCAGCTTCCTGACGCCGCATTATTTTGCGCGGGAGCGGGTGAATGCAAAGAAATACGCGGCGTGGATCCACACGGACTACACGGCGCTGACCTTCGACCGCTCGGCGGAGCTTGCCATGTGGGAGGGGTATGATGCCATCTGCGGCGTGTCCGAGCGGGCGTCCGAGAGCTTTCAGAACGTCTTCCCGGAGCTGGCGCAGAAGATCCGAACAGTGGAGAATAGCCTGCCCCGGGAGCTGACGTGCAAGCAGGCGGCAATGCCTCAGACCGATATGCCCACGGACGACGGAATATCCCTGCTCTCCGTTGGCCGCTTCTGCGAGGCGAAAAACTTCGACAATGTGCCGGATATCTGCCGCCGTCTGGTGGCGGACGGCCTTGACGTGAAGTGGTATCTCATCGGCTATGGCGGCGATGAGCCGCTGATTCGTCAAAAGATTGCCGAGGCCGGGATGGAAGATCATGTCATCATCCTCGGCAAGAAGGGCAACCCCTACCCCTACATGCGGGCATGCAACCTGTATGTGCAGCCGTCCCGCTATGAGGGCAAGGCCGTCACCGTGCGCGAGGCACAGCTGTTGGGCAAGCCCGTCGTTATCACCAACTACGCCACCTCCGGCAGCCAGCTGGAGGACGGGGTGGACGGCGTGATCGTCCCCATGGATAACGCAGGCTGCGCTGCCGGAATTGCCGCGCTGCTGCGCGACCCCGCCCGGATGCAGCAGCTGTCGGAGAACTGCGCAAAGAGAGATTATACGAACAGCGCGGAGGTCGAGAAGATCTACGCGCTGATGGAGTGAATGATGGACATTACAAAGCGCGATTCAAAAATGCTCAAGGGTGTGGCGATTCTCTCCATGTTGATGCTGCATCTCTTTGGCCGGAGGGAAAACTTGCCATATGCCCCATTGCTGTGGATCGGCGGCACGCCGCTGATTTACTACTTTGCGCTGTTTGGCGATATTTGTGTAGCTGTTTACTGCTTTGTAAGCGGATACGCGCACTATATGCAATCATCATGCAATCATCCGAGGCTGAGATCAAGAAGCGCTGGAAGCATCTCTTGCACTTTTTCATACCTTTTTGGGTGATTGCGGCGGTGTTTTCGCTGATTGGCTTGCTTGCCGGAAACGCGGAGATTCCTGGAAGCTTGACGAAATTTGCCTTGAACTGCCTGACCATACAGAATAGCTACAACGGCGCATGGTGGTATGCCAATACCTACATATTGCTGGTCGCTTTGCAGCCGCTTTCCCGAAAATTCGCAGAGCGCTGCCCGGCGTGGCTGGTGATGCTGTTGACCTTTGGCTTTTACACTGCCGGCTATGGCATCCGCTTTTGGGGCTGGGGTGTGTGTAACTCAGCCGTCCTGTCGTGGGTCGTCACGCATATCGGGCTGTTAGGAGCCTCCTATTTCCCTTACATGATTGGAATGCTGTTTTGCAAAAAGCAGGTCATTTCTCTGCTGCGGCAGCAGACCGCCGCTATTGGGAGAAGAACCATGCAGATCATTACGCTAATTACCTTCGTGTGTATGATCGTTGCACACGGCATCGTGCCGCCGCTTTTTGTGGCATTTATCACAGCTACCGTAACAATCGTACTGCTCTGCATCTGCCCAATTCCAAAGTGGGCAACTGATGTGCTGTGCTACTTTGGTGAGCACTCTACGAACATCTGGCTTGTCCATATGTTCTTTTATACGGTGCTGTTTGACGGCTTTGTGTTCTGTGCCAAGTATCCGATCCCTATTTTCCTGCTTTTGCTGACGCTGTCCCTTGCGTCATCCTATGGAATCAGATGGCTGTGTAAGCCAATTTTGAAGCTTGTGAGGTAAGACCCATGATCCCCAAAATCATCCACTACTGCTGGTTTGGCCGCGGCGAAAAGCCGGAGCTTGCCAAAAAGTGCATCGCCAGCTGGAAGAAGTTCTGCTCGGATTTTGAGATCCGCGAGTGGAACGAGGGCAACTGCGATTATCTTGCCATGCCCTTCATGGCGGAGGCCTACGCCGCGAAGAAGTATGCCTTCGTGTCCGACGTCATGCGTCTTGTCGTGCTGGAACAGTACGGTGGCGTGTATTTTGACACCGACGTTGAGGTGCTGCGGGACATTTCGCCGCTGCTGGATGATGAGGGATTCATTGGATTTGAGAACGAGCAATTTGTCAACAGCGGACAGGTGATGGCAGCTGTTCCGCATCAGCCTGTCGTGCAGGCGATGATCGAAGAATATAAAAAGATGCACTTCACCAACGCGGACGGAAGCCTGAACGCTGTAGGCTGCCCGCATCTCAATACGGATGTGATGGAGCGCTTCGGCCTTGTGCGCAACGGGCAAGAGCAGCTGGTTGCGGGGATTCATGTCTATCCGGCGGACTACTTCAACCCGCTGGACAGCGTAACGGGCAAGCTGACAAAAACGAAGAACACCTACTCGATCCACTGGTATTCTATGAGTTGGCTGCCGAAAAGAACGCAGATCAGAGCGAAAGTTGGACGTGTGTGGCGGAGAATGCGGAAAGCCATCGGTAGATAATATGAAAAAAATTCTATTCTTCTTAGAAAGCTTGGCTGGCGGCGGGGCCGAAAAGGTGCTTACAGATATTGTATGCCATCTTGATAAAACAAAATATGATATTACTGTATGCACAGTAACAGATGGAGATGTATATGAGAAGCGAATAGCCCCGATATGCCGATATTGTTCCTTCCTTAAAACGACTGATTATCGCGCTGGCGGCATCAGAAAGGCGCTGTTTTGGGCAAAACTTAAATTGATTTACACTCTTCCATCAAAGGTCGTGTATACTCACTTTTTCAGGGAACGCTATGATATTGAGATTGCCTTTATAGAAGGATTTGCGAGCAAGATCATTGCAGCCTCCTCTAACAGGAAGAGTAAGAAGATTGCATGGGTACATACTGATCTTTCTCAAAATTCTTATGCCGACAAATACTATTCGAGTTTGCATGAACAACGCGCCGCGTATAAGCGCTTTGACCGCATTCTTTGCGTATCTGAGAGTGTAAAAAAAGCATTTGAGCAAAAGATTTTCACTGATGCAAGCGTATGTGTACAGTACAACCCGGTTGATGAAAAATATATCCGGCAACAAGCAGAAGAACCGTTGTCCATGCAGCACCCGGAAATTGGGCTATTGCTGGGAACTGTTGGCCGCCTTGAATGGCAGAAGGGGTATCCTCGTCTGCTGAAGTGCGTAAAACGACTGCGGGATGAAGGTCATCGTTTTACACTGTGGATCATCGGGAAAGGCTCTCAACAAGCAGAACTCGAACAGTATGTTCATGAAAACGATTTGGGGGATGTAGTCAATCTCTTAGGCTTTCACAAGAACCCATACAACTATCTAAATCAATGTGATGTGTTTATCTGCTCTTCTTATACTGAAGGGTTTAGTACCGCCGCGACAGAAAGCTTGATTTTAGGAAAGCCTGTCTTTACCGTAGAGTGCGCCGGGATGCAGGAGCTGATCGGTAATTCTCATAGTGGAGTGATTGTTCCGAACATTGATGAGGCGCTATATGGCCTTATGGAAAAGCTGGTGTCCGGCCAGTTTGATTTGGCACAGTATACGCAAGCTGCAAAAAAGCGAGGGCAGGACTTCAGCATGGGCACGCGAATCGCTGAGATAGACGGCGTATTGTCATCTTTATGAAAGTTGGGACTGCGATGAAAAAGGTAATGTTTATGATAAATAGCCTGAATGGTGGCGGCGCGGAGAAGGTTTTGCAGACGCTGCTTGCCAACCTAGACTATTGCAAATACGATGTCACACTGTACTCTATGCATCGGGAGAACATCGCTGAATTGGACTACCCATCCCAGATCCATTATAAAGTGGTTTTTGACCGGTATGCAGGAAAAAACGCTCTGTGGCGTCGAGTCCGTCAATTTACAGGGAAGGTAAAGGGCAAGCTTTTCACCAATGTTCCGTCTAAATTGTTTTATGCGCTGTTTTTCCACGAAAAGTATGATGTTGAAATTGCATTTATTGAGGGAGAAAGTACAAAGATCATCTCGGGCTCAACCAATCGGCAATCGAAGAAATATGCGTGGGTTCACATAGATCTCCAGCAGAATCCTTGGACAGATTTTCTCTATCAAAGTGTTGTAGATGAACGGGCGCATTATGAGGCTTTCGACAAGATACTTTGCGTGTCAGAATCGGTCAGATCGGCATTTCTATCGAAATATAGTGTTTCACCAGAGAAAACTGTCGTTCAGTATAATCCAATCGATAGAGCGGAGATCTTACGAAAAGCACAGCTTCCATGCGAGGTTGCAGGCAAGACCGTATTCAGAATGATTGCTGTTGGTCGCCTTGTAAATCAAAAAGGCTTTGACCGGCTGATTAAAATCGCGGCCAAACTGAGGGATGATGGGTTCCGGTTTGAATTACTGATTTTAGGTGAGGGTGAAGACCGCCCCATGCTTGAAGGACTGATTCAGGAACTTGATCTAGAAAACGTGGTTTACTTACTCGGCTTCCACGCAAATCCCTATTCCATCATGGCTACAGGAGATCTTCTTGTGTGTTCCTCCCGGTCAGAAGGGTTCAGTACTGTCGTCACGGAAGGGGTCATTCTCGGCCTGCCCGTGGTCAGTACAGATTGCGCAGGCATTCGAGAATTATTTGGCCCTGCTCAGTGCGGAATAATTACTGAAAACAACTCTGAAGATCTTTATACAGCGCTGAAAGAAGTATTGACCTCTCCACAGCAGCTCCAAAGCTTCCGTGAGGAAGCGGCAAAGCAGGGAGAGTATTTCTCACTTTCCAACACCATGCGGAGCGTGGAAAGCATTTTGGATACCTAATTTTTTGGAGAGTTCTTATGTCAAACCGCTCAAGGACAGAATATTCAATCATTAATATGGCTGCAAGCCTGGGCGGCTATGCCTTGAACATCCTTCTCAGCTTTGTCTGCCGAATCGTTTTCGTGCATCACCTGAATGCAGAGTATCTTGGTATCAACGGACTGTTTTCTAACATCCTGTCCATGCTGTCTCTTGCTGAACTTGGTGTTGGCACGGCGATGATCTATGCCTTATACCGGCCCGTAGCGGAGGACGATCAAAAAAAGATCGCCTCCTACATGAAGGTATACGGTACAGCCTATAAGGTGATCGGCGCCGTCATTGCTGTGATGGGCTTGCTGCTGATACCATTTCTGAATTTGCTGATTAAGAATCCGCCGAACATTTCCGAAAATATTACGGTGCTATATCTTATTTTCTTATTCAGTACCGTCAGCAGCTACTTCTATAGCTATAGAAGCTCGATTCTGATTGCGCATCAGGAAAACTACATCGTTCTTGCTATCAGCTATGGCGTTGTGATCGTACAGAATCTTGCACAGATTCTGGCCTTAGTCCTGCTGAAGGACTATATGGTATACTTGATTTTGCAGGTCGTCTTTGTCTTGGTGACAAATATTCTGATTTCGGCGGCGGCAAAAAAGAAATATCCCTATATTACCGATAAAAATGCTGAGAAGCTGTCAAAGACGGAGATCCGTTCTCTGGCCAAAAACATCAAAGCACTGACGGTCACAAAGCTAAGCGGTATTCTGGTAAATAATACTGACAATATCGTTATTACCTACTTCAACGGTTTGATAACGACCGGTGTTGTTTCCAACTACTCCTTGATCACCAATACCATCACATCTCTCGTCAATCAGGTCTTTACCAGTTTATCAGCCAGTCTCGGCAATCTCAATGCTGTTGGTGGCGACGAGCATAAGTATCATGTCTTCAAGGCGCTGAATTTGGCAAACTTCTGGTTATATGGATGGGCTGCCATTGGCATTGTTTGTCTGTCTAATGATGTGATTGCGCTTTTTTTCGGCAGTACATATGTGATGGGACTAAAGATCCCAATTATTTTGGCAGTTAACTTCTACATGCTTGGTATGCAGTGTGTAGTAGGACTTTATAAATCAACAATGGGCTTATTCCGCTATGGGCAATACATTCTGCTTTTTACAGCAGCTCTGAATCTGATTGGAGACATCCTATTGGGACAACTTTGGGGCGTGTTTGGTATTTTCCTGGCGACAGCACTTGCCCGTGCGTTTACGAATACTTGGTATGAACCGTTTGTGATATTTAAGCATGGATTTCACCTGAACTTTGCTTCGTATATAGCAAGATATCTGCTCTACGCCGGTCTCCTTGTCGTTACTTGCGGCTTGTGTTATGCCATGTGTCAAATGGTAAGACTCTCTTTGGTTCCGAGGATTGTTATCGAGTGCCTGATTTGTATAATTGTTCCCAATGCGCTTTTTATTTTAACTTTTAGAAAAAATGGTGAGTTCCACTATCTTCTCGGAGCGGCACACATACTGAAGGATAAAGTTGCAACATGCCTCAAACGCAAGGCATAGACCATTTGTGAGGAATACCTAAATGAGATTTTCAATTGTGATCCCTGTATACAATGTGGAGCGCTTCTTAGAGAAGTGCTTGGATTCAGCGTTGAATCAGTCATTTAGTGACTATGAAATTGTTGCCGTCAACGATGGTTCTACAGATAGTTCGCGCACGATTTTGTCACAATATGAAACCGCAAATACCAAGATTAGAGTTATAGACCAAGAAAACAGAGGATTGGGCGGAGCCAGAAACACCGGAATTCAGCACGCGGCAGGAGAATTTTTGGTTTTTCTGGACAGTGATGATTATATTCCGTCTAATATGTTGGAGGAAATCGATTCCTATCTTCAGGAATATAACTTGGATATCCTAGCGTTCGATTGCAATATGGTAAACACGTCTGGCAAGATTCTGCAGGTAGCTACCGTTGCTGATATTCCTGATGAGTACACCACACTTAGTAAAAAGCAGTTCCTGTTGCTGGAGCCTACAGCGTGCCTGAAAGTATATCGGCGTTCTCTATATACGGCGCACGCAATTCTTTTTCCGGAACGGATGTGGTATGAGGATTTGGCAACGGTCTTAAAATTGGTACCGTGCACCAATCGCTTGGGATATCTGAAAAAACCGCTATACTACTATGTTCAGCACGAGGCAAGCATTACACATAGCCAAAACACGGCGCGGATGCTGGAGATCATTACCGCATTTGACAGTACGCTTCAGTACTACAAAACATATGGATTGCTGACAGAGTTTCATGATGAGCTGGAGTGGAATTGTATTCTTCATGTGCTCTACTATTCTGCGTTTCGATTCTTTGGTTATGATTACGATAGACAAGATATGGAGAAAGCTTACCATTACAGCAAAACTGTTTTTCCGGGGTGGGAAAGCAATAAGTATTTGGCACAAAAGAAAAATACCCGGTATCTCATGGGCTTGGTTATTCATCATCAATATTTCAGATTTTACTTAAAGACGGGTTTCTTTCTACGGTATATTAGTCCCATTTTAGTAAGAACACAAAAGATTCGAGGTGCACTCCGTGGGAATAAAGCAAAAGATTCATGATATCTTCTTTCGCAATGCTTTTTTGAAAAAGATATATTGCGGAGCATCCTATGTTAAAGGAAAAATTTCTTGTTGCTGGAAACTGGCCACTCCTATAGCTCTATACAAAGCATTCCATTCACAACCAGTTTTCTTAGTCTTTACCCCAGAGCATGCAAATCTCGGCGATCACGCAATTGCATATGCGGAGGCAAAAATGTTCAACCGGCTGGGAATACATTTCTTTGAGATAACCGGCCATCAGTTATATACGCTGCGACATTATAATTATCTGAAAATGTTAAATCGTGCCACCGTGTTCGTGAACGGTGGCGGAAACTTAGGGACATTATGGCCGGACATTGAATCTATGAATCGATCTCTCGTTGAGCAACTTCCTGACGCGACGATATGCTTCTTTCCCAACAGCATTTATTATGAAGACAGTCCAAATGGTAGAGCTGAGCTTCAGGAATCCGTTAAAATTTATAATAAGCATCCGAAACTATTTTTGTATGCACGGGAGGAACTCTCTTTTTCCTTGATGAAGAGTTTATATCGACATGTAAAGCTTTCTCCTGATATGGTCTTGTCACTTGAGCCGAGTTTGAATTCAAGCGAACGGTCAGGCTGTCTAATTTGTATGCGAGACGACGTGGAGCGAACGGTTTCCAAAGCAGATTATAAAACGATTTGCTTAAAGGCCACTTCTTACTTCAATAATGTCAGATTTACAAATACCGTTTTAGATCATAATGTTTCCGTAAAGGATCGGGAAGCAGAGCTATGCAAGAAGCTTCAGGAATTTAGCCGAGCGGAGTTAGTTATTACTGATCGACTTCATGGCATGATTTTCTGCGCAATCACAGGAACAAAGTGTATTGTTTTGAGTGGGAAGAGCCCTAAAATCAGGGGATGCTATGAGTACCTTCAAGGTTTGAGTTTCATTGGTTTAGTTAATAGTGCAGAAGAAGTATTCCCCAAATATGAAAAACTACTAGAATTTCCGCATAACAGCAAATTGCCAATGGATATAATTGGCATGCAAAATTTAGAATGTGATGTTTGCAACCTAATCAATAATAACACATGGGATGCCTGAGATTTTAAAACTAAGGGATGAAATATAAATCATGTTTAAATATATATATATATTTATTCGAAAGTACTTGTTGAAAATTGATGATCGTTCGGCACTCGAAATTGCAATTGCAAATGGGATGAAAGTTGGAGAAAATCCGAATTTTCAAGATGGCGTAATTTATGATCCTAGCCATTCATGGCTCATTTCTATTGGCAATAATGTTACGATTGCTCCAAGGGTACATATTTTGTGCCATGATGCCAGTACAAAGCGCGTTTTGGGATATACAAAGATTGGGCGGGTAACTATCGGGAATAACGTGTTTATCGGAGCTAATACAACAATCCTTCCGAATGTAAGAATTGGAGAAGATTGTGTTATTGGTGCAAATAGCGTAGTAACACATGACATACCCTGTGGTAGCGTTGCAGTTGGAAATCCGTGTAGAGTGATCAAGTCCTATGAGGCATATATCACCGAAAGCAGAGAGGCTTTATCACAACTTCCATGTTTTGGCACGAAATACCTTATTGGAAATATAACCGAAGAAAGAAAACAGGAAATGCTCAAAACCCTGGAGAATACGGGTGGGTTCATTGTATAACTTTATTCGCCTATATTCTTAAGCGCTGGTTGGTGGTAAGAGCCTATGATACAACGAATTTATGCTTGGCCACTGAGTGCCGCTATTCTAATATTCCTGATAACGCTTGTCGGCTGGTCATACTTCAACTTGATGATTCGCCAAGGTATAAAGGTGATATCAAACATTTGCCTCTTTTGTGCGGCTACTATTGTTATTCTCTACGCCACGATCCTGACCCGCTCGGCGGGGGTTCCCGAGGTCATTCTCACCCCCTTCGCCACTTTCAGCGCTGCGCGGCAACAACCAGAACTCTACCGCGAGATGCTGATGAACGTCTTTCTCTTCTTCCCGCTGGGGCTGACATTGTCCAACGCCCTGCCGCGAAAATGGCACCGCTGGCTTAGAATCATCCTCACGACGCTCGTCGGCTGCGCCCTCAGCGCGGGAATTGAGTACGCACAGCACCGCTATGCTCTCGGCATGGCGGAGGTGGATGACGTGATCTGCAACACGCTGGGCACGTTCGTCGGTTCCACCTCGCTGCTCGTCGCCCACGCCATCGAAAAATCCAGAGAAAGGGTTCGGCACACAAACATGACCCTGACAACCACTGAAACACAATTCCTGCATATCGCCAAAGCGGCTATCTCTGGCGGAGATTTGCCCGCCGAAAAGGCGGACTGGCCTGCTATTTTCACGCTGGCCAATCAACAGAAGCTGCTGCCGATCCTCTTTGAGGCCGTCCGCAAGACACCTGCCGCCGAGGGAAACACCGCGCTGTTCGCTATGACCAAGCAGCAGGTCATCGGACAGGTGCTGAACCAGACGGTCCGCACGGCGGAGTTTGCCGACCTCTATCGGCAACTGCGCGCCGCAGGCCTGCACCCCGTCGTGGTCAAAGGGCAGCTTTGCAGCCGCCTGTATCCGCTGAAGGATCACCGCATCAGCGCCGACGACGATCTTTATATCCCTGATGCGGAGTTCATGGCCTGCCACGAGCAGCTTCTGGCGAACGGCCTACGCACCGACACGCCCGCTGACGAACTGTCCACGACGGACGAGGTGTCCTACACAAAAAACGGCAGCCCGCTTTACATCGAGCTGCATCGGCATTTATTCGATTCTGCCGAGGATGCTCACGACGAACTGAACCACTTTTTTGCCGACCTCAAACCCGTCGAAATCGACGGCTTTCTCGCCATGCCGCCTCACGAGCACCTGCTGTATCTAATCCTGCACGCCTACAAGCACTTTGTGCGCAGCGGCATCGGTTTGCGACAGTTCTGTGACATCGGCTTGTGGGCGCGAGCGTACCACGATGAAATCGACTGGCAGATTCTGCATGACCAGTGCGCCAGCGTTCACGCGGCAACCTTTGCCGCGGCAGCGTTCCGCATTGCCAAAGACTATCTCGGCATTGCCTTTGACCTGTCCACGCCGTGGGACGCTTCCATCGACGTAGAGCCGCTGCTGCATGACACCCTCTGCGGCGGCGTGTACGGCTCCAACGACCTAACGCGCCTCCATTCCTCCACCGTCACGCTGAACGCCGT
>OLXK01001086.1_pt1 | contig 21266 bp, 17 predicted proteins | sample 1674321 | NCBI WGS metagenome assembly OLXK01 (sample SAMEA103958162, study PRJEB25191) | human gut metagenome | reverse complement strand
CAGAAAGTGCAATGAAATCACCGAAGGAAGACATACGGTCAGCGCCTCTGGCTCTCGCATAAGCACATGCCAGCGGAGAAAGCTCGCCGAGATCGTCTACCCAGTAGATCTTTGCCAATGTATCATCAAGCGGAAGTCCCACAGCCGCACCTGCCGGAGATACATGCTTGAAGGAAGTTGCTGCCGGAAGTCCGGTTGCTTCTTTCAGCTCCTTTACAAGCTGCCAGCCGTTAAATGCATCCAAAAAGTTGATATAACCCGGCTTGCCATTGATCACCTTGACTGGAAGCTCGCTTCCATCCTCCATGTAGATACGAGATGGTTTCTGATTCGGGTTACATCCATACTTAAGCATAATTTCGTTTGCCATGATTTTTCATCCTCCGCTTTCTTAGACTCTGTCGTATTTATTGATAATCTTTGATGTTGCCTTACCTGTCTCGATATCGATATAGCGAACAAACAAAGATACCTTGTTATCCTCATTCAAAGAGTTCCACAGCATATCGGTAAATGCATCCATATCATCCGGGATTGCAACCAGCTTCGGCTCACCCTCAAAGCTTGGAAGTGGATTGCCATCACCCATATAGGTGTGAATGAAATGTCCGGTTCCCGAAAGTGGATTTGTATAAGAGAATGTAAATCTCTCACAGCAATCCGGATTTCCGTCTGCGGATTTTAAGATGGACATTGCATAATTATACGAACCATTCTCCACATGCATGATACCGGAAATACGTGGTGTATAATTTGGTGCATCATCCTCATATTCTCGCGTGCGTAAAGACTGCTCAAATGTCTGCTGCTTATCCATCAGCTCATAAATCGTATCGGTCTGATCTCCGTTTGTCACAATCGTCTTGTTGCCTAATACACGCACTGGTGCATAGATGATCAGATGTGGATCAGTCAGCTTGGAAGGATCTGCTGCCTCTGTTCTTATGCCATCCTCTGTCTCTGTAAATACACGGTTCCGTGAATTCACGCTGCGTCCCATAATGAAATATGCAGTTACCGCTTTCTTGCCATCCTGTGACTTTCCAATCACGATACCTCTGCCCGGGTACGCGTTACCCTTCAATTCTTCTTCCAATGAAATCATCTTCACGCTCTTCGCTCCTCCTCTTTTCTGTGTCTATGTTAATCTGCGCCGTTGGTAACATCCCCGCTTCCATCTAAGGAAATCGGGTTACCAAGTACAGTCGGCTCCGGTTTGATAAATGTCATAACAAAGTCCTTGCTGATTGCCAGATACTCGCGGATATTGCGGATGGTCTGTCCACCGTAGTTAATCGGTGCTGCCGCCACTCCATATGCATCCATACCGAGATTCTTGGCATTGTAGACCGCACGTGTCAAATGATATTTCTGCGTGACGATCACAACTTTTTCCGCGCCAAAGATTGCTCTGGCACGGTACATACTCTCATAAGTAGAAAATCCCGCATGATCCATGAAGATGTCCTGGGAAAGGATTCCCTCGCCGATGGCATACTGCTTCATCGCGGGGATGGCCTCCTTGACGGTCATACCGTTGAGGAAGCCGGAGTTGACCATGATGCCCGTATCGTCCTTGAGCGTGAAGGCCTCCTTGGTGATGTCGCCGCCCTCGACCACCTCGACGATGGGGATATGGAATGCGGTGGCGAAGTCCCAGTCGCGCTGGTCATGGCCCGGAACGCCCATGACGATGCCGGTGCCGTAGCCCATCAAAACGTAGTCGGAGACGAACATCGGCACGACCTTGCCATTGGCGGGGTTGACGACCTCGATGCCGTCGAGGCGGACGCCGGTCTTGTCCTTATTGAGCTCGCCGCGCTCAAAGTCGCTCTTGCGGGCGGCGGCCTCCTGATAGGCGGCGACCTCGTCCCAATTCTTGATAAGGGGCTGCCACTTCTTGAGCAGCGGGTGCTCGGGAGAGATGACCGTGTAGGTCACGCCGAAGAGCGTATCCACACGGGTGGTGTAGACGGTGATATCGTCCTCGGTGTTGGTCTTGAAGGTGACCTCCGTACCGGTGGAGCGGCCGATCCAGTTGCGCTGCTGGGTCTTGACGCGCTCGATGAAGTCCACATCGTCCAGATCGTCGATCAGGCGGTCGGCGTACTTCGTGATGCGCAGCATCCACTGGCTCTTTTCCTTGCGGATGACCTCGCTGCCGCAGCGCTCGCAAACGCCGTTGACCACCTCCTCATTGGCCAGCACGCACTTGCAGCTGGTACACCAGTTCACGGGCATGGTGGTCTTGTAGGCCAGGCCCTTCTTGAACATCTGCAAAAAGATCCACTGGGTCCACTTATAGTAGTTGGGGTCCGTGGTGTCCACCACCCGGTCCCAGTCAAAGCCGTAGCCCAGCATTTTCAGCTGGCTGGTGAAGTTGGCGATATTCTGCCGGGTGACAATGGCAGGATGGATGTGGTTCTTGATGGCGTAGTTCTCCGTGGGCAGGCCGAAGGCGTCGAAGCCGATGGGAAACAGGACGTTATAGCCCTCCATGCGCTTTTTGCGGGTGACGATGTCCATGGCGGTAAAGGGCCGGGGATGGCCCACATGCAGGCCCTGGCCGGAGGGATAGGGGAACTCGATGAGCCCATAAAACTTGGGGCGCTTGTCCCCGGTAACGGCGGCATAGGGCTTGGTCTCCTCCCACCGCTTCTGCCACTTTTTCTCAATGGCGGCAAAATCGTACTTCATGCTGTTTTCTCCTTCTTATGATGAATTATCAATGACAAATAAAAAAGTCCCCGACCGTCTGTGCGGTCAGGGACGTGAAAACGTGATACCACCCTGCTTCGGCCGCGGATCGCTCCGCAGTCCTCATAGGCTCCTCCAATAAGGAGCGCCGCCTGTAACGGGGCGCAGCCGTCCCGCCCTGTTCAGGCGGGAAACTCCGGGGCCAGTACAACGGAACGCCTCCGCCGGCTTGCACCATCCGCCGGCTCTCTGCAGGGGGACCTGTCCCGTCTTTTTCCCTTCACGGTCTTTTGCAAAAATCAAGTACATTGTAACCGCTGCTTCCCGGTTTGTCAACCCCCGCTTTTCCGGGATAATCTGCCTCCCGGCGGCTAAAGATGTTGACGCGGCGGTCCGTTACGCTTATAATAGGTAAAAATCACCCTGGCGGTTTTCCCCGTTTCCCGCCGCGGAAGGAGCGTTATATGAAACAGATCATCCTCACCGGCGACCGGCCCACCGGCCGCCTGCACGTGGGCCACTATGTGGGCTCTCTGAAGGAGCGCGTGGCCCTTCAGAACTCCGGCAAATTCGACGAGATCTACATCATGATCGCCGATGCCCAGGCCCTGACCGACAACGCCGAGCATCCGGAGAAGGTCCGCCAGAACATCATGAACGTGGCCCTGGACTATCTGGCCTGCGGCCTGGACCCGGAAAAGTCCACCATCTTCATCCAGTCCATGGTACCGGAGCTGACGGAGCTGACCTTCTATTATATGAACCTGGTCACCGTGTCCCGGGTCCAGCGCAACCCCACCGTGAAGGCGGAGATCCAGATGCGAAACTTCGAGGCCAGCATCCCCGTGGGCTTCTTCTGCTACCCCATCAGCCAGGCGGCGGACATTACCGCCTTCCGGGCCACAGCCGTCCCCGTGGGCGAGGATCAGCTGCCTATGCTGGAGCAGTGCAAGGAGATCGTCCACAAGTTCAACGCCGTCTACGGCGACACTCTGGTGGACCCCCAGATCATTCTGCCCAAGAATCAGGCGTGCCTGCGCCTGCCGGGCATCGACGGCAAGGCCAAGATGAGCAAGTCCCTGGGCAACTGCATCTACCTGTCCGACAGTCCCGAGGACATCCGCACCAAGGTCATGTCCATGTTCACCGACCCCACTCACCTGCGCCGGGAGGACCCCGGCCACACCGAGGGCAACCCGGTTTTCATCTATCTGGACGCCTTCTGCCGCCCGGAATACTTCCCGGAATTCCTGCCGGAATACAGCGGTCTGGATGAGCTGAAGGCCCACTATCAGCGGGGCGGCCTGGGCGATGTGAAGGTGAAGAAGTTCCTGAACAACGTTCTCCAGGCAGAGCTGGCTCCCATCCGCCAGCGCCGGGAGGATTGGGAAAAGCGCCTGCCCGACGTGTATGAGATTCTCCGCACCGGCAGCGAAACGGCCCGCAATACCGCCGTCTCCACCCTTCGCGATGTGCGTCACGCCATGCGCATTGACTACTTTGAGGACAACAACCTCCTGCGTCAGGACTGAATCGGCATAAAAAATCCTGTCCCCCAAGGGACAGGATTTTTTTCTTTGATTTATGCGTCGATGCCGCGGCTGGTAAGATACTTCTTCACCATCAGCGCAACCTTGAAGGTGATGGCATCGTCGAACTCCCGCAGGTCCAGCCCCGTCAGCTTCTTGATCTTCTCCAGCCGGTACACCAGGGTGTTCCGGTGGACAAACAGCTTCCGGGCAGTCTCGGACACGTTCAGGTTGTTCTCGAAGAACTTGTAGATGGTGAACAGCGTCTCCTGATCCAGAGCGTCGATGGGGTTCTTTTTGAAAACCTCCTGCAGGAACATCTCGCACAGGGTGGTGGGCAGCTGATAGATCAGGCGGCCGATACCCAGGTTCTCATAGTTGATGACATAGCGCTCGGTGTCGAACACCTTGCCCACCTCAATGGCGATCTGGGCCTCCTTATACGCCTTGGCCAGATCCCGCAGATGCAGTGCCAGGGTGCCGATGCCCACAAACACCACGCTCTCGCCGTCTACCCGCAGGGCCTCCTCAATGGAAGCGGCCACCTTTTCCAGGTCCTTGCCGCAGGAGTTCTCGGGCATCTGGTGGATCAGGGCCACGTCGTCATCGCCCACGCTGAGGACAAAGTCGTTCTGCCGGTCCGGGAACATATTCTGCACCACGTCCACGGGAATGGCCTCGGACCGATCGTCCACCGGGCGGATGACAAAGACGCCGCGGGGCACCTCTGCCGCCACATGCAGCTCCTTGGCACGCATGTAGATGTCACTGATGAGGATGTTATCCGAGATGATGTTCTTGATAAAGGAGCCCTTGTCGTGCTTTTCCTCGTAGTAGACCTTGGCGGCGTTCAGCGCCACGCAGGCCATGGAGCATACGGTGCGTCCCACGCTGTCGTCTCCGCTGGTGAAAACCGCATAATCAAAGTGGGATCCCCAGCCGGGCATGGCCTTGAAGGTCTTGCCCTCCATGGTCACGCAGTTGCCTTCCGCCGCCGCGATGGGCTCCACATATTTGGTCCACTTTTTACCGATACCGGTGAGCTCGCTGCACGCGATCACCGTGCCCTCGGAGTCGATGACGCCGATGGTGCGGTCTGTGGTCTCCTTGAATTGCAGCACAACGTTTTGAAAAATTCTTCCAGACATTCTTGTTCCTCCCGCCGATAATTTGGGCTGTGGGTATTTTGTGCAAACTGTCAGGCCGTTACCCCTATTATATCGTCAGAATCACGGATTTGCAAGTATTTTTTTATCTTTTCTACAAATTTCTTTAGGCTTTTTTTGCAGTTATGTCGATAAACACACCTAATGACAGTCAACAAGGGCGTTTTTTTCCTCCGGAGTCAGCACACGGAAGGCCCCGGGAGCCAGCTCCGGGTCCAGCCGCAGCGGCCCCATGGACAGCCGCTTCAGGTACGTCACCGGCTTTCCCCGGGCCGCCAGCATCCGCTTGACCTGGTGAAACTTTCCCTCCCGCAGGGTCACCAGGGCTTCTCCCGGCGACAGGATCTCCAGTCCGGCGGGCAGGCAGCACAGTCCGTCGCCCAAGGTCATCCCAGCGGCGAAAGCCGCTGTGTCAGCGGGTTCCAGCGTGCCCTCCACCCGGGCATAGTACACCTTGTCCACATGGGACTTGGGCGAGAGCAGCCGATGGGCCAGGGCCCCGTCATTGGTCAGCAGCAGCAGGCCCTCCGTGTCCTTGTCCAGACGTCCCACCGGGGACAGGCCCCTTTTCCGAAGCTCAGGCGGCAGCAGGTCCAGCACCGTGCTCTGCCGGCTGTCCTCGGTGGCAGACAGTACCCCGGCGGGCTTATGGAGCATGACATAGGTGAAGCGCTCCGTCTCCACCGGCTGACCGTCCACGGAGATGGCAGCGGCGTCCGGGTCCAGCTTTTCCTCTGCCGTCCGGGCGGTCACACCGTCTATCCGCACCCGTCCCTGACGCACCAGGTCCTTTACCTCCCGCCGGGACCATCGACCGGTCCCGGCCAGCACCTTATCCAGACGCTCCATATCCGCACCTCCCGCGATTTCTTCTGTAAGAATAGCATAGTTCCGGGCAAAATGGAATAAGAAATGTACGAGGTGATGGTATGGTGGTATTTATGAGACGGCGGCAGCTGGCCATGGCCGCTGCCGGGGTCCTGGCCGCGCTGGCCCTGCTGCTCATCGTTCCCGGCTGCCAGCGGAGCGGCGGCAAGACGGAGCCGGTAAAGGCCGCCGATAACGCCGCTCGGGTGGCGTATCTGGAGGGGCTGGGGTGGCAGGTGACGCCGGAGCCCCTGGAGACACTGAGCCTCCTGCTGCCGGAGGACCTGTCCGGCCATACGGAGTACACAGCGCTGCAAAAGGATCTGGGGCTGCCCTTTGACCAGTGCGGCGGCAAGACCGCCACCCGGTATACTTATACGGTGCTGAACTATCCCGATATCCCCCAGGGGGTCCAGGCCAACCTGTTCGTCTGCGGCGACCAGGTCATAGCCGGGGACATCACATCCCTGGGGCAGGACGGCTTTCGCCGAAGCCTGCAATTCCCTGAGCAATAGGAAAGGGCCTCCCGGCGGGAGGCTCTTTCCTATTATTTCCGCTTATTTCCGCTTGCCTTCTCCGATGGCCAGCAGCATAACGACGCATCCCGCAGCAGCACAGGCTACTTCAAACAGCAGCATGCCGCTGACCCCGGCCCGGTCCAGGATCAGTCCGCAGCACAGGGACCCAAAGGCCGACCCAACGCCGGAGGATGCCACGCTGATCAGTGCCTGTCCCTTCACCTGATTGCCCCGATCAATGTGCTCCACCACATAGTACACGGTGGCCGGAGTGAAGATCCCGTACTCAAAAAATTGCAGCACCGATGCCAGATAGATGGCGGTCATAGACTCCGCCAGCCAGAAAACTACGATCTTCGCCAGAAACGCACCTGCGCACAGACGCAGCAGCCATGCCAGAGACAGCCTCTGCCGCATCCGGCTGAACAGTCCCATAGCCGGCAGCTCCAGAAACGCCGCCAATGCCAAAGCCGCACCCATGGCTCCGGACCCGGCCCCGGCCTTCTCCACGATGTGGATCATATAAGTACATGAGGAGCTGTGGCACGCCATCAGCAGTGCGCATGCCGCAAGCAGCAGCACAAACCGGGGATATTTCCGCAGCAGCTGGAGGTTGGTAAGAACCTGGGGCCTCTCCCCTTCCATTCTGGGAGCCGGCGCTGACCGGAATCGCCACACCGCCAGGGCCAGTATCGCAAACAGCCCCGCAAACACCGGAACCACCAGCGTCGGAGCGTACCGCTCCGTCAGCTGACCCAAGAGCAGCACCAGCGCCGCATAGCATGCCGAGCCGATGCCCCGTCCCAACCCGAAGTTCAGGTCTGCCCCGGCCATCTGCCACTCCATAGCCATGGAGCTGAAAAATGGCTGCGTTGCCGTCAGGCATACGCCGATGAGCACATACAGCACCGCCGTCAGCAGGCGGTTGGCTCCCCAGGCCCACATCACTCCCGCCGCGGTCGCCGCCAGACACACCAGCGCCAACCCCAGGCGCCGGCTGGTGAAACGTCCGTCCCGGTCGGCCAGTGCCGCCAGCCCCGGCTGCACCACGATAGGAAGCGTCAGCGCCAGAAACGATACCACGCCGATCTGACTGTTGGAAAAGCCCCGGTACAGCAGCAGTACCGTCAAAAAAGCCCATATGGTGGCGTATCCGCCCCAGAACAGGCCCTGTATCAGGGCATAGTGTGCGTTCATCAGCCGCAGCTGCTTCTCCGGCATGGTGCATCCCTCATTTCCTATTGATTCTACAGGATTTTACCATATTCCCGGCCTCTGTCAAGTCCCACGGCGCAGAGGAAAACCTCCCGCGTTTACTGCGCACGGCGCCGGGTGCCTGCACCGCGGCTTTTGAAGGGGAAAACGGAGTCTCTCATCTCCGGAGGTTTTTTGGCTTGCAACCCGGTCAGGTTTGTGATATAATAAACGATATCATAGGATGGATACGTGTTATCCAATTGAGAGGAGCATTTTTCGATGCGCGTTATCGACCTGGAAAATATCAATTATGCCATGCGCAACGAGACGCAGTTTGTTCTGCGCTGTGAGGAGGTATTTCACGACAAGATCAGCGCCGCAGCCGCCGCCATTCTGTCCAACCGCCAAGAAAAGCCCGTGGTTGCCCTGACGGGCCCCTCCGGCTCCGGCAAGACCACCACCGCCATGCGGCTTCAGGAGTACCTGCAGAATCTGGGTGCCAAGGTATGTCTGCTGAGCATGGACAACTTCTTCCTGCCGCTGGACAAGCGCCCGCCCGAGGCCACAGACTGGGAGTCCCCCTACTGCGTGGACGTGGACACCCTGCTGATCTGCATCTCCCAGCTGCTGGACGGCATGGAGGCCGACATTCCCTGGTACGACTTCAAAAATGGCACCACCGGCGGCTATAAAAAAATGCAGGGTGACAAGGACTGCATCGTCATTGCCGAGGGCATCCACATGCTCAACCCCCTGATTTTCGACAAGCTCCGGGGCATCGCCAACGGCGTGTATGTAGCGCCCCGGACCCGTATCATCACCAATGACGACAAGATTGTCCGGCCCGAGCAGCTGCGGGTGGCCCGCCGCCTGATCCGGGACTACAACACCCGGGGCCATTCCCTGCAGGACACCGTGGAGCGGGCCGAGAGCGTGGACCGCGGCGAGGTGAACTACATCATGCCCTACAAGAGCAACGCCGCTATCCACATTGACACCTTCCACGATTACGAGCCCTGCATTCTGGCCAAGTACCTTAACGAAATTCCCCAGTTCCGCCAGGAGCTGACGCCGGAATATCTGGAAAAGCACGGCCTGACGGATCTGATGAAGGTGGTGGGCGGAGTTCCGCCGCTGCACACGACCTACGTCCCCCGCAATTCCATTGTCCGTGAATTTGTAGGCGGCAGCTGCTACCAATATTGATCAAAAGCGCACAATTATCCCCCGAAAGGAGTAGGATCCATATGAAAATCATCACCATCAGCCGCGAGTTCGGCTCCGGCGGCCGCGAGCTGGGCAAGCGTCTGGCCGAGGAGCTGGGCATCCATTGCTACGACCACGAGATCATCGAGCTGATTGCCAAGGAGCATGGCTTCGACGAGCGGTATGTGGCCAACATCTCCGAAAAGTGCATCGAGGCCGCCTATCCCATGACCATCGGCCATCGGTTCGCTATGCCGCCGGTGCAGATCATGGACCAGGGCTTCCAGGTGGCCGCCGCCCAACAGCAGATCATTGAGAATTTCGCCAAACAGGGCGACTGCGTCATCGTGGGACGCTGCGCCGACGTGATCCTGAAGGACTATCATCCCCTGAACCTGTTCGTCTATGCCGACGCCGAATCCAAGATCCAGCGCTGCATCGACCGGGCCCCGGAGGGAGAGCACCTGTCCCGCAATGACATTGCCCGCCGCATGAAGCAGGTGGACAAAAACCGCGCCCAGTACCGCCAGATGTTCGCCGACAACAAGTGGGGCGCCAAGGAGACATACCATCTGTGTGTCAACACCTCCGGCCATGAGATCAAGGATCTGATCCCCGGCCTGGCTGCCTTCGTCCGCTGCTGGTTCGGCGAAAAGTAAATTGTTTCGGATAAAAATCCCTCCGGTGTAAGCCGGAGGGATTTTTCCCGTTTATTCCACCATTTCCAGAATGCGTCCATAGATCCGCCGGGACAGCGGCAGGGCCTCGTCCAGCAGGATCTGTCCCCGGGTGCGGTACTGGGCGGCAAAGGCCACGTCCCGGATGCTGCCCAGGTTGATGAGGACGTTGAGCCATGCCCCCTGGATGGCGCACCCCAGGTGCAGGGCCGCGCAGCCCAGGTCGCTGGCCGCATTGGCGTTGGACCGGTCCACCAGCCCCTCCGTCAGGCGCAGCGCCTCCAGCGACAGCTCCATCATCTCAAAGGGGGTCCTGGTGCAGCCCTGCAGAGCCTGCTGCATGGCCTGCGACCGGGTCGCCTTCTCCTCATCGGTGCCCTTGGGCATAGCGAACACGGCAGACACGGCGTTGAAGGCCTCCGTATCCCGCTGCATCACGTCCAGGAACCGGTGCTCCAGGTCCCGGGCCTTTTCCAGGGTCTCCCGGGCCAGGCCATCGAATTCGGCGTACTTCTTTTTGCCCACGGTCAAAGACCCCACCATGGCGGTCAGGGCTGCGCCCAGGGCCCCGGCCAGCGCCGCGGCAGACCCGCCGCCGGGAGCCGGTGCGTCGGAGCCCAGCAGGTCCGCAAAGCCCCGTACCGTCAGTTCAGAAAGCTGCATGACGTCCTCCTTATTCCATGCCCACCAGGTGATACTCCATCACCTGCTTATGGCAGTCAAAATTCTCCAGCTTCAGGTAGTATTCCGCGCAGTCCACCAGGGCCTTGGCCGGGGTCAGGCCCACCAGCTCCGTGCCGATAATGCGCACGCCCCACCGGTCCGCCAGGGCCCGGATCATCTCATAGGCGTAATACAGCGGCGTCCCCTCATAGTTCACCATATTCATGGACACCTGGGCCACGTTCCGGTCCTCCAGCAGCAGGCCGATGGCCTTGCAGTATTTGAACCCGCCGGAGGAGCCGCGGATGGCCTTGGCGATGGACTTTGCGATCTCCACGTTGTCCGTGTCCAGGTTCACGTTGAAGGCCACCAGCGGCATCCGTGCGCCGATGGCGATGATCCCGGCAGTGGGGTGGACCTTCCTTTCGCCGAAATCCGGGGCCCACTCCGGCTGCCGGAGCTTCTCGGGCATCCCCTCGAACTGTCCCTTGCGGATCTTGGCCAGGTTCACCCGATCCGGAGACGTGGCGGAGTCCTCATACAGGAAGCTGGGGATCCGCAGCTCGTCCCAGATACGCCCCGCCACCTGCTTGGACAGCTCCACGCACTCCTGCACAGTCATGCCCATGGTGGGCACAAAGGGGATCACGTCCGTGGCCCCCATCCGGGGATGGGCGCCCTGATGCTTCGTCAGGTCGATGACCTCCATGGCCCGCTTGGCCAGCCGGAAGGCTGCCTCGCCGATGCCCTCCGGGGACCCCACCAGCGTAAACACGCACCGGTTATGGGTGCCGTCGGACTGCACGTCCAGCACCGTACACCCGGGAACGGCCTTGGCCGTATCCACCAGGGCGTTGAAGGCCGCCTCATCCCGCTCCCGGCTGACGCTGAAATTGGGGATGCACTCCACAAGCTTCATCATATTATTTTTCCTCCCTGTCCTCTGCGCTCTGATTCGTTATTTCAGCTCTCCGCAGACGGCCTCTGCCGCCTGGGACAGCGCGTGCTCCTTTACCAGCTCCTCCGCCCGGACCATCAGCGGGTGCATGACCACGTCCTCCTCGATGGGGGGGATCACGGTCCGGATGCGGTCGTACACGGCCCGGGTGGCGGGCGACAGCTTGTCCTCATCCCGCAGCCACAGGGCCTGTGCCCCGGCGAACAGCTCAATGGCCAGCACCTTCTGGCTGTTGTCCAGGATCATCAGCGCCTTCCGGGCGGCGGTGGTGCCCATGCTGACATGATCCTCCTGGTTGGCCGACGACGGGATGGAGTCCACCGATGCCGGATGGGCGTATACCTTGCTCTCCGACACCATGGAGGCCGCCGCGTACTGGGCGATCATGAAGCCGGAGTGTACGCCGCCGTGCTTCGTCAGGAAGGCCGGCAGCCCCTCGGACAGGGCCGGATTCACCAGCCGCTCCAGCCGCCGCTCGGATACATTGGCAAATTCTGCCACCGCGATGCCCAGGAAATCCATGGCCAGCGCCATGGGCTGCCCGTGGAAATTGCCGCCGGAGATGACCTCGTCCTCCTCCGGAAAGATCAGGGGATTGTCGGTAACGGCGTTGATCTCCCGGCTTACCGCGTCCCACACATAGCCGATGGCGTCCCGGCTGGCCCCGTGGATCTGAGGGGTGCAGCGAATGGCGTAGGCATCCTGGACCTTGTCCGGATTCAGGGCGAAGGACAGCCGGCTGCCCTCCAGCAGGCGGCGCAGGTTCTCCGCCGCGGTGATCTGCCCCGGCTGCCCCCGCAGGGCGTGTACCTTGGGGTCAAAGGCCTTCCGGATGCCGTGCAGGGCCTGGCAGGTCATGGCGGCGGCGATGTCCGCCGTTTTGGCCAGGTCCCGGGCGTCATACACCGCCTGACAGGCGATGGCCGTCATGATCTGGGTGCCGTTGATAAGGGCCAAACCCTCCTTGGCGGCCAGCTGGATGGTCTCGATGCCGGCGGCAGCCATAGCCTCCCGGCCCGGCAGCACCCGGCCCTGATACTCTGCCTCTCCCTCGCCCAGCATCACCAGCACCATGTGGGCCAGGGGGGCCAGGTCGCCGCTGGCGCCCAGGGAGCCCTTCTCCGGGATAACGGGATGGATGCCCCGGTTCAGCATAGCCAGCAGCGTCTCCATGGTGGACAGACGAATGCCGGAATTGCCCCGGGACAGGGCGTTCAGCCGCAGCAGCATCGCCGCCCGCACCACCCGGGCGGACAGCGGCCGGCCCATGCCGCAGGCGTGGGAAATGATAAGGTTTCGCTGCAGCTCGGCGGTCTCCTCCTCCGGCACGAACACCGTGGAGAATTTGCCGAACCCCGTGGTCAGGCCGTATACCACGGCCTTTTCCGCCAGCTTCCGGTCCACATAGGCCCGGGCGGCGTTGATGCGCTCCACCGCCTCCGGGGCGATGGCCACCGTCTCCCCTTCCCGGGAGACGGCGATGACCTGTTCAATGGTCAGGTCGTGTCCGTTGATATAAATCATGGTGTTTCCTCCTGTTGTTCCGTTACCCCCACAAGCCGTCCCTTTTTCATCACCGTGTGCACCAGGTTGCTGCCGAAGCGGTAGCAGATGTAGTCCAGATCCGGTGCGTCCCACAGCAGCAGGTCCGCCTGCTTGCCGGGCTCCAGGGAGCCGATGCGGTCCGCCCGCCCGATGGCGGCGGCGCCATTCAGCGTCACCGCCGTCAGCACCTCCTCCGGGGTCATGCGATATTTCAGGCACGCAATGTTCATAGCCAGCTGCAAGCTGCTGCCGGGGCAGGAGCCGGGATTGAAATCCGTAGCCACCGCCACCGGGACTCCCGCATTCACCATGTCCCGAACCGGGGCATAGTCCGCCCCCAGATAGAAGCTGGTGGCCGGCAAGCAGCAGGCCACGGTGCCCCCCCGGGCCAGACTCCGGATGCCCTCCGGCGGGCAGACGATCAGATGCTCCGCACTGACCGCGCCCATTTCTCCCGCCAGCTGCGAGCCGCCGATGGCGTCGATCTCGTCGGCGTGGACCTTAGGCCGCAGCCCGTGGTGCAGTCCGGCCTCCAGAATGGTCCGGGACTCCTCCGCCGTAAACACACCCGTCTCGCAGAACACATCGCAGAACTCCGCCAGTCCCTCCCGGGCCGCCCGGGGGATCATCTCCTGGCACAGCAGGCGGATGTATGCCTCCCGCCGTCCCCGGTATTCCTCCGGCAGGGCGTGGGCCCCCATAAATGTGGCCGCCAGCTCCACCGGCTGCGTTTCCTTCAGCCGCCGGATGACCCGCAGCTGCTTCATCTCCTGCTCCGGGTCCAGGCCGTATCCGCTTTTCGCCTCGCAGGTGGTAACACCCATCCGCAGCATCTCCGCCAGAGCTTCCGCCGCCTTCTGCGCCAGCTGCTTCTCCGTAGCCGCCCGGGTGGCCCGAACGGTGGAGAGAATGCCGCCGCCCTGGGCCAGAATATCCAGATACGGCACGCCGCGGAGCTTCTGCCCCAGCTCATTCTGCCGCCACCCACCGAAGATCAGGTGTGTATGGGCGTCCACCAGTCCCGGGGTCACCAGCCGTCCCCCGGCGTCGATGACCCGGTCGCCCTCCGCCGGAGCAGGGGTCCCCTGCCCCACGGCGGCAATGGTCTCGCCGCATAGCTCCACCCAGGCGTTCCGCAGCAGTGTCACGTCTCCCTGCTGCGTGCCCCGCCGGGCGGAATGGCCCCGGGGCGTGGCCAGCAGACCGATGTTCGTAATGTAGGTACCCATGGTCCCTCCTTACCGGGCCCCGTGGAGCACGGCGGCGATGATGTCGTCGTCCTCCGGCGCGGCATAGGGCAGGGTGATATGATCCTGCCCCGCATACAGGCGGTTATACTCCATGGCCGTGGTGACGGCGTTGTCGTTCCGGGCCCAGCTGCGCCGGGCCACACCCACCATGGTGTCCCAGGGCATACTCATACGCAGGATGGTGTCCACCCGCTCCGAGCCGTCCAGCACCATGCCGAACCCGCCGTTGATGGACTTGCCGATGCCCACGCCGCCGCCGTTGTGCAGGGCGATAAGGCTCATGCCCCGGGCGGCGTTGCCGGCATAGCACTGGGTGGCCATGTCCGCCATGATGTTGGAGCCGTCCTTGATGTTGGAGGTCTCCCGGAAGGGGGAGTCCGTTCCGCCGGTGTCGTGGTGGTCCCGGCCCAGCATCACGGGGCCGATCTCGCCGTTTCGCACCATCTCGTTGAATTTCAGGGCGATGTTCATGCGTCCCATGGCGTCCTGATACAGGATGCGGCACTGGGTGCCCACCACCATGCGGTTGCGCTTGGCGTCCCGGACCCACACATAGTTGTCATAGTCCTGATACCGCCGGTTGTTTTCCAGGATATACGCCGCGGCGGCGGCGTCGGTCTTGTCCAGATCCTCGGGCTTTCCCGACAGGCAGCACCACCGGAAGGGCCCGTAGCCAAAGTCGAACAGGCACGGCCCCAGAATGTCCTCCACATAGGAGGGGAACACGAATCCGTCCAGGTCGTTTTCGCCGTTGCGGCACACGTCCCGCACTCCGGCGTCAAACACGGCCTTCAGGAAGCTGTTGCCGTAGTCGAAGAAATACGTCCCCCGGTCATGGAACCGGCAGATCATCTCATAGTGCCGCCGCAGGGATTTGTCCACCAGCTTCCGGAACTTCTCCGGGTCATGGTCCAGCATCTCCGTCCGCTGGGCGAAGGTCAGCCCCTGGGGGCAGTACCCGCCGTCATAGGGGACGTGGCAGGAGGTCTGGTCGCTGAGCAGGTCCACGTGCACATCGTTTTTGTACAGGTATTCCAGCAGGTCCACCACGTTGCCGTGATAGGCGATGGCGCAGGGGGTCTTGTCCGCCAGATGCTGCCGGGCCATAGCCAGTGCCTGCTCCAGGCTGTCGGTGCGCTGGCTGACCCATCCCTGGGCATAGCGGGTCTCGATGCGGGAGTCGTCCACCTCTGCGATGATGGACACGGCCCCGGCGATCTCCGCCGCCTTGCCCTGGGCCCCGCTCATGCCGCCCAGGCCCGCCGACACGAACAGCCGCCCCGCCAGGTTCCCGTCGGCGGGAATCCCCAGCTTCAGCCGTCCGGCGTTGAGCAGGGTGTTGAAGGTCCCGTGCACGATGCCCTGGGGCCCGATGTACATCCAGCCGCCTGCCGTCATCTGGCCGTAGTTGGCCACGCCCAGGGCGGCGGCGCGGTTGAAGTTCTTCTGGTCGTCAAAGGCGCCCACCATCAGGCCGTTGGTGATGATGCACCGGGGTGCCAGCTTATGGCTGTGGAACAGGCCCAGCGGGTGGCCGGACATAACCACCAGCGTCTGCTCATCGGTCATGACCTCCAGATACTTCTTGATGAGCCGGTACTGCATCCAGTTCTGGCACACCTGCCCCGTCTCGCCGTAGGTCACCAGCTCATAGGGGTACAGGGCCACGTCAAAGTCCAGGTTGTTGTCGATCATCACCTGGAAGGCCTTGGCCTCTATGCAGTTGCCCCGATACTGGTCGATGGGCTTGCCGTGAAGCGCGCCCTCCGGCCGGAAGCGATATCCGTAGATCCGGCCATGCTCCTCCAGCTCCCGGGCAAACTCCCTTGCCATCTGCAAATGATGGTCCGGGTGGATGTACCGCAGGGCGTTGCGGATGGCCAGCGCCTTGTCTGCCTGGGACAGATGGGCCTCCCGCCTGGGGGCCCGCCGGATCCCCTCCCGGAAGGTGGGATATGGGGGCAGGTCGTAATCCAATTTCACCGTCATTGCGTTGTCAACATCATAAAATGCCATAAGCTGCCTCCTGTCTTTGTTGAATATTTCCTGATTATCTATTATATTCAATTGCGGCGAATCTGTCAATTCAGCAAAAAGAAGTGATAATTTCATGTTCCATTTGGTGCTTTTCAATAATTTCTCTCCAAAAACCCATCTCAATGTACCGGGACAGTCAAATCCTGAACCCCCAGCGCCCCAGGCTTTACTGCACTGCCTGAATACACACACTTTCGCGGATAAAATTTTTCGTAATCATTTGTTACCGTCTTGTAACGGAATGTACCTTGATTCCCCGGCGGCAGTTCTCTACAATATCAGACAGAATCGTTTATAGGGGGATCGCATCCATGAAAAAAAAGACCATCGCCGCTCTGGCGGCAGGCGGAGCTCTGCTGCTGGCAGCCGCCGTCATCGGCGTTCTGAGCCTTGCAAAGGGCTATTTTATCCTCACACCGCCCACTCACATCCAGCTCAACGGCCCGTCCGAGGAACGCATCGCCGCCTTCGCTGCCTACACGGACCCCGGCGCCCAGCTGCTGCGGGGCAGCAACCGCACCGATACCGCCGTCACCGTGGAGGGCCGGGTGAACACCGAGGTCCCCGGGGACTATACCCTGACGTATCAGGCGGAGTACCGGGGGCAGCGCTACACGGCCCGCCGTCTGATCCATGTGGAGGACCGGGAGGCCCCGGAGCTGACGCTGGCCGGGGATACAGAGGTCACCGTCTCCCGCTTTGACCTGTTCCAGGACCCGGGAGCCGCCGCCCGGGACCGCTGCGACGGTGATCTCACCGCCTCTATCCGGGTAACGGACCAGGAAAGCGGCGACATCCACGTTCTCACCTACACCGTCACCGACAAGGCCGGAAATACCGCCACTGCCACCCGTCGGGTGACGGTCCGGGACGTGGTAGCCCCGGTCATCACGCTGTCCGGTCAGCGGGAGCTGTTCGTTCCCCTGGGCGGTACACTCAAGGATCCCGGAGCCACGGCCCAGGATGACGCCGACGGCGACCTGACCGCAGCCATCCGCCGGGCCGGCACTGTGGACACCTCCGTTCCCGGGGTCTATACCCTGACCTATACCGTGTCCGACAAGGCGGGCAACACTGCCTCTGCCACCCGCCAGGTGTCCGTATATGAAAATACCGCCACCGGCTCCAGCCCCGTCTACCTGACCTTCGATGACGGCCCCAGCGACCGGGTGACGCCCCGGGTGCTGGACACTCTGAAGGCCTATAACGTCCGCGCCACTTTCTTCATCGTCAACTACGGCGAGTCCGGTAAGGCTCTGATCCGCCGGATGATCGACGAAGGGCATACCGTGGCCATTCACGGCTACTCCCACGACTATGCATCCATTTACAAAAGTGACGAGGCCTTTATGCAGAACGTCTACCGGCTCCGGGACCGGCTTCAGGCAGACTTCGGGTATGAGGCCACCATTCTCCGCTTCCCCGGAGGCAGCTCCAACACCGTCAGCCGCCAGTACAGCGTGGGCATCATGAGCCGTCTGGCCCAGCGGGTCCAGAACGAGGGCTTCACCTATTTTGACTGGAATGTATCCAGCGGCGACGCTGCCGGCACCCCCGCCTCCTCGGGCCGGATCTACAGCGCCGTCACCTCTGCTCTGCGCCATGGCCGGAGCAATGTGGTGCTGATGCATGATGCCGGAACCAAGTCCACCACCGCCGACGCCCTGCCGGATATCATCCAGTATTGTCTGGCCAACGGCTACAGCATCCAGGCCATTACCCCCGCCACCAAGCCCGTCCACCACGGCATCGCCAACTGACGCGGCCCCTTTTCCCGCTGCCATAAACGCACCCCGTGCGGCAGACCGCTCTCCTGGCGGTCCGCCCTGCGGGGTGCGTTGGCTTACCGGGCGGGCAAAAAATAAATCCTGCGGTCCCCCCTTTTCTTTTAAGGAAATATACGCTATAATACCATTCCAGAACGATTTACACCGGGAGGGAAAAACATGTCCTCACAGCTGCTGGAGATATTGAACAGCGTGAAAACCATGTCCATTGTGGGCATGTGCAAAAACGCAGGAAAGACCACTATGCTTAACTGGATGCTGCATCACGACCGGCTTCAGGGAACCCTGGGGCTGACGTCCATCGGGCGGGACGGCGAGTCCACCGACGTGGTGACGGGTACAGAAAAGCCCGGCATTTTCGTCCGGGAGGGAACCCTGATCGCCACGGCCCGGGACATGCTGCGGCTGGGCGATGTGACTGCGGAGATCCTGGAGACCACCGGCATTCCCACACCTCTGGGTGAGGTGGTGATCCTTCGGGCCCGCAGCGCCGGAAACGTCCAGCTGGCAGGGCCGTCCATCACCAGCCAGCTGCGGGAGGTATCCCGGATGTTCTTTGATTTGGGAGCGGATAAGTCCATCATCGACGGGGCCCTGGGCCGGAAGTCTCTGGGCGCCCGGGCAGTTGCCGAGGGCGTGGTGCTGTGCACCGGCGCGTCGTATCACATGAGCATGGAAAAGGTGGTGGCGGATACCGCCAATATCTACCGCATCATGAATCTGCCCAAGGCGGAGACCCTGCCGCCGGAGGCGGAGGACGGCCTGGAGAAATGTCTGAAGGAGCACGGCGAGGCCCTGGCCCCCGGAGCGCTGACGGACTCCATGGTGGTGCCCCTGCTGCGCAGCGGCGTGCTGCGGGGCGGACGGCTGGTGGTGAAGGACCCCAGCCGGGTGCTGCTGACGCCGGATACCCTGGACAAGCTGCAGACCCGGCAGGTGCGGCTGGAAACTGCCGAGGCAGCCCGGACCCTGTGCGTGACCATCAACCCTGTGTCCGCCTACGGGTGGAAGTTCGATAAAGACGAGTTCATGGCCCGGATGCGGGAGGCCGTGGACGTTCCGGTGATCAATGTAAAGGAGGAGCTGGCATGATCGAGATCCGTTTCGAGGAAAGAGAAAAAATCGGCCTGCAGTATATTCTGGAGAGTCTCCATGGGTGCAGCCCCTTTGGCCAGGAGCGCATTCGCCGCCTGCGGTACTATACCCCCGACCAACGGCAGGAGCTGGAGCTGGAGCTGTACAATGTGGAGCGGGCCGCCGCCCATGCGGAGGAGCTGAAGGACCTGTACGACCAGATCTGTGTGGTGCTGTGCCAGATGAAGGACATCCGCGGCTCCCTGCGCCGGTGCCGGGAGCTGGAGGTGCCGGACCATGTGGAGCTGTTTGAGCTCAAGGGCTATCTCCAGCGGCTGGAGACCCTGCGGCCCATGTTTGAGCGGCTGCGGGATACGGCGGGACTTACGGGCCTGGAATTTCATGATCCCGCTCCGGCTCTGGCCATTCTGGACCCGGAAAACACCCGCAGCCGGGGCTTTTACATCCCCGATGCCGCCACGCCGAAGCTGCGGGAGATCCGCGCCGCCAAGAAGCAGGTGGAGGAGCAGCTGTACCGGGCCCAGACTGACGCGGAGAAGGACGATCTGCGGCAGAAGCGGGTGCGCATCTGCGCCGAGGAGGACAGCGAGGAGATGAAGGTCCGCCGGGCCATGGGCGCGGCCCTGGCTCCTCTGGCCGACGATCTGATGGCCGACGCCGACACCGCCGGGCGGCTGGATTTTCTCATTCAGAAGGCGCTGTTTGCCCACCGGTACGGTGGGGTACGGCCGGAAATCACCGACACCGCTCTGGAGCTGACGGATATGATCAACCCGGAGCTGTGCGACCTTTTACGGGAGCAGGGTCGTTCCTTTGTGCCGGTGTCCATCTCTCTGGACCGGGGCGCAGCGGTGATCACCGGCGCCAACATGGGCGGCAAGTCCGTGGCCATGAAAACCGTGGCCCTGAACGTGCTGCTTTTGCAGGCGGGATTCCTGGTATGCGCCAAGCAGGCCCGGATGCCTCTGTTCTGGAGCGTAAAGATGCTGTTTGACGATTTGCAGTCCATCCAGTCGGGCCTGTCCGGCTTCGGCAGCGAGATCGTCCAGTTCCAGAAGGCCCTGGCAGAGGTAGAGCAGGGGTACTCCCTGTTCCTGCTGGACGAATTTGCCCGGGGTACCAACCCCGATGAGGGCGCCATCATCGTCCAGGCCGTCACCCGGTACTTAAACGACGTCAATGCCATCTCCCTGCTGACCACCCACTATGACAAGGTGGCCGAGCACGCCCGCATCCACTACCAGATCATCGGCCTGCGGGATGTGGATCCGGAGCAGATCCGCCGGGAGCTGGCCGCTACCAACGAGGACGGCGTGGCCGTCATCGCCCGGCACATGAACTATGGTCTGTACCGGGTGGAGGGCAGGTCCGACTGCCCCCGGGACGCGCTGAATATCTGCCGGATGCTGTCGCTGAAGCCGGAAATTCTGGAAAAGATCGAGCAGAGCTATTGATTTTATTGCAGGGGGAAATGTCCGTGCAGCGTGGACATTTCCCCCTGTGTGCTATATCGTCCCCAACATTATATCCAAAGGAAACAGGGTGCGAAAAATTTGTCAGATGTACAAAAAAGTTATTGTGATTTCTGTCACAAATTCTATTGACAAATTCCTCCGCATCGCGATATAATGGGTGCAACAGAAGTTCATACTACAATCAATAGAGGCGCGGGCGACAGGGTACTGCTTCGCAGGGGACAGACATCCGTTACAAACGGAGCAGAAAGGGGCCGCCCGCCGAAAGGACAATGTCGGTCTGTGACCTTGCCCTTGGGGACGCTTGCGTAAGCTGCGTTACTGTCATGTTATTGTGTTTGTAACATGGAGCGCTATTGGTCAATGACCTTGACCGATAGCGCTCTTTTTATGCCCGAAAGAACGCCGGAAGAAGGAAGGCCCGTTTGCAGCACGGCTTCTGTTGAAGGCGATCCCAAAATTCTGAAGGAGGAAAATACTTATGGAAAAGATGACTTCTCTGCTGCGTCTGCGTATGAGTGCCAAGGATGCTCATTACGGCGGAAACCTGGTGGACGGCGCACACATGGTGCACCTGTTCGGCGATGTGGCCACCGAGC
>OLXK01001084.1_pt1 | contig 21295 bp, 18 predicted proteins | sample 1674321 | NCBI WGS metagenome assembly OLXK01 (sample SAMEA103958162, study PRJEB25191) | human gut metagenome | reverse complement strand
TATAGGGACAAACCCTGAATCTATTGTCATAAAATACGTTAATTTTAAATTTATAAATCCTTAATCCTTATCTTTGTATCAAAACGATAATCTCATGAAAGAAAGTGATAATAAAGATGTTAGTAATAGGGCTTATAGGCTTTTAGTACCTTATTCCAATACGGTAGATATGGCTAAGAAGATACTTCTGTTTTATAACGGATACCTAATGGCCTCTGGTAATGAGAAGAATGTCATAGATGCGAGGCATTTAAATCTTCTTGCCTATTATTTTGTGTTTGGATATTCGTATGAAACGAAGAAGAAGTTTTCTCATTGTTTCAGTACCGATCTTCAATATGTATCGGTTTTGGATACGGAGATGAAGAAGCGTGGTATTTTGATTGACCGTGAAGGGAATTACAGGACAAGGTGTTTGTGCCCGGATATAGAGAACATGCGCCGTCTTTTTGTATTGGAGGGTTCAAGAGATCAATGTGCGTTGGTTTCTTTATTTTACAGAAAGAAAACTTTTGAATCAGATGCCGAAGAATGATTTCCCTATATCATTTGAGTCACATATTATAGATGATGTGATGGATAAGACCGGGGGCGTTTACGACCGAAACCAGATACGTGACGTTTTCAGAGCCAGTATTTCTTATGCCAATAACTTATGTACGTACACAGATAACGTGTCTGTATCGTTCCCGTATGTAGGCGATATGGTTTGTAATCTTCATGAGATGGAGAGGCGCAAACACAATCTTGAGCGTCTTAAATCCAAGGTAGAAAAATTATCTAAGTATCAGGAAAAAGAACTTCAGTGCCTTGATATTAAGATAAGGATGATAAAGGATGCTTATAACTCAGGTGAGATAAAAGGTGGGGATATGTTGATAAAACACAACAAATTATCTATCTTTAAATCTCGTAAGGGTCATAGTTTTAGTGAAATACAAAATATTCAAGAACAGGAATTTAACAGATAAGTTATGAAAAAAATTTTGCAAGCGGAAGTTATATACGATGCTTTTATGGATACGATATTAAAAAAACTTCCAAGAAAAAAAGAAGATTATCCCGATTGGTACAAGGAACGTCTTGAAAAGTGTGAGGGATGTAAATTCAATACCAAGAACGTCCCTAACTCTATGCTTCCTCTTTCTTTATACGTAAGCAAGAAAATAGGTAAAAATCGTTGTTCGGTATGTACGTGCTTCATCAAGCAGAAGGCCTGGAGCAAGACAGAGGAGTGTGCGCTTGGGGAGGGGCTTCCCCGTCCTTCGTGGATGGATCGTCAGTATTCTATTGATTTTTATGATGAGAAGTCAAGATGGAACAGATTAGAGCTTATTACAATGGATTCTGATGAGTTTAATGTTATTTCTACAGATGACAAGCAATATAACATTGACCTATCTAAAGACGGTAAATCATTTGAAATCATTTTTGAACCGGTAGAGAAAGGAAACAGTATAAAGTTTTCATTCGTTCTTGAGTCGAAGCATGATATGAAGATAACAGCATCAGAGACATCTTGTGGTTGTACGTCATCTAATTTGAATATCATAGACTCCCGTCACTTTAAGTTCAATATAGAGATACATACATCAGGATTTGGAATAGGAAGATTCGTAAAACATATGACCGTTCACTATCAAAAAGATGGGTCTCAAAAAGAGGAATCGATTCCGTTTAATTTTGAAGGTACTATAATTCAAAAAAGTTAAGTTATGGGCGGCTGTGGTAAAGCAAGGCATTTACAATGCGAGGATAAAAGGAAGTCCTTATTTTCTATGTTGCAGGCATCTTGTGACGATCTACCTGATTATTCTGCCGGAGACATTCTCTATGCTGTACTTAGATCTTTTGCAAAGAAAAGAGGATTGTCCGTTTCTTTTTTAAGGACGTTGACAGACGGCGAGCTTTTTGAAGTGGCTGATTATAATTTATCAATGGAGTTGATGGACGTTATTATTCATGATAGAAAGGGTATTGACAATGAAGAAGATTGATTTTGATTCAGATATAAAGCATCTTATTTCTTATTACAACCATTTACTGTTTGCGCAAGACAAGGTGGGAGAGGAGATGGAAGAGCTAACTAAGGATATCATTAGGAAGAAGGATGAGGAAAACGACATAGAGTTAGAAGACTTTATTGATTTGGAGGAAAAGTCGTTTATGACCAACTTGTATCAACAAGAGATGCTGAAAGTATCTTCTTCTATAAAGGCAGTTTACAGGTTATCTATTAACGCCGGTCATAATCTTAACATAGATGATGACAGCAAGAAGGTTCTTGATAGGATAGTAAACGACGGAGAATCAGATTTTATTATGTACGTTGACAATAATACTGATTCTGTTATGTTCAAGGAAGAATCTGTTGAGGAAGGAATAAAAAACATGTGCAAGTATCGTGTTGATCCATCTTCTCTTGAAGACAGGTTTAATATGCTTAAGTCTCAGTATGAGGCTTTTTTAAAAATGGTGAACAATGAAGGTAAGAAAGCCGACTAACGATGATGTCTCTTACGTAGATCGGAAACTTATTGTGTTAAGGGATCAGATAGATAAGGCTGAACGTTATCTATCTGAAAATCCTTGGGATAAAATAGAAGATTCTGATAAGAGGGAGAAAGAATTTAGGTTTCAAAAAAGCTTGTCTGATAGCTTAATGCAATGGACTGAATCTTATATTAAGATGTGTGGGATAATGGATGTCTATAATCAGCTTGAGGCTGCCAAAAACAAGAAAAGTCTAAAAGGAGGACAAACAGTATCAGGTATTCAGTCTTTTGTCAAGAATGAAGCTAAGAACAAGCTCGATAAATAGTCTTGTTATGAATTTTAACAGTAAAGAACTTTATATAAATATGGGTAACGATATCCCGTTATGGAATGACCTGTATTCTTATGAAGAGCAAGACGATGATGTCAAGCAATTCTGGGAGAATGAGGCTATGAAACTCCTTAACGGTGTTACCATAAATGGGGTATTTATACATCCTTGGCTATATTGGCATATCAATTTCTGGAAGATGATGATTGACGTAGGAGATGATCGTATTCCTGGAAATTCTCAGCTTCGTGATAATGAATGGATGTTTGCCGAATTTCTAAAGCAGGCTGAAGAAGAGAATAAAGGAATATTCATGTTCGGGTGCCGTCGTTTTGGAAAAGCCCTTCTTGACTCTGAGATACTTTATCTTGAGGACCGGGAAAAGATGATAGGAAATATCGTTGTAGGGGATAAGATATATGACGATAAAGGGAATTTGGTAGAGGTCGTAGGTGTCTACCCTCAAGGGAAAGTAACCACCTACAGAGTCGTATTCGAAGACGGTCGTAACGTTATTTGTTGCGGAAATCACCAATGGCGTGTCAATCATGGCGGAAAATGGCATGTTAGGAGTCTTAGATCCATAGCTGGATTAGATTATAAGAGTATGTCTATTCCAGTAGGTGAGGCCCTGAACTACCCTACGGCAAAGCTGCCGGTTCCGCCGTCGGCCTACGCCTCGATGCTGGCGGCTTATCTCGGTGGCTATGGTGGGGATATGTTTTTCGATAAATACATTTGTAAGAAATTTTTAAGATCGTCCATAGATCAAAAAAAAGATTTTATAGAAAACTTCATTCGTTCTTTCAGAAACGTAGTAACCGGAGAAGAAGAGCTTATGTTGTCTCATATTGACATGGATGTCATAAATTTTGTACAACGTATGTTTTGGGCTTCAGGTTGGTATGCTAAATTGGAGGGGAACAAACTTATACTATCAAGGAATCGTAAGGAATTAAAAATAAGATCCATATCGATATACGGAAAGGAGCATGCCACTTGTATAACCGTTGATAATGACTCTCATTTATTTTTGACCACCAATTACATCGTTACTCATAATACGGCCATAATGAGCTCTCTTTTGGCTCGTAATGCAACAATGACGTACAATTTGACGCATAATGTTATTGGAGCAAGTAAAGAAGACCTTGCCAATATGGGAGAGTATCTTGAGTTTGGACTTGATAATCTTCCTCCTTATCTTGCTATAAACAGGACCGGTAATGATTGGACTAAAGAAGTTGTTTTAGGTACAAGAAACATCAATAATCAACGTGATGTTCATGCCAGAATAAGAATCACCAACGTTGATGATGGAAAGACACGAGGATCATTGAAGACCGCAGGTGGAACTCCATATACGTCTATATATGATGAGGTAGGTAAATTTCCGGTGCTTGGAGCATGGCTTGCCGGTAGGCCGGCTCATATGATGCATGGTAGAATGAGGGGCGTTTGTTTGATGGCGGGATGTTGTTGTGCTGGAACCATAGTATATAAATCAAATGGTGAGCCATGCCGAATAGAGGATTTGAAGCAAGAGGATGGAATAGTAGGATTCGATAATGTATCATCAAAAGCTGTAAGTCAAGACATAACATGGATGAAACCTCCTGCCGAGAAAGAGTGTTATAGAATAACAACAAAAAGAGGAAGGGTACTTGAATGTAGTGGGGATCATCCCATATTGACTGTTGTAAAGAAAAGGAAGGGTAAATTTAGGTACTTTGGATCTGACTTCAGAAGGGCTGACTCTCTTAGAGTTGGTCGTAAAATATGTGTATCGGATGGTGTGGATATATGGGGAGATAAAAAAATGTTTGATCCATACCTTGTTGGCATTCTAATAGGGGATGGGAGCTATGGTTTTGATAAGACTCCTATTGTGTCTACCAGTGATGATGAGGTGTATAATTATATACGATCTAAATATGATTGTTGTATAGAGAGGCAGTATAAGACTAAGGACGGAAAAGACTATAGGGAAATAAGAATAAAAGGTATATGCCATGAGTTAAGGGAACTTGGTATATATGGTCAGACTAAAAAAAACAAAACACTTCCTTTAAATATACATTCATATAGAAGAGAGGATGTTATTATGATGATTAGGGGGTATTTTGATGCTGATGCTACTTTTTATTCTAATAACAATAATAGGGATCATCGTATAAGTTTAGGATCTTGTAATAGGCATCTTCTTGAAGAAGTAAAGGATGTTCTTTTTAAATTTGGAATACATAGTACTATTTCTTATAGCCCATCTAAAAATCCAGCAGATAGATCAATTATTCTTGATTCATATGTATGTAATATATTGGATAAATTATCCATGCTTAAATATTGTGATATAATTGGAACAGATATAGGATATAGAAGAGAGAAACTTGATTCTATAAGGAAATTCGGTTCTAATTTTAGCACATTTGGATCTTTTAGGTCAAAATATTTAGATGGAGTGATAATAGAAAGGATAGATAAGATAGAGTATATAGGAATTAAGCCTGTTTACAACCTCACTGCATCAGATACTCACACTTATATAGCAAATGGTATTATAACTCATAACACTGGCGGTAATGTAGAAAAGTCTCAAGATGCCCAGAAAATCATGAACTCTCCGGACGAATATGGATTCATTATAATGAATTATGATATTCTAAATAAGAGAGTTATTAAACCAACATGGCGTATATGTAAATCCGGATGCTTTGTTCCGGCCCAGATGTCTCATGCGTATGAAAAGAAAGAAACGACTCTTGATAAGTATCTTGGAGTAGAGAATGCTCCCGATCTTAAGAGGATAAAAATAAAAGTTTCAGATTTTGATAAAAATACTGGAATAATAAAATCACGTCTTGACGAACTTGTCAAAAAGGATAGGGCTTTATACGTCCAGGAACGAATGGCATTCCCTTTGTCTATAGATGATTGTTTCCTTAATACGAACGTAAATAGGTTCCCTGTAGAAGATGCGTTGAAGCACAAAAGCCGTCTTCTTGAAGAAGGTAGGCCTGGTAAAACAGTGGATATTTATCAGATAGACGGCATGAAAATGGGGTATAATTTTAGTGATAAGCAGCTTGCTGATTATCCGTTTCAAGGTGGTAACATAGATTCTCCTGTTGTTATATATGAGGATCCACCAGAAGAAGGAGGTGTTTTTGATTACACTTATGTTTCATCGCTTGACCCCTATAAATCTGACAAGGCTGATACTGATTCTGTTGGTTCGTTTTATGTACTTAAAAGATATGTAAAAATCAACGATCCATTTGCTTATTGCATAGTAGCATCATACGCATCACGTCCTCCATCTTCTGATGATTTTTGTAGGAATTGTGAAATACTTCAAGAAGCGTATGGGGCCAAGTGTCTTATGGAGAATGCCGACCGAATGTATGAATTTTATCTTACGAGACGAAATAAGCAGCTTATGTTGCTGGAAGATGGCGAACGTCTTGCCGGTAAGATTATCCGTGCTGGCGCCCGTCAGAACAACAAGCTCGGTTTGGCTCCTACGGTTCCCAATCAGCGCATGCTTTTCAATACCGTTATTCAATATTGCTGGGAGGATGTTGTTGTTGGGTATGATGATGATGGTAATGAAATAACACAGAAAGGTATTTACCGTATCCCTGATATAGAACTTCTTGATGAGATCATAGCCTTCGGTCCTGGGACCAACACCGACCGTATCATAGCCTTCGGCCACGCTCTTCTTCTGGCTAAGTATTATGATGATATGGGTTACATGCCTGAAAGTACGACTCAGAAGGAGAATCAAAAGAAGAGAGAACGTAGGAAGACAGAGCAGGTTAAAGGATTTACGGTAAGAAAACATAACCCGTATAAAATGAGGTGACGAGAACAAATTCCTTATCTTTGTGAAAAATAGGATAATAGGATGGAATATTTCAATAGAGATCAGGCTTTTCCGGCCAGAGGAGTATTTTCAGGTTTGCCGGTGCAGGCTATACCTACCAAGAGAAAAACCAAGGAGTGGTTTAAAGCCACTATGGATTCTCTTGAATTGATTGGTTTGAAGCAGCTTGATGAGAACCAAAAGTTCAAAGATTTTTACAGGATGATGGAAGGGAAGCTGTCATTTATGGAGCTGAAAGATGTAATTCCTTATCTTAAGGATGTTCAGTCTATAAGGGACAATGTAAATATTCCATCATTCTTACGTCATTATGATATAATAGGTACGATCGTAAACGCTTTTGTAGGATGGTTGGGCAACCTTTCTGACAAGTATAATGTAGTTGGATTGGACGAATCTGAAGTGAATCAGTATTCTGCCACGAAGGAAAATCTTCTTTATAATTACATTAGAGAGGAATTGGACAGAAGAGTTAGGCAAGAGTTATTAAATAGAGGATTGGATCCGGATTATAATAATTTTGCCAGCGAAGAAGAAAAGCAGGCTTATGCTCAACAGATACAAGAGGTGAAAGCATCTATGACCCCTCCTGAGATAGAGAACTTCATGAATACAAAATGGAAGACTGCCGAGGTTATATGGGGTTCTCATACGCTTGAGGCGGACAGGGGGCGTTTTTACATGGATGAGATAGACACTGAGAATTTCATTGACTATCTTCTTACCGGTCGTTGCTTTAGAAATTATCATGTAGGATACGACTATTATAAGCCGGAGAGATGGTCTCCGTTGAATACGTTTTATTCTAAGACATTAGATAGCAAGTATCCGCAGTACGGTGATTATATTGGCCGTGTTCATTATTATACTGCCAATGATATTATAGTAAGGTGGGGGCATCTTCTTACGGCAAAAGACAAGCAAAAGCTTATAGGAGGTGCTGATAATTTCAATGGCACTTATCATAATGGTGATAATGGAAGCTATGTAAGTTTATCCAAATCGGCGAGCGTAGGGATGTTATATCAGAATAAGGTAATACCTTGGAAAGGATATAATGATTATGCTTCTATAAAAGCTTATGAGGATTATTACGGTATTCCAGCCGGCACATATACCGGATATGATAGTAATGGCAACGAATATCACAGAACCAGATTCATGCCAAATTTAGAGCATGGTAATTATTATAACCGCGCCCAGAGTTTGAGCGACGAGCATGTTCGTAGTGATTTGTATCAGGTAACTGAATCATATTGGGTATCCCCGGCTCAGGTATATGTAATTACCTACCAAACTGAAACCGGATTAGTAACTACTGAAATGGTAACCGACGAGCTTCTTCAGGACTTTTTACAGGAAAATGGTATTAAGAAAATTACCAGGACCATGAGTAAGGGAATGGAGAACCCGGAGATTAATACCTATTTCGTAGATTATGTTCCACAGGTAAGGTACGGGGTTAAAATCAGTGGAGGTGCCCTCGCTCAGGACAACCTGTATCTGGATGGAGAACCTATTGATCACCAGATAAAAGGGGATAGCAACATCTATGACTTTGTTCTACCCGTTGCCGGATATATTGGTACTTCTATGGCTAACAGGATTCAGCCGTATCAAATATTTTATAATTTCTCCATAAATCAGATAAACAATATTCTTGAAAAGGAGATCGGTAAATTCTTCTTAGGGGATATAAATCTGGTTCCAAGTGAATACAAGGATTTGGGTGAAGATGTGGCTGATATATGGGCTAATCTTCTTGATGTAGCTAAGTCTGTAGGCGCTCTTACATTAGATACCTCATCTCAAAACACGAAAGGTGGTGTTCCTTTCAACCAGTTTGCTGTCTATGATTTATCCCAGACAGAGCAGCTTAAAACAAGAATGGAGCTTGCTGAATGGTCGAGGATGAAGTGTTTTGAAATGGTTGGTATCACTCCTCAAGTAATTAATGGCCCCAACAGGTATGAGACCGCCACTGGGGTCCAGCAGGGCGTTACAGCATCTATGTTACAAACACAGATATACTTTGATAACTTCGGTTACTTCAAGAAACGCGCTTTGGATCTTCATCTGGCTGTTGCTCAACAATGCCAGGAAGAAGGAAAGGATATTTCTGTAATGTACACAAAAAGTGACCTTACCAGAGCATTCTTATCTATAGGAACCGACGGTCTTAGTCTAAGGCATCTTGGTGTTCAGGCATTATCTAATTCCAAGAAAAGGGATGAGCTTGAGAAATTTAAAACTTTCATGTTGCAGCTAAATACGGCCGGAGGCGATATTTACGATCTTGCATCTATCTTCACATCAGATTCTATGGTAGAGCTTATACAGAATGCAAGGAACACTCGCGCATACAACGAGCGTCAGATGCAGCAGCAACAACAGAATCAGATGCAGCTTAACCAGCAACAGATACAAGCTGAAGCTGCTGAGAAGGATAAGCAACGTCAGCATGAACTTGCTTTGGAAGACAAGAAAGGTCAATACAGGATACTTCAAGAGAAGATCCAGGCGGCAGGCAGGGCGGCAGACGCCAAGAGCGACGCCACCTCCCTCAACTTCCTGGCTTCTGTTTCAGATCAGACCGTAAGGCAAGCTGATATAGAAAGTAAGGAAAGGATAGAAGATAAGAAAATTGAAAACGATTCCAAACTTCATGATGATGAAATGAGAATGAAAATGGAAGAGTTAAAATTAAAATCCAAAGAGCTTGCTCAACGAGCGAGGGAAGATGCCACCAAAAGGTATGTAGCCGGAATCAATAAGAATTAAGGATTAAATATCCCCAAATTTCATTAGAAAATCTCTAATAAAATTTGGGGATATTTAATTTTTAGTGAAGATTAAACACTTATAAGTTTTTTGTCTGAAATATAGGTATTTAAATATTTTTGCAGTATGGGAAAATTAGAAAAAAATGGAATAGTAGAATTGGACGATATTTTTAGCATTGGTCCGATTGATGATGTTTATAATAGGGAAGAAGATATTCTGCCTATTAATGGTAATGAACCGGCTAAAAAAGATGAGAAGCCTGTAGAAGAAGGTTCTCAAATTAAAGAAGATCCGGTTGTTGATCCTACTCCTGATCCTAAAGAGGATAAAAAAGGAGAAGAGAATGTAGTTGATGTTAATCAGGATCAGGTAGAGACCCCGGTTATCAATTACAGAAAAGTATTGGATGCCCTTTCTTCAAGGGGAATCATTCCCGATTTGAAAGATGTGGTATTTAGTGGTGAAAACGGCGAAGAGATCACTATCAATGATCTTGATTTTAGTAAAGAAGATTCGTTGTGTGACATACTATCTACAGTCCTTGAAAGCCAGAAAGAGGACATTGTTAAGGATAAGATAGATGTTACCTCTGTTTCTGATATTACTAAGAAGCTTATCCAGGCTGATAAGGCCGGCGCGAATATTGTTGATATTCTTAAGCAATATGATACAAATGTCGCTCCTATAGAAAAGCTTGACATTGAAAACAAAGCAGATCAGATAAAGATAGTTCGCCATTATGTTGATCTTCTTGGGTTGCCTAAAGATGAAGCTGATGAGTTTTTCAAAGGCATTATCAATAAAGGAGAAGAGTATGTTGAAGCAAAGGCTATAAAGTACAAGGCTGAGCTTGATAAGAGAATGGATGATATTATCCAGCAACGTACTAAAGAGGCTGCCGAAAAGAAGGCGAAGGATGCAGAAGATTTTAGAAGGTATAAGAAAGACCTTAAGTCTTCTATCCAGGCAAAGTATCAGCTAAATGACACTATGGTATCTAAAGCTCTTGATTTTGCCCTAAAACCTTCTGAATCGAATCCCGGAATTACCAAAGCATTTAATAGGGTAAGGGAGATGATGATGAATCCGGAAGAAGCACCAGATTTGATTATGTTTCTTATGAACCCAGGAGAGTTCATAAAACAGAAGTCGAATCAAGCTGTAGTTGATGAGAAAAAGAAAATTTATAAGCTCATCAGCCATACAAATAAAGACAAGAGGGTGGCTCCGGTAGATGATAAAGGTGATCAAGTTCAAGGTGTGAAGTTCGATGAAATCAGTATAGATTAAAAATTAAAACATTTTTTCGTTCATGGCTAATGTACTTTTAACAAAAAATTTCCCGGCCACCATGAATGGTGACACGGTGATTGGATATACCGACGCTAAAGTCGTTAAGCAAAGTATCGTAGAACACGATCTTAGCTCTTTAGAAGATTGGTACTACGAAGATCCGGATAAGAACCATCTGGGTATGCTTGAGTTGTTTTCTAACATTACAAACTATCCTCTTCCTATGTATATGGGTATGATCAAACAGGATGCTACTATTACCGTAAATGGTATCAATGGTTCATTCCGTTATGATCTTCCGGTATCAGAGACGTATGAGGTAGTTACAGTAGAAGACACGTCTTTGAAATATGCAAAACCCGGTATTGATGAAAGCTTCTTCGAAATTGTGTTGAATGCACAATTTAAACAAGGAGATGTTATTACTTACGATGTGATTAATGGTTGCCAGGCTCTTATCTCTACAGAGCGTCCTCCGAAACAAGAAGGTGAAAACTGGAGATACTGGTGTAAGTTGTGGGGCCGTTCTCGTGCTAAATATTTCCCGAAAGACATGCTTCGAGCCGGTATTAAATACTGGAAGGTAACAAACGTTCTTGGTGAGTTTTCTACTCAGTTCTCTGGTGTAGGAGGTGCTTCTAAGGCCGGTTCTATGACTTGTGAATTTACGCTTGGTGGACACCGTGGTGTTGAAGGTGAAACGACTATGTACGCTGGTATTAAGTCTTTGGCTTATGCGGACGAACGCACACAGAATTTCATCGACAAAGCTTACCAGAAAGTTCGTCAGCTTTCTGAAATCAGAGGAGGTGATGCAAGTTATGCTATCATCGGTTCTCGTCTTGGTGACGGAAGCATTGATATGCGTACGGCTCGTGTAGCCAATACAGTATCTCTGTTCTGTTTGGCTGAGTTGGCTAAGATGGAAGCATACGAACTTATGTTCATGCGCGGAGGTAGAGTCAAGGGTCATAATGGTGTTTTAATGAAAAACGAAGGTCTGTATCACCAACTGCGCCGTGGTTTCGTTATTTCCTACGCTCGTCCGGGTGGTATCAAGCGCGAACACTTCCTGGCTGCTGCCGACTATATTTTCCGTGGTCGTAGCGATATGCCGATTGAAAATCGTGTAATGAAATTCAAGGTAGGTGCTATGGCTTATAAGAACATCGTTGAAATCTTCCGTGATGAGTTCTTCTCTCAATTAGGTGCTTTGGCTCCGCTTATGGGTACAGAACGTATCATCAATAACCCGGTAACAGGATCAAACGATGCTCTTGAATTAGGAACTGTAAAGATCAAGGGTGTTACTATTCCGGGTATTGGTAAGGTTATTGTAGAACACGAACCTTCTTTGGATTACGTTGATATGGTAGATAGAAGCCAGTTGGTAGACGGCATGACTCCTATCACATCATATTCATGTATTATGGAAGACTTGACCGCTCCTGAATATTCCAATGCATTCGCCGGCATCCCTGCTTCAGCCGAAGCTCGTATTGGTAATATCAACAGCAACGTATTCTACGTTAAGCCTGATATCGGTTCTATGTGGTGGGGTTACGAACAAGGTAGATGGTCATCCAGGGTATCGGCTCAAGAAATCGTATCCAGCCATCCTCGTATGTCGGAACAATTCTGGTGCCACTCTGTATCGGCTTGTTGGGTAAAAGATACCAGCCGGTTCGTAACAATTGAATTGTTACCGAGTTCTTTGTGATCATAACTTTTAGTATTAACTTGCGGTCGGCTTTAAAACCGGCCGCAAATTTTATTTTTTAAGGATATATAAAAATGGGAAAAAAGATTTTTGAAGAAAGCCATGAGTCTAAGAAACTGCTGGCTACCGTAGGAGGAATGAAGATATATTCCGACTCTATTTATGTTATAACAGGTAAGATGGATGAAGAAGCTCCTTCCGGATATCAGGAAAGAGGTATTTCCAAGACTCCTTTCCCTGGTAACAAGACAGTATCTTGTTGTGGATGGGATAAGGATCTTAGGGTGTATGATACCGGTTTCTTCATCAATTCAGCATGTTATAAAGGTTACTCACTTGAAGACAAGAAGAATGAAATGGATATGCGTATTAAGAATATTCGGTATCCGTTTGAAGAAACTGTCAATGAGGACCTGGATCAAAAGAACTTCGATTTCTGGGATTCTTACAGAATTGACTTGTATGATGGTCGTCTGTTCTACACTAATGACGTTCGTGATTTATTTGAGCTGTATATAGCTATTTTATCCAAGTCTCTTACTCCTAAAGAGGAAGACGGTAATCCGATGTATGTCGAATCTTATTATTGTGTAGAAGACAAGACTACGGCCGTAGATATCAGGAAACAACGTCAGATTGACAAGGCTGATATTTTATACGAGTTCATGAACAAACTGAAAGGGTCAGAGGCTGAAAGGAAAAGCATTTACGATCTGCTTTTGTATCTTGACATCATATATAGCGTAGAGCTTGATCAGAGCATGGTTCAATACATATTTACTAATTGGATTGATGCCAAGAATACGAACGTTGATATGTATAAAGAAGCAAGCTCAAGATTCTTATCTGACGACGAATCTTCCGAAGGGATGCAGGTGATCAAATTCCATCGTATGATCAAGGAAATGATCGAAGGGCTGGCTGTCACTGTCAACACCGACGGACTGTATCTGAATGGCGAGCTCCTGGGCGCCGACGCCATCTCTGCATCTATGGCTCTTGCTTCCAATAAGTCGATGTTAGAAACCAAGTCACGTGTTCTGGAAGCGTATAATGCTTTAAAGAACAAGCATAAAAAAATAGAAGGAGCTAAGTCTGATAAGAAGAAAAAGGAAGATGAGAAAGGTTTTGATGTTGATCAATACGCTGATAAAAAGGAATAATTTATGAAAATCGTTGATTGTTATCTTCGGGCCTTACAGAAGGCTGAAGAAAACATGACCAACGGAGGTATAAAACTTGACAAGGCACGTTTTGTTCAGCTTTTTAATGACGAACAAAACCGCCTTGTTCGTTATATCCTTGATAAGAAAAACGAAGAGGATATACGTTATATACAAAAGTTGGTTGTGTACTCAAAAGAACTTGATAAAAAAGAAGATAAAGATAATCCGGAAAGTACTTTGTTTTCATTGCCTTCTGATTTCTTTTCTTTTTCAAACATATCAGGCGTATTTACCGAAGGTGAATGCACGGTCACTGATTTTACCATGTGGGAGGCTAAGAACGAAAACCCGCATGAGCTTCTTGCCGACTTTTTTAACAAACCTGATTTTGATTTTAGGGAAACGTTCTACACCATAGGAGAAGATTCGGTAAGGGTGTATAAGTCCGGTTTTGATGTAGATACCGTTTATCTTACATATTACCGATATCCGAAGGAAGTTGACATCGAAGGATATATTAAATCAGATGGTTCTAATTCAACTGATATAGATCCTGAATTAGATGATAAATTAATTGGTATTATCCTTAACATGATTGAAAAGCAATTTGCTTTGAATGAAAGCGAATACGGACGTTATCAAATAGATTCAAACAACGTCCAATCTCCTTTGTAGCAGAAGAAAGGCATATCCTAAATTAAAGATTATCAAAAAGCATTAAGAATTAATTAATTCATAATGCTTTTTTGTTGCTTATATGACTATCACTATTTTTGAGACAGATAACAGAATATTAATTTTTAAAATATTATAAGGCTATGGCTATCCATAAACCGTATGACAGACACATTATCTGTCCTCCGCACGCTAAGTTGGCGGACGTAGATTCTTTGTTGCTTCAAGAAGGTCAGATCGCTATCTATGATTTGGATGGTGAGCAGACTAAAGATGGTTTGAAAGCGTTGAAAGACTTGAAAGGATATCGTAAGGACGAACAACGTTTCCAGATCAGAATCGGACGTAATGAGATGGTGAACGACCGTGTATCTGATGATAAATCATTCTCTACACCTACGTTTGCTATTGATGAAATTATAGAAGTGTACGCTTCTGCTCCGAAGAGCAAAGAAATTAAAGTAGATGAGGTTATTTTCGGTTATAACGGAATTGACGACAGTACCGCTATTACAGCAAGAAAAGGTGATCGTATCCCTATCCATATTAAGTTGACAGGCCGTTTGTTCGAGCTTCGTGGTTATCCGATGGGTGAGGTGAATATCGATGATTACATCATTTTCGAAAACTGTCCGGGTCGTGAGGATATGTGCTCAGAATGTGATCCTTGCGAAGATGTTGATATTTTGGCTGCTATTTTGAAAACAATCGAACGTATCAAGAATCAGCCGATTGCAGGTGGTGGCAAGGTAGGTGATTTTGTAGAAATCCATCCTATCCATTCTTGCAATGAACTGGAAAAAACTCCGGTGGAAACCGACATGAATTTCTATTGCATGGAAATGTGTGATACCGGTGATGCTTATGCCCTGGCTCAGCTTAAGGCTGCTTATCCTGGTTTGGATATCAAGAGAGTCGGACGTCATCTTTCTACATCTAAATATCAGGTGATGAAAGAAGGTGGTAAGCCTTCTGATTATACTCAAAAGCTGTCTTCTATCATGAAAGGATGCGAGGAGTGCCCTGATGGATATACTAAGGTAGACGGAGGTTTGATTTATGCCGTAACGTTAGAGGATGATGGGGTTGATCAGTCTACTGTAGTAGAAAGCATTAAGAATGCCGTTAGTAGCACTGCCGAGAAAACAGCAGCCCAAGATGGCGGCGTAGGTATGTACACTGTGGCCGTAAGCAAGAAACTAACGAAGGCTGATATCGATGCATTTGTAGAAACTAATCCGACTGCTACAGTAACGTTCGTTGCTAAAACAGCAGATATGTGTAGCAATCCTGCTGTTACTACCGTTAGCTGGGAAGCATGTGGTTCTTGTAAGATTTCGAAAGAAGCTTATGAAATCACGTTGCCGGACGATGAATGTGGTAACAGTGCTAAAGAAGAATTGCAGGCAGCATTCCCGTATCTGACAATCGAAGATTACGGTACACCTGGTGGATGTCAACACAAATTCAAAACAACGGTCGTTACTAACATGGTTTGCGACGAATGCGATAAAATCTTCAAAGACTTCTTCGTATCTAAAGCTCCCGAATCTTATCGTGGACGTAACTGGAAACGTTTGGGTGCCGTAGCAGGAGATCAGTCCATTATCGCCGATCCGCTTCCTAAGAACTGCAAATGCGGTATCTTGTTCCGTGGTATTGACTACATGATTTCTCCGTCTGACTGTTTGATTGACCGTCTGACATTCCAAGAAGGATCTGTTCGTATTGCTGTAAATGGCGGTTATCCGGATGAACAGCGAGAGGCTATCAGCACGTACTTTAACCCGATCCATACCGAATACAAACAGCACTGGGCTCCGCGTACTCACCTCGGCGCTGAATTGCTGGATAAGGAACGCGAACAACGTATGTTCTTCGATTTCCGTAAGACTCACCAAGAACTTATGGAACGGATGTTTACCAACGAAGAAACCCGCTTAGACCTGTTGGCTCCGTATGCTGATTATTCAGTAACGTTGAAGCCGGCACGTTATTCTAACGGCTTCGGTAGGGTAATTGATGATCATATTACAGTACACTTCCATGTACCGTATGGCGCTCACGAAGGTATTCAAGACCTTATGGACTTGTTAGCTGCTTCGGCGAATATCAAGCCCTGCAAGATTTGATTTTCCTTTTTTCTATATATCCCAAGGGGGAGGAGGCTGGTCCTCCACCCCCTTTTTTGTAATAAAACAATTTGAAATAAGTTAGTTTCATATGAATGGCGTGGATTTTTTATCCGGTGCCTTTGGTAGGGGCATTGATAAAATAACCAACATAGTTGGAAAATGGGGTTCCTCCCAACCGGTAGATGACAGCAAATCCGGTATAAAAATAGGGGACAAAATCTACCAAGTGGTTGTGTCCTTAAATGGCTGTTATTGGTATCTTGACGAAGAAGGTAAGAAGCATCCTGTTTCTGGTATTCCGGCCACAACCGAATGGGAGTGGATTAACATAGCTGAGAAAGTTATCAAAGATTTCAAAACCTGTTACCGTACACCTGGTGGAAAGGTCGAAGTATGGAGTTGGTATCTTCTTAACGATCAGATGGATGTTCTTAAAGAAACCCATAGAATTACCGACAGTACCGACATGGATAATCCGGTAGGTAAAGTTCTTACTAAAATACCGGACGAGTGGGTTATGATCGACTGCGATCTTCCTGATATGACAGAACGCGACATTACGTTCGTCAACAGATGTTATAAGACTCCGGATGGTAAGGTTGAAATAGAAGGATTGGAGGCCATAGATGATAAGATAAATATCAGGGAATCTATTTATACCGTTATTCAATCGACGGACGATAATTTCCCTGCCGGCCATGTTTTTAAACTAATTCCAGAGAATTGGGTTCGAATGGTTTGTGACTTTCCTGACATGACAGAACGAGACGTAACTTACGTTCTTGAATGTTACACTACTAAAAAAGGAAAAGTGCAAGTAGAAGGTTTGGTAGCCATAGATAACATCCTTGGAGCCAGGGAAGAGGTTTATACCGTTCTTCAGTCAACCGATCCTGATATTAAGGTAGGAACCGTGCTGGATTCCATTCCCGAAGATTGGGTGAGGATGGTCTGTGATTTTCCTGACATGACGGACCGGGAAATTGTTGAAGTAGACGAATGTTATAAGACTGATGGTGGTAAGGTCAATATAAAAGGTTATCAATCTATTGATGCCGTTCTTGGTGTAAGGGAACAGTATTATTATATTGTTAAGACAACGGATGCCGCCTATCCTCAGTGGACGAGAATAGATAAGATACCTAACGAATGGACGAAAACCGAATGCGACTTCCCTGATCTTACAGAAAGACATATTATGTCCGTAGATGAATGTTATACTACTCCTGGTGGTAAAATACATCTTGGTGGATACAGGTCGGTAGATAGCATAATAGGTGTCCGGGACGAGTATCTTATTGTCTTAGAAACGACCGACCCTGATATACAAAGAGGCGCCACATTCAGCAAAATACAAGAAGGATGGCAGCGTATTGTTTGTGATTTCCCTGATGCTACTACATCCGATACAGAAATAGTAGAAAACTGTTATAAGACGGAAAAGGGCAAGGTACAGATCCGGACATACATAACAATGGACGGATATGGAAATACAAGGGAATTGAGACATATGGTTCTTAAAACAACCGATCCTGATTACAATATCGGATCCAATATCGATCAGATACCGGTAGGGTGGTTAAGTATCGAGTGTGATTTTGCGTCTGCTACACAGCGCCATATAAGACAGGTGAAAAACTGCTACGTTTCTGATGCAGGGAGCATTTACGTTGAGGGAGAAATTGTTTACGACAATGACCTTGACGTGGACAAGATGGCGCTTACGGTCATGGAAAGCACTGACCCGGCGATAGCCGTAGGGACGGAGCTGGCCGCTATTCCCTCTGGCTACGTGAGAACAGTTTGTAGATGTAATTGTTGCAACCACTAAATCTTATTGTCATGAGCTGTAACGAATATTTTTTAGTAACACTGGAGTCTAAACCGACTCCAGTCCGTCATAAATACACGAATTTAACAGACGAATGGTATGGCCCTGATGGTGTTAAGTACGAAGATCCTGATACGATATCCAAAATAGAAGAACAAGCTACAGATAAGAATCGTATAGGGGATAACACCTTATATCAGAAACTTATTGAAATACATTCTCAAGGAGAGTCAATAAAATCAGACATCGGAGACATAGGTCAGGTATTAGATTACATAAATGGGGAGGAAGTGTAATGGGAACCATATCAGATAAGTTAATGAGGATCATAAATACCAAGGAGGATATAAGGCGAGCCCTTATATCCAAAGGGTATGATGTACCTACTTCCATACCCTTTAAAGAGTATGCGAAAATGATATTAGATTTACCATGTAATGCTGATTCTTCCCCAGACATAGAAGGCGTAGTAGCCAGATATTCAGCATTAGGTCTTACCAATGAGCATATGGCAGAGAACCCTGTATGGGTAGATAAGACAGGTCAAGAAGTTGTTGGATAAAATTAACAAAAAATAAATATGGCAGAAATAGGTTATAACAGTAAATTCGAAGGCCAGGAGGTTGATTCCAGACTTGAGAATGTGGTGCAGGCTGCTCCTGGAACAGGTTCGGAGTCGGGGAAGGGAGGCCTCATCCCGGCTCCCCCTGCCGGAAGTCAGGACGGTAGCAAGACTCTTCTTAGTAATATGACATGGGGAGATCATGTAACAAAACAGTACATAGATGATGCTGTTTCGGCAGCAGGGTGGAAGAAACGGATTGTTAGCAAACTTCCTACTGTTGAAGAAGCGAAGGATAATGTCATGTATCTTGTAAAAGACGATGTGGCATCTACAGAAACTAAAAACGTGTATAACGAATATATTTTGGTTACTGAAGAAGGTGGTGGTAAGGTGATTGAATCGCTTGGTATGGTAAGTACAGGTGTAGAAATGACGTTTTTAGACATTGGTCAAATTACTGAAAGTCAAGGAGCAGTAAGTGATGATGTCTATAACAGCGTTGTTTCTGCTTATGAGAATAAGATTGTCGTAGGAGTGACTGATGGCAATGTTATGCCTATGACAATATCTAAAGACGGAAATGTTTACAAGATTGTACTTAATTATTGTATTAATGACGGAAACGAGTTGAGTTTCTCCAATGCGCTCATTGTATTAAATGAGGATAAAAGTTTTACTTATAGTGATGTTAGTGGTTATGTTTCAGAAGATAGCATTTCTTTTTTGAGATTTATGGCAGGGGCTCCTATAGCTGTTACGACATTGACAAATCTTCCCATAAGTAGTCATAATATTATAGCAAATGTATCTGCTGCCACTTCTTTATCTATGTCCGTATCATCATCAGATGTAGGACGAGAATGGCAGGTACGGGTCAACAACACCACCGGCACGGACATCACGCAGCCGCTTCCTACCTCTGGCCTGTTCCAGAGCATGTCAGGCGATAGCGTAGTAGTACCTAAAAATAGTTTTATAGAATTAAGTATCTGGTATATTAATGATAAGTTAGTTATCAGAGTAGGTGAACAAGCTTAACAGAAAGGATAGAGTATGGTTTATGTAAATAAAAACGTAAAAGGTTTTTACTGGGAAGGATACGAGTTGGATTCCTCTTCTTACGAAGTAGGGTATTCTTACCAAGATTTCTTAGATGGCAAATGGGTTCAACTTGACTCCGATCAAGAAAAATTCCATCAAGGCAATCCGGATGCGAGTGTGAAAGAAGTTATTGCCATGCAGCTTGACCCGGAGCCTCCTGGACCAACTGAAGAGGAGTTGCTTGCCAAGGCTAAGGATAAGAAAGTTTCTGAGGCCAGGGAATATGCTTATTCTGATGCTGTCCGTTCTTATAGTCTGGATGGTAAACAGATATGGTATAACAGCAGCATGAGGCAGAAGGTTAAAAACGATATTGATGTAGCAAAAGGAAGCGGGATATACACCGTATCCGTAGCAGATTCAGAATACGAGCTTGATATTGCTAATACGGCAATGAATGAAATGCATGTATATGAATCTGAGTGCAACGATCGTACTGCTGCCATAGAAAAGGAAATAGCTTCTAAAACCGACAGGAGTGAAGTTGAGTCTATGAAAGTAGATGAAGGCTATCCTGAGAAGTTGGTAAGGACAAAGGATCAGATCATAGAAAAAAATAAGATCCTTGAAGCCAATGATCCGGAGAAGGCTACAGCTATGTACATGAGGGCGATGATCAACACGCCGGCTATGTTGGAAAACACTGACCAGAATCTTGCTCTTAAGATAAAGGGATTGTATCCTATCTGGGACAAAGATGGAGTTTACGGAGACAAAGGTCTTCCTATGGGTACGGCTGTTGTAAAAGGGCAGCGTTTCCGTAGCAAAAACAAACCTTCGGATTTGGATTGGACTCTGTTTGAAGTAAGGCAAAATCACAATCTCCAAGCCGACTGGGTTCCTGGTCATGGAGGTGGAACTGAAAGCCTGTATATGGTTGTTCAAGAAAAGCATTCAGGTACGATAGACGATCCTATTCCTTGGGTATATAATTCTATTTTAGAGAATGGAAAGTATTACATTGACAAAGAAATTAAGTATCTTTGCATAAGAGATTCAGGCATCCCTTTGGCTTACGAGAATCTTTCTGATCTTGTATCAGCAGGATACGTGAGGGTTGTTTAGGTCGTGATTTGTTGTTTATAACCCCAAATAGTATTAAACTAATATAATTCTATTATAAAAGTTTAATACATCTCTTTCAGAGATCGGGTTATTAGCCTAAGTGTTGAAACAAACACTACGTTATTTGAGAATAGATAGTTACCAAGGAATGTTTACCCAAGTCTGTAGCTCTAAGGATGGTGATTAAACAGGAGTAGTGTATTTGACGAAACAGTGTTGCCATTATATAAAACCTCTTATAACA
>OLXK01001080.1_pt1 | contig 21376 bp, 18 predicted proteins | sample 1674321 | NCBI WGS metagenome assembly OLXK01 (sample SAMEA103958162, study PRJEB25191) | human gut metagenome | reverse complement strand
ACGCTGAGAATGATTCTCAAACCTAAGTTCAAGAATTCGTTTTAAATCTCGCATAAAAAAAACACCTCCAATTCGCAAGATCTGTAGAACTTAATATTCTACAAATACATCTTACAACTGAAGGTGTATAAACGGCTCTGATTAATGGATTGGTTGGCTCTAAGTACGTGAAATACTCAATGTGTAATAGGCTTATCTTATACTACATCGTGAAGATTGGCATAGATGTTAATTGTTCGCTCATTGCCACACTGAATCACAGTTGGATTTTCGGAAAATTCTACTTGATTATTCTCGCCATACCAAAATACCTTTTCAGAGTTTTTTTAGCTATGTACCAAAAAAACTAAAACGGGATCTTCTAAGAGATTATGTGTTTTGTAACATTTCCGATGCTTGTCTGGGTCGAAGATTTTGAAAATGATGTCATTCGTTAATATGCTCAATTTACCATTTTCGTTTAAAATTATACCAGTGGATAGAAGAAAATTTTAATTATTTATGAACATATTGTTTAACTTCCAAGAACACTGTCATATTTTTGTTGAATCATAGCTTGAAATTCTTTTAAAATGTTGTCCGAACCCAGTATCAGCTATAAACCGTTTTAGGGTATATGCCGCCCCTTAAATTCTTGGAGAGCAAATTCACCTATCCCCGTCCAAATTTATTGCGCCATTTATTGTGTCTATAAAGGTTCGTCAAGCACTCTTTTTAAGTATCAAGCTTGGAATATCACCTGTCTGCAAATAAATCATCCATGCAGAGAAGATTTTGATTTGCGACATCCAACTTATATTTTCAACTTTTTTATTAATTCTGATGACATTTTATTTAACGGCCAAGATACTAATAAAGACATAATCAGAAGTTCTACCAGCAACAATATAGGAAAACGTAATTTAATCCAAATCTGTGTGATTTGAGGAAACACATTACGATATATAAAAGGATATATCAACCAAACATACGTTGAATATTTCCCTAGCATTAACATGATATTGGAAAACTTAGCATTCTTTTTCAAGCAATTAAATCCTACAAAAACAGGGAATGTGTAAAACACAATCAAGATTCCCTTGTCTAAAACAACTAGAACTAAAGCTAATATCAGCAATATTCCAAGAATCATTAAATTACTGTGATCATTCCCATCCAATCTTCTTTTCACAGCACTAATAATTTCCTTCTGAGCAATATACATTCCACCCATATAACAGAGTAAACGAGCTCCTAGAAGATAATATACTCTCTCCCATATCCACATTAAAAGCCAATGTGACAAAATGAGTTGCGGAATAATTTTATTTGCGGCCTCAACTATGAAAAATTGTGCTATCAATAGGACTAGCACTCTGCCATTTGTTTTCTCCACTATGTTAAATATTTTCTGAGATAGTAAAACATAAATCAAATAAACAAACGCATATCACCATATTCCTGTATAGGACCAGCTTAGTAAAAAAGCATTAGATAAACAATTCCATAGGTTTCCTGGTATTGCATCGGAAGTCAGCACTATTCCAAGAATAGATATAAGTAAAACAACGAGCCAATAACAAACCAAAAATTTAAGACATCGTTTTATTCGCTTTTTAATAGTTAACCCATTCATCAAGCCTTGCCTAAAATGGGCATAACCGCTGCAAATGCAATATGTCGGTGCACAAATTGCACAAAGCCATCCTATGTAATATATCAACGGAGTTTCCTCATTTAACCAAATCAAAGGCGTTCCTATTATTGCCCCCCCCGAAGACAAAATAGATGAAGCGTGAGCATGCTAACTACAGCATATCCCTTACTCATCTGTATATCTTTATTAGACAGTTCCATGTCAAATACCATTCTTTAATTCTCTCCTTTCCAAAAAGATACACAATTAAAATCGTCAAGACATCTTTTTTCTGAAAAAGGTGTTAATTTGAAGTCCTCCTTAATTTATTCGTTCTAATATAATATTTATCGACCATCTCTATCTCTCTTCTACCACTCAACACTACTTTTTTATTGTCTTATGGATGTCCCACCTCATGGAATCCGTTTCTGCCTTTCGGTTTTTCAGTGTTAAAAGTTCGTTCTGTAACTCCAATACAGTTTTATGCCTTTTTTAGGAAGTTTCCATCATAATACTTTACCGGCTCCTTGCGCATTCTTTTATAACATTATAAAAACTAAAAGCGTGGAATTCCAGTTAACTCAAAGATGTCATGGTTGAAAAAATCACAGTCGGTAAGCATATTCATTTACTAGGAATACCATACCAAAAGTAGCTTGTCGACTTTTCGTTGAAAACAATATGGCTTGTTCGGATGAATTATTCTGTCTGTACAAGGAGTAGGTCCTACATAAGCCATATGAATTGTTTTTACGTCAGTTTCTTAACTTCTTTTCATTTTGTGGTTATTGATAGTGCCTTAGCTTAGTACAATACTTTATAGAAAAGCATAAATCTATACAAGTCTCAAAGAACAGCATTGCTAACGAATACTTGAACCATTTGTTGCTTTTCTTGATAAAGTTAATCTACAGGATTAGTAAATCTTTTCTTTTTTGATTGCATAGGTTCGTTTCAATCCTTCCCTAACGCTGTATTGTGGTTCCCACCCTATGCTTTTTATCTTTCGTGTATCTAAAATAGCGAAAGTAGCTTTAGATACACTTTCATTATTTTCTATTTCATAACGTACTTTTAAATTAGCCAATGATGCAATGTATTCTGCGTACTCACTTAATGTCATTCCTTCATCATTGTCAGAAATATTATATGCTTCGCCATTTTGACCGTCTAACAGTACTTTGAAAAGTCCGCTAACTGCATCCGCAATATAGCAGTATGAATATCTTTGCTGACCTTTACTCTTCATAATGATATCTTGTCCAAGAACTGCATTATCCATAAATTGACTCATGGCCTTTGTGTCAAACTTTTTATCCGCTCCAAACACTCTAGCAAATCTTGCAATTACTGCATCAACTCCAAATGCACTTCTATAAGACTGTGTTAGTGCTTCACAAGTTCTTTTGGCTTCATTATATCCAGATCTCGCAAGGTTGCAGTCAATATATCCACAATATTTTTCATTCATGGGAATCTCTGACCCCTGTCCATAAATTTCCACACTAGACGCCAAAAGAAATCGTGCCTTTTTCTCTACAGCTAATTTTAACAAATTATCGCATCCACATATATTTGTCATTATTGTTCCAACAGGGTCTTCCGCATATTGTTTAGGATGAGTATTAGAAGCCAAATGTATAACGTAATCTATCTTCCCGCCATATTGTACTGGCTTCTTAACATCTGACTGCATAGATTCAAGATACTCGCTCGATTCTCCACCTCTTCTCGATAGGGAAATCACCTTTGTTCTTTGACTATATTTTTGATTTCGATATTTTATAATTTCGATAAATGCTGTACCGATAAAGCCAGTTCCTCCTGATACTAAAATTGTTTTGTTTTTAATTTTTTCCCAACTATACGGAAGTTCGGCTATTACTTTTATTTCTTCTTCTTCCAAATTCATCATTTTTTTATCCACTCGTCATTCTTCGCACTTAACAACGCTTTAAAAATTTCGATGTCTTCCACCGTTGTAATCTTTATATTTTTTTCAGAACCTTTTGAAAAATAAGTAGCATATCCATATTTCTGCATCAATGAGCAAGATGCTGCCATATTTTCAACACCATCTCTAATTGCCTGATTGTGGACATCCCATAGCTCATCAAATCTATACGAATGAGGTGTCTGAGTTCTCCAAAGTTCTTCTCTGTTTAATGCCGTGTTAGACTCCACTCCATCCTTCGAAACAAATACAACTTCTGTAGTCGGAATCACTGTAACAGCAGAACCAAACAATTTTTGTTTCACAAGATTGTCTGTAATTACATCCTGTGGCAACATAGGTCTGTTACCGTCATGAATTATCACTACAATATCTTTTGTTTCTTTTTTATCTTCTTTAATTGCCTTTAGCCCATTATAAATAGACTCTTGACCCGTTGCGCCACCAGTGACAATCCTTTTAAGTTTTGTAATATTAAATTGTTTTGCATATGCTTCAAGCACAGCACTCCATCCATCAAGACATGAAACGTATATTTCATCTACGCTTGGATGTTGTTGAAACGCTTCTAATGTATAAATAATAATCGGCTTATTCTCAACCGTCAAAAACTGTTTTGGAAGATCCTGGTGTGTTCTGCATCCAATACCACCAGCCGTTAAAACTGCAATATTCATTTTTTCCCCTCTTTTCTACGTTTTTCTAGATACCACTCATAAGACTTGTTCGTATCTAGAATCAATTCACCATGTTCACTATTTGTATTAATGGGTTTCATATAGTCATTGCCATATAACATTTTTAGATTCCGGTCGTAATTTACAAAGACGGGAATTTTAAGAAATTCAAAATCAATTTCTTTTAAATCCTCAAAATCTACTCTAAATCTCCTAATACGTTTGAGCGATAATGGCATACACAAATCTGCCACATATTTAGAATCTTCAATATCGTTATATTTCGTAATTTCTTTTATAAACTGATTGTATATCGGCACATAAGAGTCTTTTAACAGAGTATGTTTAAAGTGCCGAAAGGCCTTTTTTAGATTGAAATGTCTTTTACCTATCTCATCAACCCATGGCTTAAAGTAAAAAAAATCAACTGAGTCTAATATTTCTCTATATTTTTCAAACAGTATCAATCTATTAAAATCCTGCTCTATTAACTTTTTATTATCATCTATAACTGTATCAAACGGAAATATATCAATAAAAATTCCTTGGTTAAAGTTATTGTTTCTTTGACGCTCGTACTCAGTTTTAATAATGCTTGTGGTAGCTGAATTTCTTAGTTGTGCATGTCCCCTTGCTGAACCCTGATCAGTCTCTTCTGTCTGCCAAAAATACGGCTTCTTAAATTCGGTTGGCGCAACTTCATTTAGCTTTTCAAAGTCACTTCTAAGCATGGCAATATCCAAGTCATCATCCCAAGGTATAAATCCATGATGCCGAATTGCTCCGAGTAATGTTCCACCATCAGCGCAATATTTTAAATTATATTTATCACAAACGCGACTAAACTCCTTCAATAAGTCTAATTCCACTGCCCACACTTCTTTTCTTTGTTTTGTAACAGTATATCCGCACCTGACCTCTTCGTTCAGAAACCCGTCCGGCAATTGAATTTTAAGATTAACCATGTTTAACTTTCCTCCATATCTTTTCACACATACTATGAGTCCATTCATCTCGTAGCACAAGAAGAATCACCATATATATGCAGCATCCAATTACTACCTGTAATGCAAGAATAAATAGTGAATTAATCTGCAATTGATTTAAACTATATACTATGCAGAACATGAAAATGCCTGCAAACATCTTTTTTTTACCAGTTTTTATCAATAACGAAACATTTCCATATCCACAACTAAATCGTACATAAAGAATGGATACGACCGTTTCTGCGATAACAGAGGCAATCGCAGCACCTTCTGCTCCAAATTGTGGAATCAATAATATATTTAGGATTAAATTAATTACAGACCCCACGATTAGGTAATTTGTACTTTCTTTTCTTCTTCCACAAGGTGTGTAGTATTGTGATCCTAAACAGTTACTAATGCCGACAATTACAATGATTGGTGCAAATATATATAACAATCCAATCACCTGATTATATCCGACTCCAAAGAAGACAGGGACAAATGTTCTTGCTACTCCCATAATCCCAAAACAACAGCCAAATCCCATAAAAAAAATGTAATTAAATGAAGTTTTAATTTTTTCATGAATTTCAGAGAATCTTTTTTCAGAAAAAAGGAATGCGTTCCGAACACCAATGATGGAATTAAGTGCTGTAAATACAACACTTTTAGCAAGATTAATAATCTTTTCAGCCTGTTGATAATAACCATTCTGTGTTGCATCACTGGTAATCAATCCCAATAATGTTTTATCTAAAACAGTGTAAACTGATGAGGCAATTGTAGGAATAAAATACACAAATGTTTCTCTAAAATGCCTACGAAATGATAGCTTTCGAAAATCTATCCTTACAAGATATCGTTTCATATAGGGCCATAGAGAAAGATTCGAGAGTAAAGAAGTAACTGCAGTAATAAAAATATATAGTAATAAATCATCACTTGATTTAATTAACACAAACAAAAGTACTATTCCAAAAATTTTAAAGGCAGAGTTTCTAACAACAGTCAGTTTAAATTGCTCTAACCCATTAAAGAACCATGTAATATCAAACATATTGGCAAAAATACCAATTGCTAATACGCAATAGAAAATTTTATACCTTGTGCTAAACAAACATAAAATTACCCATCCAATCAAAGCTATTCCTGTAGTACAAATTACCATCAATTCTATTTCCCAAAATAATTTGCTTCTCTCATTTACATTCTCTCTATGCATTGATATTTCACGAGAACCATAAGATAACGTTCCTAAGGAAGCAACCAATAAGAAAATATACTGTATTGAAGCCGTATAACTCTGAATTCCAATTCCTTCAGCTCCAAGAACTCTTGAAAGATACGGAGCTGTAATAAAAGGAGTAATAACATTTAATACCTGATATGCTGTACTATATATAAAATTTTTCTTTATATTTGGTTCTTTACTCATTTTATTTCTTTCTTCACCTGTTCTAAAGCAGCATTAATTGTAGCATCCATATCGTAGTACTTATACTCACCAAGACGGCCACCAAAAATCACATGTTCTTCTGCGTCTGCCAGCTTCTTATACTCAGAATAAAGCATGCTATTCTTAGTATCATTAACCGGATAATACGGCTCATCTCCCGGTTTCCACTCACTGCTGTACTCACGGCTAATGATAGTCTTCGGCAGATCATTGCCATTTTCATCCTTACCGAACTCAAACCATTTGTGCTCAATGATACGGGTCCACGGAGTTTCTCGGTCGGTATAGTTCACTGCGGCATTACCCTGGAAATTTGGCTTATTCAAAGTTTCCGTCTCAAATCTAACAGAACGGTATTCCAATGTGCCTAGCTTGTAGTCGAAGTAGGCATCAATTGGTCCAGTGTACACAACCTTATCAGCCAATGCATCCAACTCGTCTTTATTCTCCAAATAATCTGTGTTCAAACGAACCTCAATGTCATCCAGCATATTCGCAATCATCTTAGTATAGCCACCAACAGGAATTCCCTGATAAAGGGCATTGAAATAGTTGTTATCAAAAGTCAAACGAACAGGAAGACGCTTGATAATAAAGGACGGTAACTCTTTACAGTCTCGCCCCCACTGTTTTTCGGTGTATCCTTTTATAAGTTTTTCGTAAATGTCACGACCAACGAGAGAAATAGCCTGCTCTTCAAGGTTTTGTGGTTCACCAGTAATCTCTTTGCGCTGCTCTTCAATCTTAGCAGCAGCTTCCTCCGGTGTTACAACACCCCACATCTTGTTAAAAGTATACATATTGAATGGAAGAGAATACAGCTCGCCCTTGTAATTAGCCACGGGTGAATTAGTAAAACGGTTGAACTCAGCAAACTGTGTAATGTACTTCCAGACTTTTTTGTTGTTAGTATGGAAAATGTGAGCACCGTACTTGTGGACATTGATGCCCTCGATATTCTCGGTATAGATATTTCCCGCAATATTAGCACGCTTTTCAACTACCAAAACAGATTTTCCATGAGCCTTGGCTTCATGTGCAAAGATAGCTCCGTAAAGACCAGAGCCTACTACTAAATAATCATACATAAACACTTCTCCTTTTTTAATTCAATCTTTTCATTTTCAGATTATGCAGTTTAACACATCCATAGCAAATCAACGCATCCAATGAAACTTTTACTAGTACTTCTAAACCTAGATTATTATTTATTGTATATAAATTATTCCAAAGGTAATCCAATGCATGGATTATAAATAACGTTAAGGAATTTCTTCCATAAATTTTTAAAAATCGGACACAATAAGTATGGTTATACTTTTCTTCCAGCTTTTTAGCTATAAAAAAAAGAAACAAAATTGCTCCACAGGCAATAATAAAGCACATAGGGTAAAGTGGATATCTTCTAGCTGCCAGCTCTAAATAGCTTTTCTTCATAGCTAGGCATATTATAAATCCTACTCCGTATAGCACACCAGATACACCTGCAACAGAAAATTTCAAAAGATTTTTGCATGCGTTGCGACTTCATGGCCAAGCCAAATAAATGGCAATACTGTTAAAGCAATATCCAATGAGAATGGTAAATATATAATTTTGCTAATCACTACACCTATTGTAGCCAGAACAATATATACTATAATTTGATTTTTAGGTAAGTATAACTGTACTATATAGAAAATTACAAGTGATAAAAACAATACCATTAAAAACCACACAATGCCAATGCCAGAAACTTTTTGACCCAATATAATTATATTCGATCCACTAAACCAAAATAATGTCTTCAGGCTTTCTATAATTGAAATTTTTATATGGTTAGTGGATTTTTGAAAATCGTAAAACTTCGTTAACAGCCTTACTATATAAACTAATATGGCTGGAATAACTAGTTTTTTAGCATTGTTCAAAATTTTACCATTAATCTTTCCACGTGAAATATGAATTTGGCAAAATCCACTAAGCGCAAAAAATAAAGGCATATGAAATGAATAAATAATTGCTCTACCAAAATCATTTTGCAAAGTATGTCCTATGATAACTAAAAACATCCCAACACCTAAATCAACCCAACCAATCCTATTTTTCATGATTTCTCCTTATTCTAATAATTAAGCGTTCTTTTTGACACAAATGTCGAAAATGCAACTGCAAGCATTGCTATCATCAAAAAAGAAAATGCACTATTTGATATAAATAAATTAATTATAATCATAATACAAAAAATAAAAATTTCATATCTATATTTTGGAACAGATCGAATAGTGCATATCATAGCTATCACATATAAACCTATTAAATACAAACCACCTTGTGCCAGTAATGCTGTCAAGCCCATACTCAAGCCATCTGAACTTCTTGAAACTTGGAAATATTTTGCAATTTCTTGCATATTGTTATATCCTACACCAAAAAATGGACTATTTTTCCATGCAATAATTGCAGCACGTATATCATCCATCCGCACACCAAATGATCCTGTTTGCGATTTATCTTGAAGAATATATATACATGCAAAAACACCACTTACAATAAGAAAAATCGAAATTAAAAGTTTTATCACACGATATATTTTTTGTTTATATTCTCTTTTCATTATATAATTTACCACGGAAATAATAACAAAAGTTAATAACCCTTTTGTAGATGATGTAGATAGAAGAGCAGTAAACAACACTAAAAATCGCCACTTTGTCTTTTGTTTTGTTAATAATTCAATTGTTAATGCATATAATAGAATTTCAGCAAAACCTGGTACTTCAGCATAAACACCAGAATTTCTTATACTTCGTTTTCCGAAAAGTATTTGTTCACTTTGTATTGGATTTTCAAAGTATAAACCATAATATGTATAAGTTGTATATGTACGATTAGCCCAATTATACTCCAACATAGCTCTTCCAGGTAATACATTTAAAACACTTCCAAATAACCAGAAAAATAATGATAATATTGCTATAACAGTAACAATGTTAGTGAAGGCTTTAATAAATTTCTCTAAGTCATTGTTTCTGTTAACCTGATACAAATACATGAAGAATACTATAAATACACCCACATAATATATTAAAAACACTTCCGGTTTATACCCTGTTCCGAAGCAGTATACTCCAAAATATATACAAAAAACACACGCAACATATATACACTTTTTAGGGATAAACCTACCGTAAGATAATATCCCACAAATACACGATAAATATTGCAATATAATTAGAACCATAAAATTAAGTGGCGTACCAACTATATACCTCCACATTACACTTCCGTTAAGAATTGTACAAATTAGGATAAAGTACATAGTTAATGTTTTTTTCCACATTTGTATATTTAAATTCATTTAATAGTCCTCCATTACAATATTATGCATTATTAATGAACATACTTTTTATTAAAACTCACAGGATCTACTGACTTACCACTTCTTCCGTGTAAACCATCTCTTAGCCCTTTCCATACACATCTAATCCTAAGTGCTCTATAGTGCCTATACCTAGTGTGCTTCAATGTACTCATTGAGGTTCTTACTGCGTCTTTTATTAAAAGAAGTTCTCCAATTATTTCCTGTAAAGTTGTACTCTTATATTTTCGAATAAATAAGACACTATTTCTATAATGATAATATTCTTTCCATATTCCCTTTGGATTTATTTTTCCATCATCCATAACCTCGTCTCTGTGATTAATAATAGCGTCTCTAACTAGAAACATTTTAAATGACCTTGTAATTCTATATGTGTATTCACGATCATCTCCATAAATGAATAGTTTACCATCAGGAACACCAATTTTTTTTACGACACTCAGTTTTACCAATGGTCCAACAAATGCATTAATCTCAATAGGTGTAATTTCTGATAGCTCTTTTATGTTTGTTGTGACTGCAACATTTGAATTAAGAAATTTACTAGCATTTTTTGGATGATAATATTGATATTCTTTTAATTCAACTCCGTATATCATAGGTGACAAACACCCCAAATCATCTATATCTTTGTATTTTAATAATTTTTCTAAGCAGTCTTCTCTTGGAAACGCATCATCATCCATAATCCACATCCAATCATAGTTTGGATATTTATCAAGAACATATTCCACTCCCTTTTCGAAGCCACCCGCACCTCCTAAATTATCCTTTTGCCTAAGTAATTCAATTTTTTCATTGCATAATGCTATTTTTTTTACATTCTCCCAGTGTTCATCATTACTGTTATTGTCTACCACAACAATTTTATCAATTGGAATTGTAGAGTTTGTTAATGACTCGACTTGTCGTCTAAAAAATTGGCTACTATTGTACGTAACCGTAACAACAACTACTTTTTCATTTTCAATTTTCATTGTTTTCTCCTCTTTATATCACTTATTCGCTTTGCTAATTGCATATCCAAGTTTATTTTCTATACCCTTTATAGAATAGTTTTTTTCGTATGCAAGTCTATTTAAAGGAACAAACCTTGGTGGCCTGTTAGTTGTATATCGAATTATTGCACTAATAAAATCCTCTGCCGTTTTGCAAACCTTATTGGAAAGCTCATCATAGCCAACAAGAGCTTCTTGCGTTCCTATTACTTCTTTTCCATGCATCAAAGCCTCTGCGGTTTTTACCTTCATTCCCGATCCAGTCAAAATTGGTTCTACTACAACATCAGCTTTTTTATACGTTTCAGCTAAATCGTCAACGGTGCCTAAGACTTTAACATTCTTATACTGTCCAACCCATCCATCTTTTAAAAGGTTTTCCATTTGAAATCCCGCGATATTAAATTGCACAGCACAGTCATTTAACTTCGACATCACGTTTTCACAAAACCATTTTGCAGCTTCTACATTAACAGACCAGTTGTATGCCCCTACAAATAGCAACTGTAGCTTTTCATTCTTTTCATTTTCTGCACTGTAATCATAAGGAACAAACTTGTCCTCTAATGCAATGGGGATAAACACATCTGTTTTCCGACCCCAATATTTTTGCAAAAGTTCTGCATCTCTTCTATGTAAAACAATTGGAACGTCTGTTAATCTCGCGTCCGTTCCCTCTGCCTTCTTTTCAGCATTCCATATTGGAAGCATTTTCAAGTTAAACTCTGTCTTTTTTTTTCGATTAATGACATCAGCAACAATATCGTGATACCATGTCATCGTTTTTACATTACATCTTCTTTTAACTTCACTAATGAGCTTTCCAGTTTCTGAGCTTCCGAACAAAACAATATCATACTTATTCTTATTAATAAGATTAACGATTTCATCAATATCTTGATTGCTTCTCTGTGTAATGTTACCTTCTAATAAATTACTCAGCTTTTTCTTTCCAGATGAATAGCTTTTCATTCGCATTACAACATTGCAACCCCAATCAGATGTATCCAACTCTGATAATACAATATCTAAATTTTCATAACCAAGAAGATTTTTTAGTGCTTTAGCTGTAGCCATACGATATGTATGTCCACCATTAATTTCGCCGTTATAAAGAAGTATTAGATATAAGATTTTCATAACATACCTCACATTCTCTTCTACTATCGTATACATCTGCAAATCAATGAATACAGTGTTTTTGCCGATTTTTTCCAACTATAGTTATTCAATACCGCCTCTGGTTCTTCTACATGCCCCGCTAGAATCTTATCTAAATCTATATTTTCTAACTGATAAGGGTCAATATAATGTGCTGCCTTACTGTAAATCTCTGGCAGACATGAAGTATTCGATACAATAATTTGTGCATTCTCAGCTAAAGCTTCCATAGGAGGAATTCCAAAGCCTTCATAAATTGACGGCAAAATAAATGCTTTGCAATTAGCCATAAGGCTTCTAATTACTCCATCACTAATATAGCCAGTAAAAATAATATTCTTTGGAAACTTAGATTCATCAAATCCTTTGTTATAACTATTTTCTCCAGAAACCACAAATATAGATTGTGGATTTTGTAACGCCGCAGAAACAATCCACTTCAAATTTTTATGCTCTACTCTGCTTCCTAAAGAAAAGTAAAATTCCTTTGTTTTAAGATTATACTTATTAATTAAGGCATCATCATACGCTGTTTTCTCAATGTGCTGCCATGCATTTCCTACAACTGTTATTTTCGCTGGATTTACATGATATAAACGTGCGATATCCTTTTTTGAAAACTCACTTACCGTAATAACTGCCACACTGTTTTTAATAACAACTCTCCGTTGAATTAGTTTTAATGGCTTCTTCACCAATTTTCCAAACACACCACTATATGCTGTGGTAACCAGTTCAGGAATGCAATCATGCACACATGTAATCCCTTTCACCCCAAATGGAAAGGCTTGCGTCAAATCGACTAAAAGAGCCTCTTGTTTCTTAACATATTGTGGAAGGGCTGTATTTTTCCACTTCAAAATCGGTTGCTGCCCAAATTTTACAATTTTGATATTTTTATACTTTGGCAAAATCTCAACATATTCTGGTGTAAGCAACTCAACTTTTAAATCCTTCACCAATAAATCCAATTCCTCAAGAATTTCTGTTGCAAAGCGACTCACCCCTGCAAATGTATTAAACGCAAGGTAGTCACCATTGATTACTACTTTTTGCATATTCCTCTTTCCTTACTATTCTGTTATAAAAATTATTTTTGTCTTCCGTAACATCTTTATATAGCTTATATGTTAACTTATGGACATTACACAATTCTGTAATATGCTTGTATTTACTCTCATCAAATGGCAAATCCAAATTATTAAGCATCAAATGACAATAATCACTATTGGCATACGGCATCTTTTCCTGACTTAACTCATCATTTTCTAAAGCAATCCGAAGTAGCATATATGTAAAAAGATATTCCATCACATAGTTTTCCTCTCTCCAATATTGAAACGCCATGTTTCGAGTATATCTCATTACCTTGTTGCCCGGTTTGCAATGTAAAAGCCAGTTGCTAATACATGCTGGATTATCTATTTTTCCAAAAGTATCCTGATATGCAAATATCTCACTTTCAGTAATATAACATGGCAGATCACCTGTTAAAAAGACTGTTGCATCAATCCATGTTCCTCCATAGTGTTCTAATAATGAAAATCTCAACAAATCCGAATAGGCTGCCGCCGACATATTTCCACTCTGCATTTTTTTAAGAATATAATCAGGAAATTCAACATATTCTCTTGAGCTTTTCTCCGATAAAACAATTACATCCCTTGAAGAATGCTCACAGATTGAATTAACACAGCACTGAACAATCTCTGGTGCATTTTCTAACCCTTGTTTCCAATAGACCCATACTGGATTATTTACTTCAAGATTTCCAAATACTATACCGGCTGGATCACACTCCGCATATACCAAGTATTTCTTTTTCAATTTTGCATAGATTTTTCGATAATAAAGTACTTTTCGATTCTCGTAATCGCCGATGAAATAAACTGAATGTCTTCTATATTTTTCTAGTGATTTTGATGCTTCTGTGTAACTTAGGCTCTGCTCACCAAGAATATTGGGTACTATTCTGTGGTAAAGATTATCTTTATTTGTATAAGTCTCATCCTTTAACTTATAAGATAATTTATGAATACTAGATAAACTCAATATGTGATTCATTAGGTTTTCATCATATTTTTCATTTATATGTTCTAGCATCAAATGAGTATAATCACAATTAGCATATGGCATTTTAGAAAAAGTTTCCGGATATTGTTCAAGTATCATTGATAAAATAACATAGGGCAATAAATATTCAACCACACAGCTTTGATTTTCCCAATACTTAAATGCCAAATTTCTGGTTTTCCGTATTACATCATTATGGGGAGTACTATGTAAAAGCCAAACACTCATAAGTGCAGGATTTCTTATCAACCCAAAAGAATCCTGAAAAGCAAATAAGTCACTCTTAGTAATATACTCCGGTAATTTGTTTGTTAAGTACACTGTAGAATCAATCCATGTTCCACCATAATGCTCCAACAATGAAAATCTCAGCAAATCTGAAAATGCTGCGGTTGACATTGTACCTTTTGCTAGCTTTTCCATAATATATGGTGGAAATTTCACATACTGCTCTGTGTTATCATCTGAAATAACAATAACTTCAGTATCAGCATTCTTCTTTATAGAATTGATACAGCTTTTAACAATAGCTGGAGCTTGATCTAACCCTTGTTTCCAATAAACCCATATAGGATTCTCAACTTCTATTGTTCCAAATTTTAGTCCCTCCGGATCTATTGATGCAAATTTTAAATATTTCTTTTTCAGCGCTTTCTCAGCTTTGCTATAATAGAGTATTTTCTTATTCTCATAGTCATTTACAACGTGAAATGGAAATGCAGTGAAAATACCTCTTTGAATACCATATTTCCACCCATAGCGTTTTAGGTAATCGCCAATACCAATATTCTGAAATGCTCCCATCACTCTTCCTCCATCTTATTTTCTGTACTTAATTGCTAATCCAAGAATTTTCCTATCATCGACTAAATAACGCTTTGCCATACGCTTCGGATCTTGGGTGATTCTAAAAAGCCACTCCAAGCCATGATTGGACATCCAGCGAGGAGCTCTTTTAATATTTCCTGCTTCAAAGTCGAAACTAGCACCAAGGCCAAAGGAAATCGGCACTCCGAGTTCTTTACAATAATGGTACATAAACTTTTCCTGTTTTGGGCACCCTAAGCCAACAATCAAGATATCTGCTCCAGATGACTTAATCATTGATTTAATCTTATCCATTTCCACAAGGTCTTTTTCAAAGCCGAATGGAGGAGAGTATGTACCAACGACCTGTAGACCCTTAAATCTATTCATAAGATTTTCTGCTGCTTTTGCTGCCACACCCTCTGCCGCGCCTAAAAAGAACATTTTATATCCTTTTTTTGCAGCCAAATCACACAAACGCGGAAATAAATCAGATCCTGAAATCTTCTCTTTAATCGGTGTACCATACCATTTGGCGACCCACAATAGTGGTTTACCATCTGTTAGAATCAATGAAGCATTTTTATAAACTTCCTGCAATTCTTTACTTGTTTCAAGTTGTACAATGTGATCCACATTAGGTGTTACCACATATACACTTCTATTCTCTTGAATCAGTCGATCAATAGCCTGCAATGTTTCCTGCATTGTCAAGTTATCGATCTCTGTATTCATAAATTTCATTCTTGTCATTTACTTATCCTCACCACCAACTAATTTAACACCGTACCTCAATCAACTCTGCATCTTCAACAACAAGATTTCTTTCCAACACAGTTGGTATATAGTGTTTCACCCTTTGATCAACCCCCATCAGCTCTGATCAGCATCCATCGTCTTTACTTCAACATTTTTAATTTCTGTCTGACATCCTGAGCTACTACCATGTTCATGACCTGCATAGCTTTTTCAAAATGCAAATCACTTATAGACCGTTTTTACCCACACGATCATAATAATAGATGAGGTATGTCACATTGGATCCTTCCTTGATTTCAGCTACCAAGATACACCTACCAACGCCCCGATTCAGCCAGAACAAAGTAAGTAACGCATTAATGGACCCAAACCTACTGCAAATGTTTATCTAGTATTCCAGATTCAACTGTTTTTCGTAAAAATCATTCCATCACCTAATGCTAGAAACCATGAATAAAATAGGCTTATTCATCAACATCAATAACATACCACATCACGGTCTTATCATTTCTACTTTTGTACCAAGATATCCCGGATGTGCTTTCAACTCTTCCGCCAATATTTTTTCCTTCGTATGCACCATTTATCATAAGAATTGCTAGGACAGGTTAAAAAGAACGCCATCAAGTTTCTGCTAATGGTGTCAAATAAAACTTTTACCATTAACTTACCGAGGTCGAGTACCACCCAACAAACATATTTTACACATCGGAATCAATTTCATGATTTCCTTTACTCTTTCTCACACTATTTTTATTCCAGCGGAAATTTAATCTTATCTGCGACGTTGATTTCTTCACCCAACTGAACTTCTATTAAATCCAAAGAAGTAATCGCCTCAACCGTATGCTTGCAGCCTGATGCAATAGTAATTACGTCACCAGTACGCAATACCTGTTCCACTCCATCAATTATTGCCTTGCCCTTACCAGAAACAACCGTCCAAACTTCCTCACGATAATTATGCATATGATAGGTCATATGCTCGCCAGCTCTCATAGAAACCTTAACCGTCATAGAACCTTGCTGTACATCCATTACTGTATATGTTCCCCACGATTTTTCAGCAAACATAGCTTCAGTTTCTATTTTTTCGACATATGGTTTCATGTATCCGCTACGTTCTTTATCAGAAATTAAAATTCCATCTCCACTTGCTGCTATAACCATATCTTTACATCCCATACAAAGAATGGGAATATTTAGTTCATTCACTACATTAGTATTTTCACAAGTTTCATCTAAAATAGCCTTGCCCTTCGTTTTATCAGCCATAACCTCAGTCATCATATTCCATGTTCCGACATCTTTCCAGTCTCCTATATAACGAAGCACCTGAATACTGGACTCTTTTTCTACTATGGCATAATCAAAACTGATTTTAGTTAATGTATCATATTTGTCAAATAAATCTTGATAGTCTTTAAAATCAATTATACTATGTGCTTTTTCTAATAAATAGCCAAGCTTGAATGCAAAGATACCTGCATTCCATAATGCACTTTGTTCTAGATATTTTTTTGCTGTTTCTGCATCTGGTTTTTCTTTAAACTCCTTAACTTTACTAACTTGTTTACTATTTTCTGGAATAATATATCCATACTTTTCACTTGGATAAGTAGGCTCGATTCCCATAAGTGTAAGATTGCTGTTTTCTGCTTCAGCAAGCTCTTGTAAAGTTTTAACTGCTTCATAGTACGTATTATCTACATATGGATCTACTGGACATACCACTACTGCTTCATTCTCTTTTACACCCATTTTATCATGAAGATATGCAGCAGCTAATGCAATTGCTGGAAATGTGTCTCTTCTGCAAGGTTCTACACAAATCGAAGCTTTTTCACCAAGTTGATTCTTAATAGCACTTGCCTGTGTTTTGCTAGTTGCAATAGTAATTTTTGCATCACTGTCTACAGTGGTAATCTGGCGATAAACACGCTGTACCATTGATTCATATTTATCATCATTTTTAAATAACTTAATAAACTGTTTGCTACGTATATCATTGGAAAGTGGCCATAGACGTTTTCCAGAACCACCAGAAAGTAAAATTACATTCATTTTATCTCCTCCATTTTACTTTAAATACTTTTCAGCACTATCGCTTATATTCATTTCTACTTTTTCAGCAGAAATCTTGTCATTAGCACTTACTGAAATATAAATTTTCAACTTAGGTTCAGTTCCAGAAAGGCGTACAACTAATGAACAATTATCTTCCAATATAAATTTGAGCACATCAGATTTTGGCAATCCATTAAGTCCAATTGAATAGTCTAATAGTTGTAGTACTTTCTTTCCACCAAAATCCTTGATATCACCTCTGAATAGCTGCATAATATTCTTCATCTTCGTAAAACCTACACTACCATTAAATTCATAGCTATGTAAAGTATTTATAGAATACCCATAAACGTTATAAAGTTCATCTAATTTATCTAACAAACTTATACCATTTGTAGCATAATAACTAAACATCTCACAAATCATATAAGCAGCATCTACACCATCCTTATCACGTACATAAGTACCTGTTAAGTAACCATAGCTTTCTTCAAATCCAAATATATAGCTATCCGTTTTATTCTGTGATTCTAACTTACCTATCTGTTCACCAATATACTTGAATCCTGTCAATACATTGATTGATTGTAAACTATAACTGGATGCTATTTGTTCTGCCATATCCATAGTAACTATAGTCTTTACCATAACAGGATCCACAGGCATTTTATTATGCTTAATACGCTGTTTACATATATAATCTAACAAAAGTATTCCTGTCTGATTCCCAGTTAATAATTCGTATTCTCCTAAACTATTTTTAACAGCTATACCAACTCGGTCACAATCAGGGTCGGTTGCTAATAGAATATCAGCATTATACTTCTTGGCATACTCTATGCCAAGCTCCATAGCCTCCTTAATCTCTGGGTTAGGGTATGGACAAGTTGGAAAATAACCATTTGGTTGCTCCTGCTCTTTTACCACAATAATGTTAGTATACCCCATTTCTTTTAAAGTGCGAGTTACTGGTTTTAAACCAGTTCCATTTAATGGACTATATACTATTGTAAGATCTTTATTGACTTTTTCTCCAAACAAAACGGATTGATTCTTAATCTCTTCAACATACGCAGTATATACTTCATCCGTTATATATTTAATACTACCATTAGTGATTCCTATTTCAAAATTGCTATTCTTTATATCCGTAAAAATATCTAATTTCTCAATTTCATTAGTAATTGCTTCAGCTGCTTCAGTGGTAATCTGGCACCCATCTGCACCATAAACTTTATAACCATTATATTTACTTGGATTATGCGATGCCGTAATCATTACACCTGCTGAAGTATGCAAATAACGTGTAGCAAAAGACACAGTTGGTACAGGCATTAATGCAGGCCAAATATTAACTTTAATTCCATTAGCTGCAAAAACACCAGCAGCCACTTTTGCAAACACATCACTTTTAATACGACTATCATAACCAATAGATATAGATGGCTTTTCAAAATTATTGTTCAAGTAATTAGCCAATCCTTGGCTAGCTTTTGCAACCGTGTAAACATTCATACGGTTAGTACCAGCTCCAATAACGCCTCGAAGCCCACCTGTTCCAAAAGAAAGATTTTGGTAAAAAGCATCTTCAATTTCTTTATCATTAAGCGTTTTTAACTCAGCTACAATATCATCATCTGCTATTGCATTAATCAACCAACGCTCATATTCCTTCTTAATATTCATAATTTGTACCCCTCTAAATCTTATGTACAATCACTAAACCGCACCTTTTTTACATACGACAACTAAAACTGTTTTTAACAGAATCTTAATATCTAAACCAAGATTCCAGTTTTCAATATAATACTTATCTAATTTAACGACTTCATCAAAATCCGTAATTTCACTTCGACCACTCACTTGCCACATTCCTGTGATTCCAGGTTTAATAGCTAAACGAGCAAAGTGTTGATACTCATATAGATTTGTTTCTGAAATTAAAGGAGGTCTAGTTCCTACTATAGACATATCTCCTTTTAAAACATTAAAGAATTGTGGGAATTCATCCAAACTCGTTTTACGAATAAACTCACCAATACCCGTTTTACGAGAACCATCCGGCATAACCTTATTTCCAATAACACGAGGATCAAAATCAATCTTAAACATCTTTCCATCCCCTAATTTGTTATCTTTCATTAATTCAGCTTTTCTTTCTTCCGCATCCAAATACATACTACGGAATTTATACATCTTAAACTTCTTACCATTCTTACCAACACGCTCTTGTGAAAAGAAGATAGGTCCTGGACTATTTAAATAAATGATTGGACCAATAAAAATAGTAATAATCAGTGTGAATAAACATCCAAGTAATCCACAAATAACATCAAACAATCGTTTTAAGAAGATTTCATTTAACGGAGCATAATTGATACTTGTTGTTAATACTGTATAATCACCAATCTTCTCAACAAATTGCTTCTTACAAGGCGAATTGATAACTTTAGCCAAATTCATATGCACAGTAATACCAGCCAAAGTTAATTGTTCAATCAATTCATTTGGATAAGCAATTTCTTTAGGTAACACAATCAATACTTCATCTACCCATTCTTTACATGCATACATCGCAACAGAATTATCATCCGCAACAACCTTAGTATTATTAATTGTTTTACCAACTAAATTTTTATCTAATAATGCAACACCCACAATGTCATAACGAGAATAATTACTCTTTTCAATATTATCGATTACCAAATTCGCAATATCACTTGAACTTACAATCAATAATTTTCTTCGATTCCCATTATTGACACCTTTTTTAATATGCACTTTCCATACTTCTCTAACAATATATGTCAATACAAGATAAATAGCTATAGCTAAAAACGATACAAATCTTGAAAACATAATACCCTTTTGAATTGTAAATAAATATAGAACTGCAAGTAATCCAACAATCAAAACATGATTTAATGTCTTTACAAACTCTTTATAATGGCCTCTCTTTAATACACCCTTCAAAGTACCAAATAGAAGCAATACCATCAAATCGATCAATTCAATTATAATAGCCATATTTCTATATAAGAAATCATCGTATAAATGTACACTTCCATTCCTTATAAAATAGGCTAATATAAAAGAAATCTGTAAACATACTAAATCCAAAATAATAAAGTCAATATGCTTTAGCCAGCCCTTCGTATTCTTTCGATACATATTCCTATTCCGCCTCCTTCAAACCATAAAAAAGCTTATTTAATAATTAAATAAGACTCAATAAAACAATAATCACTGATATTTAGATACACTTCTCCCTATAGAACCTAAATTAACAGATGAACAATTCAATTAAAAATGCGGAAAGCCAGCTATTTTTAATATCCTATACATGTACCCTATAAATATCATTTCCTAAATTTCAACCGCACTCCACCCTAGAATAACAGTTGCCTATATATTTTACCTTAATATAACCCATTGTCAATGAACATTAGTTACTTAAATTAAGGTTAAAAC